>Ga0207708_10000884_pt1 | contig 22508 bp, 20 predicted proteins | sample KBSK5101metaG_FD_184340 | JGI IMG/M metagenome (GOLD analysis project Ga0207708, IMG submission 184340) | Corn, switchgrass and miscanthus rhizosphere microbial communities from Kellogg Biological Station, Michigan, USA - KBS K5-10-1 metaG... | ecosystem: Host-associated > Plants > Roots >...
CGGCCGACCACAACGTCTTGCTGCTCAACCATCTCGATGCGCTGACGGCACTCGGGCGGCCGATCCTGCTCGGGACATCGCGCAAGTCGACGATCGGTCGCATCCTTGATCTGCCCGCCGACGAGCGGCTCGAGGGGACGCTCGCGACGACGGCACTCGGCGTCGCGTCAGGGGTCGATATCGTGCGTGTGCATGATGTCCGCGCCAACGTTCGGGCGGCGCGCGTGGCGGACGCGATCGTGCGCGGGAGATGGACGAGCGAGTCGGAGGGAGGCCGCGCCTGAGCGATCGGATCGTGCTCACGAACATGCGGTTCGAGGGCAAGCACGGGTACTACGACTGGGAGCTGACGTCCACCCAGCCGTTCGAGGTCGACGTCGAGCTGGTGCGCAACCTCCAACCGGCCGGCGTCGACGATGACCTGACCAAGACCGTCGACTACGGCCGCGTCTATGACATCGCGAAGCAGATCGTCGAGTCGACGTCGTTCCGACTGCTCGAAGCTATCGCCGAGGCGATCAGCCACGAGGTGCTCGTCGCGTTCGATGTCGACGAGGTCGGCGTCCGGGTCCGCAAGCCCGGGGTCAAGCTCGGCGGACCGCTCGACCACGCATCGGTCGAGATATGGCGACGACCATCCGGGAAGAACCCGAACGGCCGTCGTCGCTAGCTTGGTCAGTTCGCGGGGCGCGTCCCGAGCTTGACCTGCACGGTCGACGCCTGACCGTCGCGCAGGATCGTCACGGTCACGGTGTCGCCCGGTGAGTACATGCTCAGCGTGGCGTCGAGGGGATGGTCACCGTCGACCGCCTGATCGTTGACCTTGGTGATGATGTCGCCCTCACGGATACCCGCCTGGTCGGCCGGGCTACCCGAGACGACGGCCGGGGCCGTCCCGTTGCCGCCCGCTGAACGCTGGACCAGCGCACCTTCCTTGACGGGAAGGTTGTTGGCGTCGGCGAACTGCCGGTCGATCGAGCGGTAGACCACACCCATGTAGGGGCGCGCCAGCTCCTTGCCCGCGACTGCCTGCTCCATGATCGGGCGGGCGATATCGATCGGGATCGCGAAGCCGATGCCGTTCGAGTCGGCCGCGATCGCCGTATTGATGCCGATGACGTTGGCGCCCGCGTCCAGCAGCGGACCACCCGAGTTGCCGGGATTGATCGCCGCGTCAGTCTGGATCAGGTTGTTGAGGTTCTCGTTGCCGTCCGTCGTGATCTGGCGGCCCTTGGCCGACACGATCCCGCTGGTCACCGAGTTCGAGTACGTCCCGAGCGGGCTGCCGATGGCGATGACCAGCTGGCCAACCTTGAGCTCGCTCGACCGGCCGATGCTCGCGACCGGGAGGTCGTTCGCGTCGATCTTGACGATCGCGAGGTCGGTGAGCGTGTCGATCCCGTAGACGCGACCCTGGAAGACGCGACCGTCGTTGAGCTCGACCTGCAGTCGGTCGCTGCCCTGGACGACGTGGTGGTTGGTCAGGATCCAGCCGTGCGCGTCATAGATCACGCCGGAGCCGACGCCGGTCTCGGGGATGACGCCCTGCGACGTGTCGACGTTGCCACTCACGGTGATGCGAACGACCGCCGGACTTGCCTTTGCGGCAACATCGACCGTCGCCGACGACTCGTCGATCGTGACGGGCTGATTGGTGGCGCCGACGTTGGTGCCCGTCGGCGACGTAACGGTCGTCGCGGTCGGCTTGTCGAGCGCGCCAGATGCACTGAGAGCGACGACCGTGCCACCGGACGCGAGGACCGCGGACAACAACGCGGCACCGAGGATCGTGCCCATGCCGCGGTTCGTGCCGGAGCCACCCTGGACGGCGGTCTCCGTGACGGGTGTTGCGGGGACGGTCGCGGCCGGCTCGTACCAGCGCTCGGGGGTCGCAGCGCCGGTCGAGGCGGGCTCGTGGCGCGTCCACTCGGGACGGGCCTCGGCCGGTGGCGGGGTATAGCGCTCTGGCTCGCCCGAGGTCCGGATGACCGGCGGCGGTGCCGGCTCGGAGGGGACCTCGTGGCGTTGCGTGCTCTCTGGGTCGTTCGATCGGGGATCTGTCATCGCGTCCTTGGCTTCCTCACGCCACCGTTTCCTCGGCCGGTGAGCGGCCAGTCAGGGTCCGGTGTCGCTGTCTAGGGTGCCGACGCCGGATTCACCTGCGGAGCGTCGGACGGTGAAGTTTCCTCCACGATGCGCTCGGCATCCTGAGATGCGTCTGAGGGCCCGACGCGTTCATAGCTCTGCGTGACCGCCGCGATCCGCCGTGTCCCCTCCGCGGCACTCGCGACGTCGGACTGTTCAGCGGCGGGCGTGCCTTCGACGCTGCGCGGATCCATCGGGAGACGGACGGTGAACCGGCTGCCGGTGCCGGGTCCGCTCTCGACACTCACGGTCCCACCGTGGATATCGACGATCGACCGGACGATCGCGAGTCCGAGTCCGCTGCCCGATCCGCGTGCCTCGTTGGCACGCGAGCCGCGGTAGAACCGCTCGAAGATGTGCGGCAGCTCGTTGGCATCGATGCCCACGCCAGTGTCGGCGACATCGATCCGTGCGCCGTCGGTGGTCGGTTCCACCGACACGCGGACGACTCCGTCCCGCGGCGTGAACTTGACCGCGTTGCCAACGAGGTTCGCGACGACCTGGCCGATCCGCGGAGGATCGTGGCGGATGCGGACGGGTCGCGCGGGGAGGTCCAGCTCCACCTTCACGCCACGGCGCTCCGCCAGCGCGTCGTGCTGATGCGCGGCCGACTCGACGGCCGCGCGCAGGTCGTCGGGCCGGAGATCGAGCAGGACGAGACCCGAATCGAGCTTGGAGAGCTCGAGGAGGTTCTGGGCAAGCCAGTCGAGGCGGTCGATCTGCCCCGCGCTCGACTCGAGGAATTCGCCCCGTGCATCGGGATCCTCCGCGGCACCTTCCATCAGCAGCTGGTTGAACGTCCGCAACGCAGCGAGTGGCGTGCGCAATTCGTGCGAGACGTCGGCGAGGAAGTCGCGGCTTCGGTCGCGGTCGCGCCGGATCAGGTCGACGCTCTCGGCGAGGCGATCGGCCATCGTGTTGAACTGGACGGCGAGCTCGCCGATCTCCGAGGAGCCGGCACGGAACTGGGCGGCCGGCACGCGTCGCGTCAGGTCGCCCTCGGCGAGGGCCCGCGAGGCGTCGGTCAGTTGGCGGATGGGGTTCGTGAACCGGCGGGCAAGCGCCGCGGAGACGACGACCGCGAGACCAAGGGCGAACAGACCGATCGCGATGAGCAGGCCCGTCACGTTGTTGATCGCCGTCGCACGGTACGTGTACGGGTCCGCGATGGTGATCTCCATCGTGTATCGACCGTTCTCAGGACCATCCGTGACCAGGCCGACGACCTGTGTCTGCTCGCGGGTCTGCCCGGGCCGCGGTGGCGCTTCGCGGGGCAGGACGACCGTGCCATCTCCGACCGGCACGAACTTGGTATCGGCGCCGGATCCTGTCGTCAGCCCGAAACGGACGATGACGTTCGCCTGGGCCGTCTGATCGGCGATCAGCTTTCGTATCTCGTCGTTGTTGAACGTACGGAGCACGGCCGGGTTGACCGTCCCGTCCGGCAGGACCACGAGGTGATCGCCGGCCGCCGTACGCGTCGCCCCGCGGACGAAGGCAGCCACGATCGCGTGCCGCTCCTCGAGGTCGGTCCGTTGCTGGCGCGTGAAGTAGTCGTCGAGCCGGTTCAGGACGAAGATCGATACCAGACCAAGCGTCAGCGCGATGACCATCGCGAAGGCGAGGCTCAGCCGCGCCTGGAGCGTGCGCGGCATCAACCGGCGGAGACGGCGCGCTACGGACGAACGCCGGATCACCGGCGCCTCAGCGTTCCGCGAAGGCGTACCCGACGCCCCGGACGGTCAGGACGAAGGCGGGGGTCGCCGGATCGTCCTCGATCTTCTCGCGGAGATGGCTGACGTGGACGTTGATCGTCTTCTCGTCCTGGTCGAGCGCTTCGTAGTCTCGTAGCAGTTCGAGGAGCTCTCCGCGGGTGTAGACGCGACCGGGTCGCGACGCGAGGTGACGGAGTATCTCGAACTCGGTCGGGGTGAGGCTGATCCGTCGGTCGCCGCGTTGGACGCGCCGCCGCTCGAGGTCGATCACGAGGTCGCGATGGCGCAGGACGCGCCCACCGGCCGCATCGGCGAGGTCGCCGTACGCCCGTCGGAGCAGGGCCTTGATCCGGCTGAGCAACTCGCGAAGGCTGTACGGCTTCGTCAGGTAATCGTCCGCGCCGAGCTCGAGGCCGATCACCTTGTCGACCTCGTCGTCCCGCGCCGTGAGCACGAGGATCGGCATCTTGCCGCTGGCCGCGCGGATCCGACGCAGGACCTCGAAGCCATCGATGCCCGGAAGGCGGACATCGAGCACGACCAGATCCGGCGCCTCGCGCGTGGCGATCTCCAGCCCCTCTTCGCCGGAGCGCGCGACCCCGACGTCGTAGCCCTCCTGCTGGAGCGCGTACTGGATGCCGCGCGCGACCGCATATTCGTCCTCGACGATCAGGATGGTCGCACTCACGTTCGGGATGCTACGCCACGGCAGTGATTCGGGCGGCCTCCTCTCCCGTGGTATCCTGCGGGCCGCTCCGGGCGCCTCGCCATCACCGGCCCCGCCGGCGAGTCGCAGCCCGTATCGCTGACCGATCAACTGTCATGCCGAGGTCCGAAGTCCATGGCAACCGCCCGCCCGACGTTGGCCGCCGAACCCCGCGAGGTGACCGGCAAGGCCGTCAAGAAGCTCCGAACCGCCGGCCGCCTGCCGGCCGTCGTCTACGGCCACGGCGTCGACTCGACGAACGTGACGATCGACGCGCACGAGTTCGAGATCCTGCGCAAGCATGTCGGGCCGAACGCATTGATCGACCTATCCGTGCACGGTGACAAGTCGAACCCGGTGCTCATCAATGGTGTCCAGATCCATCCCGTGACCCGGCGACCGCTCCATGCGGACCTGTTCCTGGTTCGGATGACCGAGGAGCTCACGGTCGACGTCCGACTCGTCGCGAGCGGCGAGGCCGCGGCCGTCACGCAGCTCAATGGCACATTGCTTCACCCGACCGAGAGCGTGCGGGTCAAGGCACTTCCCGATCACCTGCCGCAGTCGATCGAGTACTCGATCGAGTCGCTCGTCGATTTCGATGCGGCCGTCCACGTGCGCGATCTCATGATCCCCGAGGACGTGACGCTGCTGACGGACCCTGACGAGATCATCGCCAAGGTCCAGGCGCCGCGCATCGAGGTCGAAGAGGAGCCGGTCGTCGCCGAAGGCGAGGAGGGCGCCGAGGGCGAGGAAGGTGCAGAAGCCGCGGGTGCGGCCGAGGGCGAGACCGCGGCCGGCGAGTCCGGCTCAGAGGAGACATCCTCCGACGAGGGCTGACGCCTCACGCGACGACGCCTTCCGCCACGAAGCGCACGACCCCCGGACCCGATGGGTTCGGGGGTTCGTCGTTCCGGGTCACCCGCCCTCTCATGACGCTCTCAGCCACGGTTCGGACCATGCCCGCCGAGGGATGACGACCAGGCCGTAAGCGGCGGACTCGAGCCCACGGGGTCCGCGAGGGCTCCCATGACCGAAACCGTTGCACTCCACCCCGTTACCGAGCCGACCGACGGACGGACGACCAGTGAGGCCGTCCTGTTCGAGATCCGGCGGATCATCGTCGGCCAGGACGCGATGCTCGAGCGGGTGCTCGTGGCGCTGCTTGCCGGCGGCCACCTCCTACTCGAGGGAGTCCCAGGCCTCGCCAAAACGCTCACCGTCAAGACGCTGGCCGACGTCCTCGAGGCGTCGTTCCACCGCATCCAGTTCACGCCGGACCTCGTCCCTGCCGACCTCGTGGGGACCCGCATCTACCGCCCCGACAAGAGCACCTTCGACACGGAGCTCGGGCCGGTGTTTTGCAACTTCCTGCTGGCCGACGAGATCAACCGCGCCCCGGCCAAGGTGCAGTCCGCGCTTCTCGAGGTGATGCAGGAGCGCCAGGTCACGATCGGCCCCGAGACCTACCCCGTCCCGCGGCCGTTCCTCGTCATGGCGACGCAGAACCCGATCGAGGCCGAGGGCACGTACCCGCTGCCCGAAGCGCAGGTCGACCGATTCATGATGAAGGTCCGGGTCGACTACCCGACGGCCGCCGAGGAGTCGGTCGTCGTGCAGCGATCGCTTGGCGATGCTGCGGACGTCACCCCGATCCTGACGGCAGAGAGCCTGGCGGCGCTCCAGAAGCTGACCCAGGAGGTCTATGTCGACGGCTCGATCGTCGACTATGCGGTCGCTCTGACCCGTGCGACCCGCGAGCCGGCCAGCGTCGGCCTCCCCGGCGTGAAGCCATACATCTCGTACGGCGCGAGCCCACGTGGCTCGATCTATCTGATCCACGCGGCACGTGCGCTCGCCGTCGTCCGTGGCCGCCGGTACGTCCTCCCGATCGACGTCATGGACCTGTCCCGAGACGTCCTCCGCCACCGGATCGTGCCGAGCTTCACGGCCCTCGCCGAAGAGGTCACCGCCGACATGATCCTGGACCGTGTCCTGCCGGCGGTGCCGGTGCCCCAGCTCGCGTCGACGGAGCAGACGGCATGACGGCCGCGTTCACGATCGACCGCCCGAAGGAGCGACCCGGACCAGGGCCGACGCCGGTCGCACTGCTCCGCGCGCTCGACCTGACGATCGGCCGTCGGATCCATGGCGTGCTGCCCGGGGAGTTCCGGGCGCACGACCTGGGCGGCGGACTCGAGCTCGCCCAGATCCGTCCGTATCAACCGGGTGACGACGTCCGCCGCATCGATTGGAACGTCACTGCCCGGACGACCGTCCCGCACGTCCGGGTACACGTCCCCGAGCGCGCGCTGACCTCATGGCTCGTGCTCGATCTCTCCCCTTCGATGACGTTCGGTACGGCGCTCCGCCGGAAGGCCGACGTCGCCGAGGGCGTCGCGCTCGCCGTCGGGCACCTCGCGACGCAACGCGGCAACCGCCTCGGGATCGTGACGTTCGGTGATGGCGCCGACCGGCGCGTCCCACCGCGCGTGGGCCGCGACGGCCTGCTCGCGACGTTGCTGCTCGCGCGCGACGCGACGGACCTGACGAGCGAAGCGGCACCCTCGGTACCGGTCGAAGCTACATCGCCCGCCGCCGCACTCCAGTTCGTCGCCGCCACCGCACCGCGTGGCGGCCTCGTCGTCGTCGTATCGGACTTCCGTGGTCCGCGCGACTGGCTCCGGCCGATGGCTGCCCTTGCTGCGCGCCATGAGGTCGTCGCCGTCGAGATCGACGATCCTCGGGAGAGCGACCTGCCCGATGTCGGTGAGCTGACCCTCATCGACGCCGAGACCGGTCGCGAGGTTCGTGTCGACACCACCTCGCCGGGGCTTCGCGCCCGTTTCGCCGAAGCGGCGACGGCAGAGCGTGCCGAGATCTCTCATGAGCTCCGACGCCTGGGCGTCGGTCACATCGTCCTGTCCACGGCAACCAGCTGGCTACCGAGCCTGGCCGCGCAGCTCCGCGTGCAGGGGAGGGCGTCATGACCTTCGCCGAACCCTTCCTGCTGATCGCGCTGCTCGGTGTCCCACTGGCGGTGCTCGGGTACCTCTACGTCCAGCGCCGCCGGTCGCGCTATGTCGTCCGGTTCACCAACGTGGACCTGCTCGCGAACCTCGTGCCGAAGACACCGGCCTGGCGACGCCACGTTCCGCCGGCTCTGTACGTGGCCGCGATGGCGGCACTCGTCATCGCGCTCGCGCGGCCGTCCGCGATGGTCGCCGTCCCGCGCGAGGACGCGACGATCATCCTGGCGATGGACACGTCGGGCTCGATGATGGCGACCGACGTTGCGCCGTCGCGGCTCGCCAGTGCCAAGGAGGCCGCGGCGACCTTCGTCGACCAGCTGCCACCGACCTTCCAGGTCGGCCTCGTCACCTTTTCCACGGCCGCACAGGTGGCCGTGCGACCCACGACCGATCGCGCTGAGATCCACGCGGCGCTCGATTCACTCGTCGCCGACGGCGGAACGGCCCTTGGCGATGCGATCGGGACGTCGACCGACCTCGCACGTGAGGTGATCGATACGGCCGCCGCCGGCGGTTCGAGCGGTACCTCACCGGTGCCGTCGGTCGATCCGAACGCATCGGGCGCCCCTCCGGCCTCGCCGGCGCCGAGCGCGTCGCCATCTGCGGCGCCATCGACGAAGGACGGAGAACGACCGCTCGTCGCGACCGTGCTGCTGTCCGACGGATCGAACTCGACCGGGAACCTCGAGCCCGACGCGGCAGCGCGCGAGGCGGCATCCATCAGGATGCCCGTCTACACGATCGCCCTCGGTACGGCCGACGGCGTGGTAACGGTCCATGACGAGTTCGGCATGCCGCACACCGTCGAGGTTCCGCCGGACACCGACACCCTCGCGGCTATCGCCGAGACGACCGGCGCCCGGTCATTCCAGGCACCGACCGCAGGCGATCTCCAGCAGATATACGAGAGCCTCGGCTCACGCGTGGGCACACGCGAGGAGCCACAGGAAGTCACCCAGTGGTTCGCCGCCGCAGGCCTCGCTCTGATGGTCGGCGGAGCGGCCCTCGCTGCCCATTGGTTCAACCGGTTCCCGTGAGGCTTACGACCGTCACGCCCGAGATCGAGGTGCGGATGATCTGACCCCGCGACCCGAGTCCCCAACCTCTCGTCGATAGCCATCGACTCCATCCATGCACCACTAGGAGACCAGCAGATGGCCTGGGAAGACTTCCAGACGCAGGCGCCAGCGACTCCGCCCGCGCCGCCCGCTCCGACTGCGTCGCATGTGCGCCGACCCGACGGTCTGCGGCGCGCCCTCCTCACCGCCGGGATCGCCGGTGCCCTGCTCGTGACCGGCGGCGTCGCCGTCGTCTTCGCGGCGAGCCCTGATCCGTCGGCCGGCGCACCGTCGACGACGACGCCGTCCAACGGCGGCACCACCGCTCCGAACGGCGGGACCACCGCCCCATCCGGGGGACGTCACAACGGACAGCCGTGTCCGAACATGGGCGGCTCCAGCGGGTCGGGCAGCTATGGCGGCCAGTCGGGCCAGCCGGCGCCGGACACCACAGCGCCCGCGACCTAGTCGATCGGCGCATCGCCGGGCGGTCGATCGGAACGACCGCCCGGCGTCTTCATGTCACGGGCCGGCGACGGCGGCAGGACCTCGTCGACCCTGGCGAGGACATCGAGGAAGCCGGCCACCGGTCCCGATGGCGGGCCGATGTCGCGCCGGCGGATGGCCACCATGCGCCTACGGATCGGTGCGGCTCCCTCGATGTCGATCGCGCGCAAGCGCCCGTCGCCGAGCTCCGAGGCGACGGATGTATGGGGGAGGAGGGCCACCCCAAGGCCTTGGCCGACCATCTGTTTCGCGGCGTCGATGTTGTCGAGCTCCATGATCCCGCTCGGTGCCACCCCCGCTTCGCGGAAGAACGCGTTGGTGAGCTCGTAGTAGCTCGATGTCCTGTCGAACAGGATCAGGCGCGCGCTCTCGAGCTCGTGGACACCGACGGTCGCCCGTTCGCCGAGATGGTGGCTGCCGGCCGCGACGAGGACGAGCTCGTCCTCATACAACGGCAGCGATTCGATGTCCGGGTGGCGCAGCTCGCGGACCAGGCCGAGGTCGATCTCGCGGCGGACGGCAAGATCCAGGATCTCCTCGGAGTGGCCGGTCCGGACGATGAGTCGGACGTTGGGAAAGTCCTGCGCGTACCGCACGAGGAGCAACGGCAGCACATAGGTGCTCACCGCCGGGGCGGCACCAAGCACGAGTTCGCCCGTTCCCCCGCGTCGCAGCTCCATCAGCAGGTTCGCTCCGGCGTCGAGCGCGCCCATGGCCCGCTCGGCATAGGGCAGGAACGCGCGTCCGGCGTCCGTCAGGTCCATCCCGTGTCGGCCGCGAACGAACAGCGCTGTCCCGAGCTCGGCTTCCAGCGTCTGGATGCGTGCCGAGAGGGCCGGCTGGGTGACGTGGAGGGCATCCGCCGCCCGGCTCAGGTTCCGATGCCGTGCGGTCTCCAGGAAGCCCTCGATCTGGCTGAGCAGCACTCTCTCATCCTATGCGAGATATCAACGCGCTTGATATATAGCATCACATCATTCGATTGGACTGATGGATTATGGCCGTCTAGCCTTTCCGCCTCGCCAGCCCCCCAGCGGCGTCGAAAGGGGAGAGAGCTATGAGTCCGACGGCAGTACCGAGCCGGATCACGATCGACTTCCGGGACGCTGCGTTGCCATCGCGGACGTGGATCCTCGGGGTCGACGAAGCCGCCACAGCTCGCATGGAACTGATCGCTTTCGAGGACGGAGGGCGTCGTGAGGACGCCCCGCTGCCGCGCTCATCGGTGGCACCGGTGCCCGCGAGCGTCACACCATCGGCGCTGACCGCGGACTGCCTGTGTCCCGAGTTCTGCGAACGCGACCACGAGAACGAGTAGCCGAGGTCACCGATGACCGCTGTCGAGCCCCGCGTCGTCCGGGGTCAACCTGACATCCTCCCCACCCCGCTCCTCCCACCGGGCTTCGGTGTCCCGCCGACGCGCTGGATCCACCCGTCGGTCCGGATGCGCGAGCTCCTTCGCACGGAGCCCTATCTCTTCGGCCCCGGCGTCTACGACCCGATGGGCGCTCAGCTAGTCATGCATCACGGCTTCAAGGCCGTGTACTTCTCGGGGTACTCCTTCGCGATCGGGCATCTCGGCACGACCGACATGGATCTCTACAGCGGCCCGGAGATCGCGGATGGCGCGCGACGGACGGTCTCGGCGCTGCGCAAGTACCAGCTGACGGCCGCGGTCGGTGACCCGGAGAAGGGCGTCGCGCCGCGGCACCTCGACCTTCCGCCGGTCATCGTCGACATGGACGCGGGCTACGGGAACATCTTCAACGTCCAGCGCCAGACCGAGCTGCTCGTGAATGCCGGGGTCGCGGCGGCGCACCTAGAGGACCAGGTCCTGCCGAAGCGATGCGGGCACATCGGCGGGAAGGCACTCGTCTCGGCGAGCGAGATGATCGGCAAGCTCCGGATGATGCGCGCCGTGGCCGACGATCTCGGCAACCCCGAGTTCGTCGTCATCGCGCGGACAGACGGCCTGTCGGCCGTCGATGCGCCGCAACCGGAGCGCGGCATGGACCTCGCCATCGACCGAGGGCTGCGCTACCTCGACAGCGGGGTGCCCGATCTGCTGTGGTGCGAGTTCCCCACCTCGGATCGCGAGCCCGTCGAGACGTTCACGACCCAGATCCGCAGACGGTTCCCGGAGGCGCGCTTCGCGTTCAACTATTCGAGCTCGTTCAAGTGGTTCAACGACCCCGAGCCGATGACGTTCTCGGAGCTCGGTGAGATGGGGGTCGGGTTCATCTTCATCACGCTCGGCGGACAGCACGCGACCGGCCACGGCCTCTCGACGCTTCTCTCAGCCATGGCCGAGCGCCAGGAGCAGGGGTATATCGAGCTACAGCGACGCGAATGGGAGCCCGGAGCCGACATACCCACGCGCTCCCACCACCAATTCAGCGGCGTGCCGTATCACCACCTCGTGGGTACGGCGTACGACGCGGCACGGCTTGGGACGGAGTTCGTCGAGGCGCTTCCCGAGGAGAAGGTGGTCTAGAGGGCTGCGCGGGGACCAATGGTGCCGCGCCGCACCGGAATCGTCGCCCGCGCCTGGTGCTGACGCTCCGCAGTGTGCGCGGTTCGCGCCCTGGCACGCCCCAGTCTGGGTAGAGTCGGGTCACACCCAGGGACGACTCTTGGACAGAGTTCGCCAGCCCACCTGAGGAGGAGACCTCATGCATCGACGTCGACGCCTGTTCGGCTTGTCCATCATCGCCCTCGCGATGATCGGCGTGCCCGCCACCGCCCAGGGCGCCACCCCCACCGACACGACGGCCTTGCAGGACGCAGTCATCGTCGGTAGCGCCAACAGTGGGATCCGCCAGCATCTGCGCCAGCTGCAGGTGATCGCCGACGCGAATGGTGGTACGCGCGCAACCGGAACGCCGGGACACATCGCCTCCGCGACGTACGTCGAGAACACGCTGGCTCCGTTCAGCGCCTACTGGACGGTCAGCGAGCAATCGTTCTCGGCGGATATCTTCCATGAGAACGCATCCCCGACGCTCGCTGCCCACCCTGCGGCGACGCCCGCCTGGGTCGCTGACCAGGATTACGCGACGATGGAGTTCTCCGGCGCCGGGTCGGCGACCGGCGCGCCGATCGCGATCATCGACTTCGCCGCGCCGACCACGAAGCCGAGCACGTCGTCAGCCGGCTGCGAGGACGCCGACTTCCCGGCCGGCGCCACGAGCCTTGCCGGGAAGTTCGCTGTGATCCAGCGGGGCACGTGCGACTTCGGTCTCAAGGCCATCAACGCCGAGCATCACGGGGCCGCGGGCGTCCTCATCTTCAACGAGGGCACCATCGGCGATCCGGATCGCAACGGCCCCATCGGCGGGACGATCGGCGGGTACGGCGTCACGATCCCGACGCTCGAGTCGACCTACGCGGTCGGCAAGTACCTGGTCGATCATCCGACCGCGACGGTCGACTTCTCGGCCGACGGTTCGACCGAGACGGTCACGACCAAGAACGTCATCGCCGAGTCGAGGACCGGTCGGAGCGATCGCGTCGTGATCTCGGGCGCCCATCTCGACTCGGTCCCGGCCGGCCCGGGCATCAACGACGACGGCAGCGGCACCGCCACGCAGCTCGAAGTCGCGCGCCAGATGGCGACCCTGAACATCACCCTCCGTAACAAGGTCCGCTTCATCTGGTTCTCGGGTGAGGAGCAGGGCCTGTTCGGCTCGACGTTCAACGCCGACAGCCTGACCAAGGCCGAGCGCGGCAGTGTCATCGCGATGCTCGACTTCGACATGCTCGCCTCGCCGAACTTCGCGTTGCAGATCTACGACGGCGACGGATCCGAGTTCGGCGTCGCCGGTCCGAATGGCTCGGGCAACATCGAGAAGGTCTTCCAGGATTTCTTCAACGCGAAGGGCAAGTACACCGAGCGGATCGCCTTCGACGGCCGCTCCGACTACGACGAATACACGACCCTCGGCATCCCCGCCGGGGGCATCACGACCGGCGCCGAGGTCCACAAGACGCCGTTCCAGCAGACCAAGTGGGGCGGCGTCGTATCGGACACGCTGGCCGGTCAGTTCGACCCGTGCTACCACCTCGCCTGTGACAGCTACGGGATCAACGGGCATCCCGACAACATCAACAACGAGGCGCTCGACATCATGTCCGATGCCGTCGCAAATGCCGTCCTGACCTTCGCGCAGACGACGTCTGCGACGAACGGCACGGGCAAGGGTTCGCCTGGCGCGACCAAGCCGTACGACTGGAAGGGCAACAAGCTCCGCAAGTAACGGCCACTGCGGCACGAGAACCCACCGCGCGGGGAGTCCCTCCCCGGGCGGTGGGTCGTCTAGCGCGACCTAACGCGAGCGGGCACCGGACGCGTAGACGATCGGGACCGTAAAACGCAGGTCGTCCGGATCGAGACCCATGAGGCGCTCCCGGAGGAGCGCCAGGAACCGGCGCCGCTCGGGCCGGTCCATCTCGTCGAACAGCGACACCTCGTCGAACTCGGTCAGGAAGGCGATGTAGCTCTCGACGGTGTAGCCGTAGTCGAGCATCGCTCGTGACCCGCTGACGTCGCGGAACCCCGCCCGGCGCAGCTCGCCGACCGCGCGCTCGACCGACGGGATGTCGCCGGTCCGCGGGCGGTCCTCTTCGTCATCGAACCCGAACTCGTCGAGGAGGCCGTCGAATATCCGATCCGGCTTGAAGGCACGCTTATCGACCAGCCACGTGACGTAGGCGAAGCGGCCGCCCGGTCGGAGCACGCGCCGCACCTCGCGGAGGACCTTGGCGCGACTCGGGACGAGCTGCAGGACGAAGGATGACATCGCGACGTCGAACGATCCATCCGCATACGGCATGTCGCCGGCGAACGAGACCGTCCCGGTGAATCGATCGCGATGGTCATCCGCGGTCTCGGCTATGAGCGCCTCGACCGTACCGACCATCTCGCGCGACGCATCGAGACCCGTGACGCGGATGTGCGGCCAGCGTGCCAGCGCCGGCCGCGTCAGGTTCCCGGTCCCGACGCCGATATCGAGGACATCGACCGCGCCGGCCTCGATGACAGGCGCGAGCTGATCGAGCAGGCGATGGGCGCTCGGCGCCAGGACGGGCGCCCACCACCGGTCGTATCCGGCGGCCCACTCGTCGAAACGACGGGCCTGCGCCTGCTCCTCCTCGGTCGGGTCGGTCATGACGTCATCCTGCCATGACCGACCCGTCACGCCGTGGTCATCAGGCGGCGGCGACGTCCCCCGGCCCGCGTCCGCCGCGGATCCCGAACCGTCGAAGGATGAAGATCGTCACGCCCGTGATGACCCCGATGAAGAGCAGGACCGGCAGCCACACGATCCCGAACCAGATGCCGGCGGTCGTGAGTCCCTGGAGGATGTCCACGAGGCTTGCGGTCGCCTCGTCCACGACCTTGGCTGGCTCCCACCGCTCTGCCGCGGCCTGGACGGCGACGACCGGAGTGGCATAGCTGGCGGTGAGCGTCGCGTAGGACGCCTGGTCGTTGAGCTGCTTGAGCTGTGCGGAGAGCTCCTCGATCTGGCCGCGGACGGTCGTCAACTGGCCTTCGACCTCGAGGACGTCAGAGATCCGCGTCGCTCGGGCCGAGATCCCCTGCAGCGCCGCCTCACTGGCTTGCAGGTTCTTGATCCGCGCCTCGAGGTCGACGACGGCGCCGGTGACCTCGACCGCGTTCGTGTTCTCGGACACGACCTTGCCACCGTCGCCGGTGAGGCCACGCAGCAGGTCGAGCGCATCCTCCCAGCGGTCGACGGGGATGCGGTACGTGACGCTGGCGACCGGGCTGTCGCCCATCGACTGCGTCTGCGACGCTCCGATGTAGCCGCCCATCGCGCGGATACCGTTCCGTGCTGCAGTCAGCGCCGTGGGCACGTCCTTGACCTGCAAGTCGATCGTCCCGGTCCGGACGATCTTCGCGTCATCGACGAGCTGGCCGACCTGGTCGGGGTTGCTCCCTTCGCCGTTCGGCACCTGGTCCGGCTGGCCGGCCGCGGCACTAGGCGCCGCGCTCGGCGCGCCGCCGTATCCATCCAACGGTGGTACGGGGTTCCCGACGCTCGCCGCTCCGCTACTGCCGGCACAGCCGACGAGGGCGACGATCGAAAGCGCGAGAACGGATCCGAGGATCAGGGATGTTCGGTTGGCACGCATCGCGCGTCCTCCGTTCGGTGCGCCCGCGGCTCTGATGGTCACGAGCGGCAACCGGCGGACGTCATCGCCGGCTCAGCGGTTCCGCCGCGTGCTCGGTCAGGTCGGAAGGACCAGCGGATGGCCGCTCGCCTACACTCGGGACATGGCGCTCGACCTACCCGTGGTCCCGCCCGTCGAACCGATGCTCGCGAAGGCGGTCGACGGACTGCCCGACGGCGACGGCTGGCTCTATGAGCCGAAGTGGGACGGATTCCGCGCGATCGTGTTCCGCGACGGCGACGAGGTCTTCACGCAGTCGCGTGATCTGAAGCCGCTGGACCGCTACTTCCCGGAGCTCGCGGGCCCGCTGCGTGCCGCGCTGCCGAACCGTGCCGTCGTCGACGGGGAGGTCGTCATCGCCCGTGATGGCGCGCTCGATTTCGAGGCGCTATTGCTCCGCATCCACCCGGCGGCGTCGCGCGTGAACATGCTGGCCGCCGAATCGCCGGCGAGCTTCGTGGCGTGGGACCTCCTCGCGCTCGACGACGAGGACCTTCGCGACGTGCCGCAGGGCGAGCGCCGCGCTCGCCTTGAGACGGTCCTCAAGGGCATACAGCCGCCGATCCATCTCACGCCCGCGACGACCGACCGCGCCACGGCGGCCGACTGGTTCGACCGTTTCGAGGGAGCCGGCCTCGATGGCGTCGTCGCGAAACGACTCGACGCCACGTACCAGCCGGGCAAGCGCGCCATGCTCAAGATCAAGCACCAACGAACGGCCGACTGCGTGGTGGCCGGCTTCCGCTGGCACAAGAACGGTCCCGGAACGCACATCGGGTCGCTCCTCCTCGGGCTGTACGACGACGCCGGCAAGCTCAATCACGTCGGCATCACGTCGTCGTTCTCCTGGGACCGCCGTGCTGCGCTGGCCGAGGAGCTGGCACCGCTCCGCGAGAACGCGGTCGAAGGCCATCCCTGGCAGGAATGGGCCGAATGGGCGGGTTGGGGCGACGCCGAAGCCTCCGGACAGCGCCTCCCGGGAGCGACTTCGCGTTGGAACCGCGGCAAGGACTTGTCGTGGGAGCCACTTCGCGCGGAACGGGTCGTCGAGGTGGCCTACGACCATCTCCAGGGAAGCCGGTTCCGTCACGCCACCACCTTCAAGCGCTGGCGGCCGGACAAGCCGCCCGAGGCCTGTCGCTACGACCAGCTCGAGACGACCGCGCCGTTCGAGCTCGAGGCGATCTTCGGGAGCTGATGGTGGACGCGTGCGGCTGCGACGGTGGGTTCGAGATCTTCGACGAGAAGAGCGCCGAGGAGGACCTCCAGCGCTATCGAGGACACGGACCGGACGCCACCACAGCGACGCTCGTTGACATGATCCGCGAGCGCGGCGTCAGCGGCTCGAGCCTGCTGGATATCGGTGGTGGGATCGGCGTCATCGATCACGAGCTCTTGCGCGCGGGCGCCGGACATGCCGTTCTCGTCGACGCTTCCGGGCCGGCGGTCGAGATGGCTCGGCGCGAGGCGCGTCGCCGCGGAACGCTCGATCGACTCGAGTTCGTCGACGGCGATTTCGTCTCGCGCGCATCGGATGTCGACGTCGCCGACATCGTGACCCTCGACCGTGTCATCTGCTGCTATCCCGACGTTGAGTCGCTCGTCCGCTTGTCGGCGACGCGGGCTCGTTCGCTCTATGGGCTGGTGCTCCCGCGCGACCGGCGGCTCCTGCGCTGGGCGCTCCCGCTCCTGAACGCATGGTTCCGCGTTCGGGGGTTCCGGTACCGCACGTTCCTTCATGCGAACGCGAAGGTGGATGCGCTCGTCGCCGCCGCTGGACTGCGGCAGGTCCGCGAGTCGCGGACGTTCATGTGGCGGGTCGTCCTGTACGAGCGGCTCGGTCCCGCCTGACAGCCACCCGAAACCACGTTCTTCGTGGTGCTTCGCGGCGCCATCTGTGCTCACCGGCGTCCGCCGACGGGACCTTCGTCCCATGGGGTAGCCGCCATCCGCGTGCCTAGAGTCGAGAGCGCATCCGCCCTTTAACGCTCGAGGACTCGCGACCGTTGTTCGGTACCCGGGTGCGGGCCCCGCGGCCCGTCCTTCTTATCCTCGTCTACGGCGCCTTCCTGGCGGTCGTCGGTGTGGCCGCGACCGCCCAGTCGATCCTCGTCGGTGCGCACTTCAACTCGGCGACACTGACCGGTCTCGTCGGCAGTGATGCGGCGACGGTCCGTTCATTCGTCAACGCCTACGTCCCGCCCGCCGACCTGTCGCCGACTCACTCACTGACGGGATCCGAGATCGCTCGACTCGAGGCGCAGCTGGCCACGCTCCCACGACCCGGCGAGATCCTCCGCGTGGAGATCCGCCGGCCCGATGGCACGATCGTCGCCGCGAGTGAGCCGGGGTTCGCGGGGGCTGCCACACCCGAGACCGCAGAAACCATGGCCGCGCTGACCGGCCAGGCCCAGGCCGCCATCGGACCCGCGGCAGAGGCGGGTGCCGGGTCGGCGACCTTTGCCTCACCGACGGTGCTCCGCGAGCTTCTGCCCCTCAAGGTCGGCGACCAGGTCCTCGGGGTCGTCGGCGTCTGGCGGGACGCGGTCCCGATCCTGGCCCGGCTCGAGGACATGCGCCGGGCGATCCTCCTGGTCACGGTCTCGGCGGGGCTCGTGGCGGCGGCTCTCCTGTCCCTCGTGTTCCGCTCGGCCCAGGCGCGTCTGAGCCGCCAGACGGAGGCGCTCCTCGAGTCGACGCGCCGAGACCCCCTCACCGACACCCTCAATCACGGCACCCTCGTCGGCCGGCTCGCGCAGGCGATCGAGCGTGGGCGCGACGACGTCCGACCGATCGGCATCGCGCTGATCGACCTCGACGGCTTCCGCCTGCTCAATGACAACCACGGACACGCAGCGGGCGATGAGGCCCTCCTGGCGGTCGCGAGCGCGCTCCAGGCCAACGTCGATCCGGCGATCGAGTTCGGGCGCTACGGTCCCGACGAATTCCTGTTGATGGCGCCACCGACCGCCGTCGCTCAGCTCGAACCGGTGATCGAAAGGCTGCGCGTTGCGCTCGTGGACCTGAGCCTGCGCTTCGACGAGACGGAGCGACTGCCGATCACCGTCAGCGTCGGCATCGCGGCATATCCGGACCATGCGTCGTCGGCGACCGGCCTTCTCGCGGCGGCCGCGCGTGTCCTCGAGGAGGCGAAGGCGAGCGGTGGCGACACGATTCGGATCGCCGGTGCCGCCGAGCCCGACCCGTCGACTGCGAGTACGAGCTTCGATGTCCTCCAGGGGCTCGTGACCGCGATCGACACGAAGGACCGCTACACCAAGCGGCACTCCGAGGATGTGGCTCGTTACGCGACGTTCATCGGGCGACGCCTGGGGCTGGCCGCCGCGGAGCTCCACACGATCGATGTGGCCGGCCGACTCCACGACATCGGGAAGATCGGGATCCCCGACGTGATCCTCCGCAAGCCCGGCAGCCTGACTGAAGCCGAGTACGCCATCGTCAAACAGCACGTCGCGCTCGGCGACATGATCGTGCGCGACCTGCCCGACATCGACGCCGTGCGCGCCGGGATCCGCCATCACCACGAGCGCTGGGATGGCAGGGGCTACCTCGACCACCTCGAGGGTGAGGGCATCCCGCGGATCGCCCGGATCCTTGCGGTCGCCGACGCCTTCTCCGCGATGACGACGACACGCCCGTATCGCAAGGCGCTCGACGTGCGTGAGGCCCTTGGCCGTCTCGGCGACGCGGCCGGGACCCAGCTCGATGAGCTGCTGGTCGCGACCTTCATCGAAGGCATCGAGCACGACGTGGATCCGCCGCTCCCTGGCGAGACCACGGGTGCCCAGGTGATCGCGCACCCTCGACAGGTCGCCTGATGCGCCGGTCGATCGTCGCCCTCGGGGCGACGGTCATCGCCCTGGCGTCGAGTGTCGCGACGCCACCTCCGACCGTGGCTGGCCTCCTGCCGGTGGCTGTCAACGACAGCTATAGCGCGGTCCATGGGCAGGCGAGGACCGTCGCCGCGCCCGGCGTGCTCGGGAACGACCTCCAGCTCGGTTCCGGGTTCACCGCCAAGCTCGTGAACAACGTCGACCATGGGTCGCTCAGTCTCAAGGCGGGCGGCGGCTTCACGTACACGTCCGACGCCAAGTACGCGGGCACGGACACCTTCAGCTACCGCGTCGACGGCGGCCTGCTCGGGCTCTCGAATATCGCGACCGTGACGATCGACGTGACCAACCACGCGCCGGTCGCCCGGCCCGATTCATACTCGGCGACCGCCGACGTCGAAAAGTCGATCGCCGCGCCAGGCGTCCTTGGGAACGACGATGACGCCGACGGCGACGCCATGACGATCGATGTCGTCCAGGAGCCGGCGCACGGCAATCTGAACGAGCGAACCGATGGCAGCTTCCGGTACAAGGCCGACCAGTGGTTCGGTGGCAAGGACACGTGGACCTATCGGGTCTGGGATGGCGTCGCATGGTCGAACACCGTCACCGTCACGATGACCGTCGCCGTGCCGGGTGGGACACCTCGACCGACCGTGACACCGACGCCGACACCGCGCCCGACCCCACAGCCCACACCGACCCCGACACCCCGGCCGACCGTCAGCATCGTGCCGCTCCCGTCGATCGTGCCCGTGCCGACGCCCATACCGACGACCGGCCCGACACCGCGTCCCACGGCGTCGCCGACAGCGCCCACCGCGACACCGTCCCCCACGGCAGCGCCCACGGGTACGCCCGGCGGTGGTGTCATCCCGGGCGGCCCGGTCGCCACACCGTCGGGCGGGCCGAGTCAGCGACCGTCGTCGAGTGCCAGCCCGTCGACCGCCGTCGACGGCCCGTTCGCACTGCCTGTCGTCGGTGGTCGTGATCAGCTCGATCTCGACACCACGGACCTGACGTTCGCGGGCTTCGAATGGGCGGTCCCGGCGCTCGTCCTCACCGTGCCGGGCATCCTGATCGTGATCGCGGTCCTCGCCCAGCTGCTGGTCGGGCTCGCCTGGTTACCGGTCACGCGCCGATGGCTCGGTGGCGACCAGCGACGGCGTTCGCGCGGCCCCAGGGTCGGCGCCGTCTAGCTGTCGGCCAGGAGGGTCAGGAGCTCGGCGTCTTCTTCCGCGGCGCGCGTTCGAGCTGGCCCGCGCGGTCAGGCCATTCGTATCCGGCCCACGGGTCGTAGTCCGGATCGAGCTTCTCCTGCGCCGGTCGGTCGGCCTCGGGGACGTGCGTCAGGTTGACGCGGACTCGGTACCACAACGACGAGCGGCCACGCATCCCATCGACAAGCACGTCGGCAGGATCGAGGGCCTTGGCCGCCTCAGGGTGGCGACCCTTCCAGCGCTCGAAGCCTTCGAGTGCCTCGGCCTTGGTCGCCGCCCGGGAGATCTCGACGATCGGCACATTCGTCTTGCGCCGGCCGGTCGGTGTCGGGCGCGACCCTTCCCATTCCGTCGGCAGCCCAGCGTTCCTATCGCCGGCCGCGACGGCAGCGGCCCGTTCTGCGGCTACCTCGGGCGGCGGCCCGCCGGCCTCACCGCGCCCGGTGTCGTACTCCGAATCCGGGCGGCGCTTGCGGGACGGCTGGACGCGTGGCGGCTCGCCGGCTTGCTTCGCATAGTTGGGTGGCCATGGCGCGTCGCCCAAGCCCTCGGCTTCGTGTCGCTGCGAGAGCTCGAGCAGTGCGTCGAGCGAGCCCACCGCTTCGTCGATCCCAGCGCCCGGGTCGGCCTTTGCGAACCGTGCCGGGACCGTCGTGATCGTGAATGCCTCGGCTTCACAGGTCGGCACCTCGTCCCACGACAGCGGCGTGGAGACGCGCGCATCTGGCAGTGGTCGTATGGAGTAGGCCGATGCGACCGTCCGATCCTTGGCGTTCTGGTTGTAGTCGAGGAAGACGCCGACGCGTTCCTCCTTCCACCACTTCGAAGTCGCCTTTCCGGGCATGCGCGCCTCGACGTCCCGTGCCAGGGCGAGTGCCGCCCGGCGGACCTCCGGGTACGTCCAGCGTCGCTCGATGCGGACGTTGATATGGATCCCGCGCGAACCGGACGTCTTGGGCCAGCCGACCAAACCAACGGCCTCGAGGGCCTCCTTGCAGGTCATCGCCACGTCGCGGATCTGCGGCCATTCGATCCCCGGGATCGGGTCGAGGTCGACGCGGAGCTCGTCCGGATGGTCGAGGTCATCGGCGCGGACCGGGTGCGGGTTGAGGTCGATGCAGCCGAGGTTGACCACCCAGGCGAGGGCCGCCGTCTCGTCGACGACGATCTCGTCGGCCGTCCGACCCGACGGGAACGTGAGCTCGGCCGTGCGGATCCAGTCGGGGGTGTTGTCCGGCGCGCGCTTCTGGAAGAACGGTTCCTTCGTGATGCCATCGACGAAGCGTTTGAGGGCCATCGGCCGTCCCCGGACCCCGGTCAGCGCACCATCGGCGACGGCGAGGTAGTACTGGACGACGTCGAGCTTCGTGTAGCCGGCGTCGGGGAAGTAGACCTTCTGCGGGTTCGAGATCGTGACCTCGTGGCCGCCGATCTCGAGGATCTCCTTGGGCGTGGCCATGGGGCCACGATACCCCTCGACACGCACAGCGACCGAGACGAAGATGTCCGCGGAGGCCTGATGACGACGAACGCTCCCGAGAGCGCCTGCCTGCTGATCGCGGATATCAGCGGGTACACCAGCTACCTCGCCGGCGTCGAGCTCGACCATGCCCAGGACATCCTCGCCGATCTTCTCGACACCGTCGTCTCGACGCTACGGCCGACCTTCCGGCTGGCCAAGCTGGAGGGTGACGCCGCATTCGTGTACAGCCTCGCCCAATCTCTCGAGGCTTCGCTCCTCCAGGACGCGGTCGAGCGGACGTACTTCGCCTTCCGCCGACGACTGCGCGACATCGCCCAGGCGTCGATGTGCGAGTGCGATGCGTGCATGCGCATGCCGACGCTGGACCTGAAGATCGTGGTCCACAGCGGGGACGTCGCCCGTCAGCGCATCGCCGGTCGCGAAGAGCTTGCGGGCCGTGCGGTGATCGAGGTCCATCGCCTGCTCAAGAACGATGTCGAGAACACGCTCGGCACGGCTGCCTACGCGCTCTATTCCGAGGCCTGCCTCAGGGCGACGGGGCTCGACGATCCCAAGGGCGCCGGGCTCGTCGGGCATCGCGAGACCTACGAGTT
>Ga0207708_10000886_pt1 | contig 22506 bp, 20 predicted proteins | sample KBSK5101metaG_FD_184340 | JGI IMG/M metagenome (GOLD analysis project Ga0207708, IMG submission 184340) | Corn, switchgrass and miscanthus rhizosphere microbial communities from Kellogg Biological Station, Michigan, USA - KBS K5-10-1 metaG... | ecosystem: Host-associated > Plants > Roots >...
CATCATCAGCGACACGTCGATGCGCACGTGCGGAATGCGGTACGGCCCGGTAAGCACCTGCGCGATATTGCGCGCGGCCGTCGGCCCGTTGGTGCGGATATAGGCCCCCTGGTCGGTGAAGGCGCGTCCGCGCAGCGCCAGGATCGTGCCGTCCTTGTCGCATGCGATCTCCAATTCGCATTCGGCATCACGGGCATGATTGGTGGCGAGCAGATGCTCGCGGCGATCCTCGATCCACTTCACCGGTCGGCCGGTGAGGCGCGCCGCGAACGGGATCAGAAAGTCCTCCGGATAGAATTCGCCGCGCGCGCCGAAGCCGCCGCCGACGTCGTTCTCCACCATGCGGATGGCGCTTTCCGCCAGACCGAAATGTTTTGCCAGCACGCGCCGGTTGAGGAACGCGACCTTGGCGGCGCCGTGGACGGTCAATTGACCGCCCGCCGCATCCCATTCCGCCAGCAGCCCGCGCGGCTCCATCGGGACGGCGCCGTGGCGCTGGACCGTGAAGCGCTCGCGGCGAATGTATGCCGCGCCGTTGAAAGCGGCATCGGCATCGCCGCGCACGCCGGTGAGGGTGAGCGCGAGATTGCTGCCTGCGGCCTCGAACAACCGGATGTCGTTGTTCCTGGCGGTCGCGCTGTCGACGACCGCGGGAAGGGTCTCGATGTCGAGCGTGATGGCGTCGAGCGCATCCTCGGCGGCGCCGGCGCTTTCGGCCAGCACGACCGCGATCGGCTCCCCGACATAGCGGACCTTGCCGTGCGCGATGACCGGCTGTTCGAACGGCTCGAATTCCGGCGCGGATTCCTGCCGCAGCGGAATCCGCGGGATCGCCGCGCCGATGTCGGCTGCGGTGATGATGGCGTAGACACCGGGGCGCGTGCGGGCAGCCCCGGTCTCGATGCCGCGGATGCGCCCGTGCGCGACCGAGCTGCGCAGGATCACGGCGTGCAGAAGATCATCGCGGGCGAGGTCGTCGACGAACTGGCCGCGACCGCGCAGGAAGCGAAAGTCCTCGATGCGTTCGACCGGGCTGCCGACAAAGGCGTTGCGTGTACGCTTTTGATCCATGCCCATCACCTAACCGGTAGGAGGGGCAAAAGCGCGCTGCTCGGTAATCTCCACGCGGACAAAATCCGGCTCATATCACGATCGTCGCATGTCGGTTGAGCAGCGCACGAGCGACGCTGAGCGCGGCCAGGGCTGACGTTTTGGGGTTGGTGCGCGAGGCCTTGCCCTGCAACTGGATGGCAAACCGTCCGGCCTCGCCCTCGGCCTCGATCTCGTGGATATTGCCTGCTGCGTCGGGATCGGCCACGAGCTCCACCTCGGTGGCGTCGAATCCCAATCCGGCCAACGCCACCGCGGCGGCGACGTTGGCGTTCTGCGGATAGAGCAGCGCGGCCTCGCCCGCGGTGCCCTTGTAGAGCACCGTGCGCCGGGTGAGCCCGTCGAGATCGACCAGGTTCTCAGCCGGCGAGCCGCGCCAGGCTGCCGGTGGCTTGCGCGAGCGATAGCGCACCGAGGTCAAGCCGGCGACGCGCATGGCCGCGATGGCGTCGACCCCACCGATGGCACCCGCCGGCAGCAGAATGCGGCTGTTGCCGTCTTGCGCCGCGGACCGCAGCCGCGCGAGCAGCGCGGGATCCGCGAGCGCACCGATCGAGGTCACCAGGCAATCGACTCCGCTGCGCAAGACTGCGTCGCCATGCTCGATCACCGCGGACTGGCCCGCCACTTCCGCGACCAGCGCCGGGCTGCGCGCAAGCAGATCGTCCAGCGATTCGACCACGTCGATCTCACACAACTTGGCCCGCGCCGCCTCGCCGCGGCCGGGCCGCGCGAGCGCACCGATGACCGATACGCCGTTCGCCGGGCTGGCGCGCAGTGCCGCCAGCACGTCCTGCGCGATCCCGCCGCATCCGATGAGACCGACCGCCGTCATCTCAAAGAGCCGACAACGACGATCTCGGGAGTCTGCACCGGAGGTTCATTGCGGGTTGAGCCGCATGCCGGTGAACTTCCATTGCGACAGCTCCTCCATCGCATAGCGCACGCCTTCGCGTCCGAAGCCGCTCGCGCCCACGCCGCCGAACGGATAGGTGTCGAGCCGGAAGCGGCTGGCGTCGTTGATCCAGAGCGAACCGACCCGCAGCTTGCGCGACACCTTGAATGCGGTCTCCAGGCTTGCGGTGAAGCAGGCGCCCTGCAGGCCGAACTCGGACGAGTTCGCGAGCGCGAGCGCGGCGTCGACATCGGCGACCGCTTGCACCACGACCACCGGCCCGAAGGCCTCCTCCTGCATGAGCCGGGCTTCGGGCGGTGCGTGCGCCACGATCGCAGGCCCCAGGATGGCGCCCCGGCGCTCCGGCTTGAGCACGAGCTTAGCGCCCTTGGCAACGGCATCCGCGATCATGCTTTCCACGCGGTCGGCGGCCGCGCTGCTTACCATCGGTCCGACATCGATCGCGGTATCCTCGGGGTCGCCCACTTTGAGCTTCTTCGCGGCTGCAACGAACAGCTCGAGGAAGCGATCGAAGACGGGCTGCTCGACGATCACGCGCTGTGCCGAGATGCATTGCTGCCCGCTGGCTTCGAAACCGGCCCCCGCGATGCGCGTCGCGGCGTCGTTGAGATCGGCGTCGGCACACACGATGTTGGCGGCGTTGGAGCCGAGCTCGCCGACGAATTTCTTCGCGCCGGCGGCGCGCGCAAGCTCGTTGCCGGCGGCGGTGCTGCCGGTGACGGTGACGGCGGCGACCAGCGGGTGGGCGGCAAGCAGCTTGGCGGTCTCGCGCCCGCCGGGGACGACGTTGAAGAGCCCGTCGGGGACGCCGGCCTTCTTCACCGCCTCCGCCATCAGCAGCGCGACCTCGGTGCCGGGCGGCGACGGCTTGACCACGAGGGCGTTGCCGACCGCGAGCGCCGGCGCCACTTTCTGAATGAGCAGATTGGCCGGCCCGTTGAACGGCGTCACCGCGGCCACCACGCCGTAAGGAACGCGCGTGGTGAAGCCGAAACGGCCGGCGCCCGCCGCGGTCACGTCGAGCGGCAGCACCTCGCCCATGAGGTGCGGCACTTGCGCGGCGCACGCGCGCAGGAACACGCCTACGCGCTTCGCCTCGAATGTCGCGGCGCGCCGCGGCTTGCCGATGAAGAGGATGAGTGAGCGCACGATTTCGCCTTCGATCCTGTCGATCGCGTCGGCTGCGGCGAGGAGCCACTCGACCCGCTTGGCGGCGGTCGCGTCCTGATGCCGGAGAAACGCCGCATGGGAGTGCTTGACCGCGGCATCGACCACCTTGGCGTCGGATTCGATCATCTGCGAGGCGACGCTCTCGTCGGTCGGACACACGAGCGGCGACAGCCCGGCGTCGAACTTGGCCGGCCCTCCGATCCAGGGCATCAGCTGCGGAATGGTCATAGGCGCTCCCTTCTCAACTCTTGTTATGCGGCTGGAGCAAAACGCTTCGGATTGTATCCCGGTTTCGCCTGGTCTTATCAGGCCGCATGATCCGATCCGAAAAGTTTGCAGCTTTTCGGGATCATTCCTTAGACGTGCTGGCCCTCGCTCAGCGGGATGTCGCGCAGCGTGCTCGGCGCGAACAGCTCTTCCAGCTTGACGCGGCGGTCGGTCAGGCCGTGCTCGTGGGTATACTGAAGCAGCGCCTCGATCGAGGGTCGGTTCGCCTCGATGCCGTAGGGAAACCAGTCCTCGCCGATGATTTCCCTCTCCTCTTCGAGCAGCGGCTGCAGCCAGGCGGACGACACCTTGGGCGAGCCCATGTCAGCCAGAAGCTGATATGCCTGTTCCTTGGCGCGCGAGAGCGCCTTGTACATGCTCAGCGCCACCCAGGGGTTGGCCTCATGGACGTCGCGGCGGACCACCACGGTGTGCATGATCGGATAGATCTTGGTGCGCCGATAATAGTCCTTCTCCACTTCGGCATAGTTCGGAAACAGCCGGCGGACCTTGGGCGAGCCGCGGCGGAAGGCGAGCGGGTTGTTTGCCGTCATCATGAAGTCGATCTCGCCGCGCTCGAGCAGGTCGCCGAGCTCGGTGCCTGCGGGCGCCTGCGTCAAGCGAATATCCGGCGGTAGCTTGCGGTTGAGGCGGTCGGCGCGCCCCTGCACCCATTCGATGTCGCTCGGCTTGACGCCGTATTCGTGCTGCAGGAGGCCACGCATATAGACCGCCGCGGTCATGGTGTATTCGGGCACGCCGCCGCGTTTACCCTTGAGGTCCGCCGGCGTCTTGATCCCCTTGTCCGTATTGATGAAGAAATAGCCGTGGCGAAAGACGCGTGAAGGGAACACCGGGATGGCGGTGAACGGCGCATCGCCGGTGCTGACCAACGTCGCGTGGTTCGAGAGCGACATTTCCGAGATCTCGAACTCCTTGAATTGCAGCATGCGCCAGAAGATATCGGGAGGTTGCGAGGCGATGTAGTTCAAGTCGATGCCCTCGGGCTGGACCGAGCCGTCGCGCAAGGCGAGCGTGCGGTCGTACGGTCCGCAGGCAAATGTCAGATGCAGCTTGCTCATCAGTTTCTCCTCGCCGATATTTCCAACGCTGTGCCGATGCCCGCAGGCTGTCAAGGCAGGCCAAGCTCGTTCCGAACGTCGCGACTCAATCCATTTGCCTTTGCCTGCTTCGCCACGCGAGACCCCGGCTTTCATCCCGGCGATTCGCGGCCGTCTAGCGAAGACTGCCGAATAATGCGTCAATCCGTCTGGCATTCTGGCCGGTTCTGCACGGCTTATGCGCTGGCAGCCGATGGGGCAATTGTCATAGCTTCGCGTGTCGCCACAGCAACCACCGAGCGTGGAAGGCAACCGGATGTCACAAATCTCGCGCCTCGTCTCAATCGCCGTCGTGTCGCTGTTCGTGCTGACCGCTCAGGGGATGGCCGAAACCTATCCCGATCGCGTCGTCCGTATCGTCAATCCGTATCCGCCGGGCGGTTCGGTCGACGTGATGGCGCGCATCCTTGCGCAGAAGCTCTCGGACAACCTGGGTCAGCAATTCATCGTCGAGAACCGCTCCGGCGGCGGCGGCAATACCGGCAGCGACTACGTCGCCAAGGCGGACCCCGACGGCTACACCCTGCTGTTCACCGCGCCCGGCCCGCTCACCGTCAACCAGACGCTCTACAACAAGCTCACATTCGATCCGGCCAAGGACTTCGCTCCCATCGCGCTGTTCGCGACCGCGCCCATCGTATTGATCGTGCATCCCGCCGTGGCGGCGAACGACGTGCAGGAACTGATCACGCTCGCAAAGAAGGATCCGGGCAAGATCAACTTTGCTTCCGCCGGCAACGGCACGACCAATCACCTCTCCGGCGAGCTGTTCAAGAGCAAGGCCGGCATCGACATCGTGCACGTTCCCTATCGCGGCGCCGGACCGGCGATGAACGATCTCATCGGCGGGCATGTGCAGATGTTCTTCGACCTGATGCCGGTGGTGCTGCCGCAAATCGCCACCGGCAAGGTGCGCGCGCTCGCCAATGCCGGGGCCAAGCGGCCGTCGGCACTGTCGAATGTACCGACGATCGCCGAGCAGGGCATCGCCGGCTTCGACGCGTCGTCGTGGTATGGGCTCGTCGCTCCGGCGAAAACCCCGGAGCCTGTACTGGCGAAGCTGCGCAGCGAAGTGGCAAAGGCGCTCAAGGCGCCCGACATGGTGGCGCGCATCCAGGAGCTCGGCTCGGAGCCGGGCACGGTGTTCGGCGCCGACTTCGGAGCGTTCATGGCGGACGAGACCAGGAAATGGGCCGACGTCATCCGCACGTCAGGCGCCAAGGCGGACTAGCGCACTTCCATACAACCATCCGTCGTCATTCCGGGTCGCGCCGAAGGCGCGAGCCCGGAATCTATAACTACGGACAGGGAATATGGATTCCGGGCTCCCTCGCTGCGCACCCAAGTCGGGTTTACCCGACTTGGGCATCGACTGCCGATCTCGGGTAAACCCGAGATCGGTGGCCCCGGAATGACAACGGGCAACCAGAGCATGCGTCATATCCATGTCAGCGCTGTGCCAGCATCAGTTCTCGCGGATGCCCGCGCTGGTAATGACGTCGCGCCATTTCTTCACGTCGTCGCGGATGCGTGCGCCCAAAGCCTCGGGCGAGCCCGGCTCCGGCTCGACGCCATGATTGGCAAAGGCCGCCCGCACCTCCGGATCGTTGAGAACGGCTGTTGTTTCGCGATTCAGGCGCGCGATGATGGCGGGCGGCGTCGCGGCCGGTGCGACGATCGCCTGCCACAGCGAGCATTCGTAGCCGGACAGACCGGCCTCGGCGATCGTGGGGACATCCGGCAGGGTGTGATTGCGCACCGCGCCGGTCACCGCCAGCGCGCGCAGCTTGCCCGCGCGGATATGCGACAGCGATGGCGGAATGGTGCCGAACTGCATCTCGACGCGGCCTTCGAGCAGGTCGAGCGTGGATTGGGCTGTGCCGCGATAAGGCACGTGGGTCAGCTCGATCTTTGCCATTTTCTCGAACAGCGCGCCCGAGAGGTGCGCCAGCGTCGCCGCCCCGGCGGACGCGTAGTTGAGGGCGCGCGGCCTGGCTTTTGCGAGTGCGATCAGGTCCTGCACGGTTTGCGCGGGCACGGCGGGGAAGAGCGCCAGCACGAACGGGGAGCTGCCGAGCATCGACACCGGTGCGAAGTCCTTGACCGGATCGTAGGAGATGGTCGTGGCGCTCGCCGCCACTGCATGTGTGCTGGTGTTGGCAAGCCCGAGCGTATAGCCGTCAGGCTCGGCGCGTGCGACCTGGTCGGTGCCGATGCTGCCGCCGCCGCCGACGCGGTTCTCGACGACCAACTGCTGACCCAGACGTTCACCGAGCTTTTGCGCGACCAGGCGGGCAACGGTGTCCGAGCTGCTGCCGGCGGTGAATGGGACGATGAAGCGGATCGGCCGCTCCGGCCAGCGCGCATCGGCGGTCTGTGCATGCGCTGCGGACGCCCAGAAGCATGCCGTGAGCAGCATCAGGACCAGGCGAGTCATGAGGTCGGTCTCCCGTGCCGTATGTATCGGCCAGAATCCTAGCAACCCTCGTGCCAAGGCCGTCTCACGCAATCTGTTCGGCTTCACGCAGGCTTTCGATCAACGAGCTGCGCAGCAGAAAAGCACGCGCAAGCTTGGGGTCTTCCGCGGTCCGGCGCAACTCGTCGTGGTTCTTCCGGCGCACGGCCGGGTCCTTTTCCGTCAGCAACCGCTTGTTGCGCATGGTCTGAGCCTGCGTGTGTTGCAACGCGACGTGGCGGCGCTGGCGCTCGTAACGGTCGAGAATGTCCGCATCCGCCTCCCCGCGCAGGATGCTGACGAGCTTCTCCGCTAGATTGAACGCGTCATGAATGCCGCTGTTCATGCCCATCGCGCCGATCGGGCTGTTCACGTGCGCGGAGTCGCCGGCGAGGATGGCGCGGCCGGCGCGGAATTTTTTTGCTACGCGCTGGTGCACCACGTAGAGATTGCTGCCGACGATGTTGAACCCCTTGCCGATCGGCAGGAAGCGCTGCAGCCGCGCCTGCAATGCATCAGGCTGCGTCAGCGCGGTCTCGTCGGCGTCGGGCGCGGTCGGGAAATGAACCCGCCAGCGGTCGGGCGGCCCCTTCCAGTGAAACAGATTCGACCACTCGTCGGGGTCCGAGATGTAGTTGCGCTCGGTATAGCCGTGCTGTCTGAAATCGTAGGCCACCTCGATGTTCAAGGTACGATCGGGGTAGGTGAAGCCCTCGAACTCGATATCGAGATCCTTGCGCACGATGCTGCGCGCGCCTTCGGCACTGACGAGATAGCTGCCCGCGATGGCTTCGGATTCGCCCGTTGGATTCGTCACCTTAACCGTCACGCCGTCGGCGGTCTGGCTGAATGCCATGAACTCGGTCGACAGCCGCAACTCGATCCCGGGATGCGCCTTCACCAGCTTGAGCGCTTCCTCGACGATCTTGATACGCTCGCACTGCAAGACGTAGGGGAAGCGGGTATCGTCCTTGAGATGGGCGTGGTCGAACTCGGCGACCAGCTTGCTCTCGTGGCGATCCCAATAATGGAACAGGGGCGCGATGATGCCGCGCGGTTCGAGCTTGTCGTAAAGCCCGATGCGCTCAAACAGTTCGAGCGTCGCGGGATGGTTGGTGCCGGCCCGCGGCACCTGTTCGAGAAAGTTGTGGTCGCCGAGCGCTTCGATCAGACAGACCGGGATGCCCTGCTGCGACAATGCCAGCGACAGGCACAGCCCGACCGGCCCGGCGCCGATGACGATCACGCGGTCCGAAGGTCTATCCATGCGTCGCGTGCGCTCGTGCTTCGTCACCCGCGGGCTTGACCCGCGGGTCCATCGTCTTCGAAAACGGACCTAAGTGCTTGTTCGTCAGGGGATGGATTGCCGGGTCAAGCCCGGCAATGACGGCTTGAGCTGGGCACTGCTGCATCAATTCTTTGCCACCACGTCCTTCACGGCCCCGACCCAGCCGGTGTGGGTGAGATCGAACACGATGCCGAGCGGATCCTTGTACTTTGCCTCGTAGTAGGAGTGCGCGTTGGCGGCTTGACCGGGCTTTGCCGGCTCCGGACGGCCCGCGAGATACTTTCCGCCGGCGTCCACGACCTTCTTCTCGGCCTGGTCGAGATCATCCACCCACATCCCGAAGTGATAGATGCCGACCTCCTCGTTGCCCTCCTGCTTGAGCAGGGCGACGTTGATGGTGCCGTCCGAGACGTAGAGCCCACGCCGGGCTTTGCCCGCCACTTTCATGTCGAAGGCCTCTTCGAAAAATTTGGCGGCCTTCTCCGGGTCCGGCACGATGAGCGCGATGTGGCGAAGCTTGGCCATGGCGACTGTCCTTCTTGCGTAACGGGGTGGCGAACAATAGCGAGGAACCGCGTCTCACCACAAGCCGCGCCGCCTGATATCCTGCGTGGCGTCTACGTTGACGCGGATCTTGCGAAGCGGGCTGCGCTCCTGCACAGAACCGGTGCCGGCGTTGGCCGAAAATGCCATGATGCCGAGCGGTTCAGGGGACGAAGGGGTATGTACCAGGACTTGCGCGAATTCATCGGGCTTGTCGACAAGCTCGGTGCGCTGCGGCGCATCGACGGCGCCGACCCTCGCTTCGAAATCGGCGGGATCACCGAGGTGGCGGCCGGGCGACCCGATGGGCCTGCGCTGCTGTTCGACGCCATCAAGGGCTTTCCGCGCGGGGTGCGCGTCTTTACCAACGCCGCCACCACCCCGCAGCGGGCCGCGCTCGCGCTCGGCATCGATCCGACATTGCGGCCACTCGATACGCTCAAGGCCTGGATGGAGAAGCGCAAGACACTCCGTCCGCATCAGCCTGCCGTCGTGAAGGACGCGGCGTTTCTCCAGAATGCGCGCAAGGACGACAAGGTCGACCTCGCCGCTTTTCCGGCGCCGATCTGGCACCGGCATGACGGCGGTCCCTATATCGGCTCGGGCTCGATCGTGATCATGCGCGATCCCGACGAGGGCTGGATCAACGCTTCGATCTACCGCATCCAGGTGCATGGCAGGAACAAGCTCACGATCCAGTTCGATCATGGCGGCCGGCACGGCGCCATCATCGCGAAAAAGTATTGGGACCAAGGCAAGCCGTGTCCGCTCGCGGTGGTCAATGGCGAGGATCCGGCGCTGTTCATCGCGGGCTTCGAATACCTGCCCGCCGGACAATCGGAATACGAGTTCGCCGGCGCCATCAAAGGCGCGCCGATCGAGGTCTATGGCGGACCGCTGACCGGCCTGCCGATCCCGGCGCATGCGGAGATCGTGTTCGAAGGCCAGCTCCTGCCGATGGGCGAAACCACGCTCCCGGAAGGACCGTTCGGGGAATTCACCGGCTATTACGCATCGGAAGCGCGGCCGGCGCCGGTCATGGAAGTGACGGCATCCTATCATCGCAACGATCCGATCCTGCTGGGGTCGCCGCCGATGAAGCCGCCGCGCTTTCATTTCGGGCTGCCGTTCCGCGCCGCCACGATCTGGCAGAATCTCGACGCCGCCGGCATCAGCGACGTGGTGGGGGCGTGGCAGCACGTCTCGCAGCTCATGACCGTGGTGGCGCTCAAGCAGCGCTACGACGGCCATGCCAAGCGGGCCGCGCTGGTCGCCGCGGCGCACAGCTACATGGCGCGCATCGTCGTGGTCGTGGACGAGGATGTCGACCCGTCCAACCTCAACGACGTCATGTGGGCGGTCGCCACCCGTTGCGAGCCGTCGGAGCAGCTCGACATCGTCAGGAATGCCTGGAGCTCGGCGCTCGATCCCCGCATTCCGGCGGCCGACAAGCAGCGCGGCGTCACCTCGCATTCCAAGGTGATCATCGAAGCATGCCGGCCGTTTCCCTGGTTCGACAAGTTTCCGCCGACGTCGGCGCTGTCGCTCGCAGAGGCGCAGGAGATCGAGGAGAAGTGGGGAGACAAGTTGAGGTGAGTGCGTACGACCGAAGCGACGACGCGCGCTCGTGTCCCGGCCAAGCGAGCGCCCGTTCGCTGAGCGTCCGGCACGGTACCGCGCGCGAGCGCGAGCCGGGACCCAGGGCAACACGGCACTGAAGCTGGATTAGATTAGTGGCGCGATGAGGGACGCTTGGCGGTATGGCTCCTAGGTCCCGGGTCTCGCGTCGCTCGCCCGGGACACGAGAGCAGCGTTACGCGGCCTCAATTCCCGAACGGCTTTTCCTTCTCCAGCCGCGCCTGCGCCTCTTTCGCGACATTGAGGTCGAACAGCTGTTCGCGCGGCACTTTCTTTTCCACGAAGTTGAAATATTTTCCGCTCCAGAAGTCCTGCATCTCCATGATCGAATCGACCAGCGGCAGGCCGTCGTCGGCGATGTAGGACCAGTGCGGCGCGATCGCCCGCACCAGCTCGGGTTTGTTGAGCGCGGTGTTCTGCGCGAGGATGTCGACGATGTCGGGATGCGCGCCGGGATCCCTGGCGGCGGCATTGAACTCCTTGATCCCGCGCAGGTAGGCCATGGCGAAACGGACCACCGCATCGCGGTTCTTCTGGAGGAAGTCCTTGCGTACCGCGTAGGTCGCGATCTCGGCGCCGGGAACGATCTCGTCGTCGTTGACGACGATCGGGCCCCATTTGTTGTTCTGCGCGAAGAAGCCGAACTGGTAGGCAAGGTCGGTGGCGTCGACCTGGTTCTGTCCCAGCATGCGCATGAGGTCGGGCTGCGGGACATTCACGATCCATTGCACATCCTTGGCGGGGTCGAGACCGGCTTTGAGCAGCGCCTGGGCGGCGGTGTACTGGTTGATGCTCCCGAGCGCGGTGACGCCGAACCTCTTGCCCTTGAGCTTGGCGAAATCGCCGGCGCCGCGCACGCCCTGGTCATGCAGCGCCTGCGTGACATTGATCACGGTGTAGCCGAAGCCTGGACGATTGTGACCGCGGTCGAGAACGACCACGAGCGGGGCGCCCTTGGCGACGCTGTTGAACAGGCTGGCATTCGCCGTCATCAGCGTGAGCTCGAGCTCGCCCGCGATCATGGATGGAACGGCGAAGGCGCCGTCCTCGAAGCGCTTGGTCTCGATCTCGAGATTGAGCTTCTTGAAGTAGCCCTTCTCGCGCGCGATGAAGAACGCGCCGCCGGTGATGAAGGGACCTTCGCCCACGCGGACGAGATCGGCCGCGCCGCCCGAAGCGGTCGCGCCCAGCGCGGCGCAAATGCCCGCGCTCGCTGCCAACCAAGCCTTTGCCAATCGCGTCATATGGTTCTCCTCTATCTGGTCCGAAGCGCCGCAGGTGACGGAGTCATGGAATTGAGCGTCAGCCGTCGTGGTAACTGACCCACGGCGCGACCTTGCGGTCGATCCACTGCTGCAATTTGATGACAACAGCCCCTACGACCGCAAGCACGATCAGGCTGGCGAAGACCTTCTCGGTCTCCATCACCTGCCCGGAACTGATCAACAGCCAACCCATGCCGCCCTGGCTCGATCCGCCGATCATCTCGGCGGCCACCACCAGAATGATTGCAATTCCCATGCCGAGGTGAAGGCCGGCGAAAATGCTGGGAATGGCCCCGGGGATCACCACCTTGAGCTGGATTTGCCTGGCATTGGCGCCGAGATCCTTCGCCGCCTTGATCAGGCCGCGGTCGGTCTGGCGGATGCCGGAATAGGTGCTGATCACGATGGGAAAGAACGCGCTCACCGCGCTGATCACGATCTTATAGGCCTCGCCGGTGCCGACCCAGATGATCAGCAGCGGGATGAGCGAAATCTTCGGCAGCGGATAGAGCGCGGCGATCCAGACGTCCGCGACCCGCGCGATCGTGCGCGACATCCCCATCAGTACGCCGAGTGCGATCCCGAACACGGCCGCGAGGCCAAACCCGACGAAGATGCGCAGCAGGGTGATGCCGAGATGATAAGGCATGGAGCCGTCGGCGATCATGCGCGAGAGATAGACGAAGACCGAGGAGGGGGCGGGCAGATAGATCGGCGCAATCCCCCTGAGCCGGACCAGCGCTTCCCAGGCCACCACCACGGCCACGATGGTCAGGGGCGGCAGCGCGAACTGCCAGATCCGCGCGGCGCGACCCGACGTCATCGCGCCTCCAGCGCGTCTTGCTGCGCCATGGTCTTGGTCACTTCCTCGCGGATGAGATGGAAGGTGCGGTCGAACAGCGCGCCGAACTCCTTGGCAGCGACCATCTCGTGCGAGCGCGGCCGCGGCAGGTCGACGGGGATCACGTCCTTGATGCGACCCGGCCGTGCGGTCATGACCACGACCTCGTCGCCGAGCAGGATGGCCTCCTCGATCGCGTGGGTGACGAACAGGATGGTCTTGCGGGTGCGGTCGAAGATCCGCAGCAGCTCCTCCTGCATGACGATCTTGGTCTGCGCGTCGAGCGCGGCGAACGGCTCGTCCATCAGCAGGATCGGCCGCTCCATGATCAGCGCGCGCGCCAGCGCGACCCGCTGGCGCATGCCGCCGGACAATTGCCCGGGCAGGTGCCGCTCGAACCCGCGCAGCCCGACCGAGGCGATCAACGCGCGGGCGCGCTCATAGCGCGCGGCCTTGGCCACGCCACGCATCTCCAGGCCGAACGCGACATTGTCGATGACGCTGCGCCAGGGGAACAGATTGAGAGTCTGCCACACCATCACCGAGTCCGCGCCGAGCGGGTGCTGGATGTCGCGGTGCTGCGGGTCTTCTATCCGCACGGCGCCTGACGTCGCACGCTCGAGCCCGGCGATGATCTGGATCAGGGTGCTCTTGCCGCAGCCCGACGGCCCCAGCAGGCAGGTGATACGGCCGGATTGGAACCGATGCGATACCCGATCGAGCGCGACCACGCTGGTGCCGCGAACGCCCGGCCAGATCTGCGACACCTCCTCGACGACAACGTCCATGTTGCGAGCATGCCACGAAAGGCGAAAGGGGAGTAGCGAACCGGCCTCTATTCGCTACCTGCTGTTCGCCACTCGTCGCGTCACTCCACCGCGTTGGCCGAGTTGAGACTGTCGAACAGCGCGGACCGGTACAGGTACTGCTTGTGCAGCTTCACGTCCTCGGACGTGCGCCGCAGATCGTCGAGATGCTGACGGCGGATGACCGGGTCTTTTTCCTCCAGCGCTTTCTTGTTCTGGATCGTCTGTGCCTGCACGAAATCGACCTGCGCCTTGCGCCGCTGGCGGGTGTAGCGGTCGAGCACGTCGGGCTCGGCGCGCCCGAACCAGACATCGGCCAGCTTGTTCGCGAGGTTCATCGCGTCATGGATGCCGCCGTTCATGCCCATGCCGCCGATGGGATTGTTGACATGCGCGCTGTCGCCGGCGAGCAGCACGCGGCCCTTGTTGAAGGTCGCAGCCACCCGCTGGTGCACGGAATAGAGCGCGTAGTACGGGATTTCGTAGTCGCCGGGCTTGCTGTGGATGCCCTGCAGACGGCGCTGGATGCCGTCCATGCTCAAGGCCTGCTCGTCGCTCTCCTCCGCCGGCACCGGCATGATGCCGCGCCAGAACCCGGGCGGGCCGTCACCGACGACCTTGAACAGGTTGAGCCACTCATTGGGATCGGAGAAATAGTTGCGGGTGCAGAAACCCCGGCCGGTCGCGCCGAAATCGAAGCTGGTGGCGATCTTGATGAAACGCTCGGCCCAGGTGAAGCCCTCGAACTCGATGTCGGCCTGGCGCCGCACGGTGCTGCGGCCGCCATCGGTGCCGATGGCGTAACGCCCGCGCAGCGTCTCGGTTTCGCCGCCGGCATTGATCACGGTGACGTCGACGTGGTCGGCGCTCTGCATAAGGCCCGTCACCTTGGTGGAGAAGCGGACCTCGGCGATCCCGCTCCCCTCGATACGGGGCTGCGCCGCCCGCACCAGCTTGTACTGCTCCCATTGCACCACGAACGGGTATGGCACTTCGTCCTTGAGCAGATTGAGGTCGAACACGGCAACGAGCTCGCCGCTCACGCGGTCGCGGAAGTGGAAGATCGGCGACCGCAATCCGCCGCTGGCGTCGTCCGCAAAGGCTTCGTCCTTGAGCCCGAGTTCGGCCAGCATTTCGACGGTCGGCGGGTGAATGGTGGCGGCGCGCTGATCCTCGGGCGGCTCGGGCTCGCTCTCCAGCAGCGTGACCGGAATGCCCTGCTTGATCAAGGCGAGCGTCGTCACCGCGCCCACCGGCCCGGCGCCGACCACGATCACCCGATCGTCATGCTGCATGACCAACTCCAAACCGCCGCACCATACACCGCCGAATGCGTGACAATCGCCGTCTGCTGATCAAACCTTCGAAATCTCGAACATCGACGGGTGAAACAGCTCCTCGACCGCGACCTTGCGATCGATCAGGCCCTGCTCATGGGCGTATTGGGTCAGCGCCGTGATCTCGCGCATGTTCTCCTGGATGCCGTAGGCCCAGAAGTCCTTCCCCATGACCGCCATGGTCTCCTGGGTTTCCGGGATGAGCCAGGGCAGCGTCACCATCAGGGCGTTGACGTCGAGAAGATCGATCATGGCGAGCGCCTTGGCCTCGCAGAACGCCTTGTAGACGCTCGACGGGAGCCAGGGATATTTCTGTACCAGCTCCTTGCGGATGCCTACGAGGTGCATGAGCGGAAACATGCGGGTCTTCTTGTAATAGGCCTGCTCCGCCTCGCGGGTGTTGGGAAACAGCCGCTTGATATGGGGCTCGCCGCGCAGGAACGATGACGGCGCCCGCGCCGTGAACAGGGCGTCGAGCTCGCCGTCGCGCAGCATGTCGACCAGGGTCTGGTCCTTGCCGATCGGCTTGAGATCGAGGCCTGCGATCGGCTTGAGCGGGGTGCGCTCGTCGCGGCCTGCTTCCTCCTGGCCGCCGCTGCGCCAATGGATCTCGGTCGGCTTGACGCCATACTCGTGCTGCATCATGCCGCGCATCCAGACCACGGCGGTGATCTGATATTCCGGCAACCCGATGCGCTTGCCGCGCAGGTCGGCGGGCGTGCGGATGCCGGAATCGGCGCGAATGTAGATGCCGGAATGCCGGAACAGCCGCGACACGAAGGCGGGAATGCCGACATAGGCCGAATCCCCCGCGGCGATGGTGCGGATGTAGCTCGAGAACGACAGTTCCGAGACGTCGAATTCCTGATAGCGGAAGGCGCGAAAGAAGATCTCCTCCGGATACAGCGGCAGGTAGGTGACGTCGCAGCCTTCCACCTTGACGCGGCCGTCCCTGATGGCGCGGGTGCGATCGTAATTGCCGCATGCGATCGTTATCGGCACATCAGCCATTGGGACTCCTCGTGGGTTACTGCGGGATGGAAATAGCGCCTCGGGCGGCGGAGCAAGCTCGAATTTCAGGCATACCTACTTGCTTCCGTTTGGGCTGTGAAGTGTCGCCTTGTTGGCGCATGCTTTGCGCGATATTTTGCCCATGACCCGGTCCGCTGCGCGCATCTGCGCGCGAACCCGAAGCGGCCAAGGAGAACGACCATGATGTCGACGGTGATCGGCGGGGCCATGCTGCCCCATGCGCCTCAGTTCTTCACCATGCCCGAGACCGAGGACAAGAAGAACGTCGAGCATGTGCGCGAGGTCGCGGCCGATATCGGCAACAGGTTGCGGGCGTTGAAGCCCGACCTCTGGATCATCTTCTCCAACGATCATGCCGAGCAGTTCTTCCACAACGCCGCGCCGCCGTTCACCGTGCATGTCGGCGGCGAGGCGACCGGCGACTTCGCCGGCCGGAAATTCCATTGGAAGATCCCGAGCGAGATCGGCTTCGAGATCGTTCGCCAGCTCTACCGGCAGAACTTCGACCCGGCCTTCACCAGCACGGCCAAGATCGACTACGCCATCGGCATTCCGCTGACGCATATCGGCCATACCGAGCCGGTGCTGCCGATCTACGTCAATGCCTATCTGCCGCCGCAGCCCACCATGGAACGCTGCTACGCCTTCGGGCAGGCGGTCGCGCGCACCGTGACCGCGCTCGGCCTCAAGACGGTGGTGCTCTCGAGCGGTGGGATGTCGCATTTTCCCGGCACCGACCGCTATTCCAATCCGGAGCTCGGCTGGGACACCCGCGTGCTCGAGCAGCTCCGGAGCGGCAAGCTCAAGTCGCTGATCGGCTACGACGAGACCGAGCTCGACGACACCGGCAATATCGAGCTGCGCTGCTGGGCCTGCGCCGCCGGCGCGCTGGGTGAGCGCAAGCCGGACATCGTCTCCATGGATCCGAGCTGGCATCACAACTATGCCTCACTGGCCTGGACCGGCGGGCACAACGACGCCGAGCGCGCCGCGCATTATCCTTCGATCAAGCCCGAGCTGGTCGAGCTGACCTCGGCGCTGCACGGGCTCGCGCACGACGCCGACCTGCGAGCGCAATACGTGGCCGATGCACCGGCCTTCGCGGACAAGTTCCGGCTCTCTCCCGATCAGCGCGAGGCGCTGATCAAGCTCGACCTGCCTTCCATCGTCAAGATGGGGGCGCACCCACTCGTCCCGTTCCTGGCGCAGATGCAGATTCAACGGCTGCGCCCGCGCGCGTAGCAGAGCACTGTCAGCGCAGCGAATGCGGTGCGCTCCCTCTCCCCAACGGGGAGAGGGTTGGGGTAAGGGGGTTCGAAAAACTGTCGATAGACCTTAACCCCTCACCCCACGCCTCTCCCTATGGGAGAGGGAGCAGACCAAGCGCGCCGCCATAGTTTAATTCACGGCACCCTTCGTTGTCCTTGCGGCGCCAGCGCGAGCACCCGCGCCGCCGGCTTCCGCCGCGTCCGCGTGACGAATTCGAGCATCAGTCCGAGGCTCTGGAAATGCTTGCGCACCACCGCGCTCGCAGCCCGCGCGTCGCGCTTGCGCAGCGCGCGCAATAAGGCGCGGTGATGCGCAAGATGCCGCGGATCGTAGAAGCTCTTGTGCTCGGGCGAGATGTTGGAGAGCCGCGCCACCTGGGCCTGGTTGAACATCGCGACCAGCAGCGGATTTCTGGCGCTCGCCAGCAGCAGCCCGTGGAACGCGTCGTGTGCGGCTTTGGCCGCCGCCAGATCCTGGCGCGCGATCGCCTGTTCGAGCGCGGCGAGCGCGCCCGCGAGCTCGGTCAACTCGGCCGCGGTCATGCGCTCGGCCGACAATTCCGCACACTTTTGAGCAATATGCGAGCGGACTTCGTTGGCGATCGGCGCCGCTTCGAGCAGCACGCTCTCGTCGAACATGCTCTTGCCGCCCTGCGCGCCGGCGGTGACCACGACGCGCCGGCCCGCCGCCTTCTCGACATAGCCAAGGCCGTGCAGCACGCGCAGCGCCTCGCGCACCGAATTTCGGCTGATGCCGAGCATCTGCGAAAGCCGCGTCTCCGGCGGCAGCGTATCGCCCGGGGTGAGCCGCTCGGCCTCGATGATGCGGCAGATTTCCTGCGCCGCCTGGCTGATGACGCTGTCGCGCTTGATCGGGGAGGGGCCGTAGGCCATTGTTGAACAATCCTACCATTGGGCCGCTTGACGGGCCGTGCCAGTCGTATTCAACTGCACCCGATCAGGCAAGCGCATCCCGGCCGTTCACGGTCCGCCCCGCGCGGCCAATGGGCCCCTCGCTCGGAGAACGATCCCCATGAAAAAACTGGTTTTGGAGACCACCGCGCCGTTCCAGGGGCTGCCCGAGCTGGTCGCCTACGATGAGGGCCTGTTCGAGCAGGAGGGCATTTCGGTCGAATGGGCCGACCGCGAGCAGGGGGTCGAGAAGAAGGTCGAGACCCACGTGACCAGCCCGAAAGGCGTCGATCCCTTTGCCAGCCACGGCAAGCTGTTCGAGCAGGGCCGGGCGGACATGTACAACGCCTGCGAATGGGGCAACTACTGCCGGGTGCAGGAGACCGGCGCCGGCAGCCGTCAGCTTGGGCGCCGCGCCATCGTGACGTACTCCGCCCTGGTCGTCGCTCCGGATTCACCTGTGTTCACACCGCAGCAGCTCGCCAACAAGACCATCGGCGTGCCGTTCTATTTCGGCACCCACTACATCGCCCTGCATATGCTGGAAGGCTTCCTGCCGCGCGAGGAGATCAAGCTCTGCCGCGCGCCGAACGGTTCGCGCTACCGGCTCGACGCGCTGATGAAGGGCGAGATCGATGCCACCACGCTGACCGAGCCGCACATCACGCTGGCGGAGAAGAAGGGCTGCCGGATCATCTGCTCGGCCTTCTTCCACGGCACCGAGGTGGCATCGGACCGTGTGGATGCGGAAACCTACGCCGCCTTCAACCGCGCGGTGCGCGAGGCCGTCCGCCGCATCAACGCCGACAAGCGCGCCTATCTGCATTACTTCATCGACTATCACGGCAAGAGCGATCCCGAGGTCGCCGCCCTGAAGGTCGAGGACTTGCGCGAGGGCCGTCTGGTCGTCTGCGATCCCGCGCCGATCCCGCTCGATGAGATGCAGCGCACCTACGACTGGCTCAAGAGCTGGGGCATGCTGGAGGAGACCGCGTCGCCGCTGCAGCTCGTCAACATGGACGTGCAGCGCCACGCGCATCAGGCGGCGGAGTAGGGGCTGCGCGTTATGCGAAGAGCATGAGAGAATTGCTGCGCTGTCGTCCCCGCAAAAGCGGGGACCCATCGTGCCACATACCGCGTCTTCTGGAAGTATGGGTCCGCGCCTTCGCGGGGACGACAGTACGGAGCGACGCGGGGACTGACCCTCCTCATGAAAATGAGGAGGAACGACGCTCACGCCGTCCTTAACCGCGAGCATATTCCATGCGCAACGGACATGCCGATCACATCGCCCGCCTCATCGAGCCCGGTCGCGTGCACCGCGACGTCTACACCGATCCTGACGTCTTCGAGCTCGAGATGGCGCGCATCTTCGGCCAGGCGTGGCTGTTCGTCGGCCATACCAGCCAGGTGCCGCAGCCCGGCGACTACATCACCACCGAGCTCGGACGGCAGCCCGTGATCATGGTCCGCCACCGCGACGGCGGCGTACATGTTCTGCTCAACCGCTGCACCCATCGCGGCGCCAAGGTCGTGAACGAACGCAAGGGCAACGCGCCGCGGCTGACCTGCTGCTATCACGGCTGGAGTTTCGACACCGACGGCCGGCTGGCCTCGGTGCCGGTGCCGGAAGGCTGCGCCGCCGACTTCGACAAGTCGGACTTCAGCCTCGGCCGCGCGCCCCGCGTGGGCGAGTATCGCGGCTTCGTGTTTGCGAGCCTCGCGGCGAAGGGCCCGAGCCTCGAGGATCATATCGGCCCGATGAAGGGCAATATCGACGATCTCGTCGACCGCGCGCCCGACGGCGCGCTGGCGCTCGATGTCGGCATGCACCGCTACGCCTATAACGGCAACTGGAAGCTCCAGGTCGAGAACGTGCTCGACTCCTATCACGTGCCGTTCGGTCACGCCTCGACGGTCAACAAGCAAGGCGTTCAGTTCGCGCGCCGCGAGGGCGACCAGAAGGGCGCCGCCGTCGTCGAAACCGAAAAGAAGCAGACCGCGGCATCCTGGAAGGACCGTAAGAGTTATATTGCCGGCAACGGCCACGGCTGGACCAGCAACACCGCCCTCGACGACGGCAAGCGCTCGAGCCCGGCATTCGACGAGTACAAGCGCGTGCTGGCGGAGAAGGTGGGCGCCGAGCGCGCGCAGCAGATCCTGACGCCGCGCCTGCACAATTCGCTGATCTATCCCAACATGTCGATCATGGGGCTCAACATCCACGTGCGGGTGATCAAGCCGATCGCGGTCGACCGCACCGAGGTGACGATCTATCCCATTCGCCTCGTCGGTGCGCCGGCGGCGATGAATTTCGGCAATATCCGCCTGCTCAACGTCACGCATTCGGCGGCCTCGTTCGTGCAGACCGATGATCTCGAATCCTTCGTGCGCGCGCAGAAGGGGCTGCGCAGTCACGCCACCGACTGGGTCGACATCTCGCGCGGGCTGGGCGACGAGGAGCCTGACCGCGAGCTCAATGCCACGCGCGCGCTGGCCACCCACGAGATGGTCGTGCGCGCGCAATACAAGGCCTGGCTCGGCTATATGCGCGAGGCGGCTTGATGGACGCGCCCGCGCGCGCTCCTGCTTCGCCGGGCAGCGCCGGCGTCGACCGTGCGCCGATCGAGCAATTCCTGATCCACGAGGCGCGGCTGCTCGACTCCAGGCGCTTTCGCGAATGGATGGGACTTTTCGCCGAGGACGGCACCTATTGGGTCCCGGCGGTGCCGAACCAGGAGAGCCCGTTCGACCAGGCATCGCTGTTCTATGACGATCGCGATCTGATGCGAACGCGGGTCGAGCGCCTCGAACACCCCCGCATCCACGTGCAGACGCCGCCCTCGCGCACGGCGCATCTCGTCGGCAACGTCCTGGTCGAAGAGGCCGACGAGGCCAAGGGCGAATACGTCGTCGGCTCGACCGTGATCATGGTCGAGTATCGCGACGACGCACAGCGCGTCTTCGCCGGTCAGCAGCGCCACTGGCTGCGCCGCGACGGCGCGAGCTTCCGCATCGTTCAGAAGCGGGTCGACCTGATCAATTGCGATTCCGCCTTCGAGGCGATGGCGGTGCCGATCTAGCGCTCTCGCTGCCCCTCATCCTTCGAGACGCGCGCGCACGCGTGTCCCGTCGGCGCCGACCTGGCGCGCTTCTCGCGTGGAGAGCGAAGCGAGGCCCGCGCTTGGAGTTACTGCGGAGGATTGGTCGCGGCGAGTTGCTTGGCGATCGGCGCCCAACGCGCGGTCTCGGCCTCGACGAACTTCGTGAACTCCGCCGGCGACATCAGTCGCGATTCGATGGCGTCGAGCGCGAGCCGCTTCTGCACCTCGGGCAGCTGCATGGCCTTGAGGGTCTCGCGGCTCGTCTTCTCAACAATGTCGCTCGGCAACCGCGCCGGTCCCGACAGCGAGAACCAGGTCGCCGCAACCAGGTCCTGGCCGACCTCCCGGAAGGTCGGGATGTCGGGAAAATTCGGGATGCGCTTTTCGGTGGAGACCGCGAGCGCCAGCACCTTGCCGGCCCGGATCTGCTCGGCGGCGGACGAGAACGTCATCGTTCCGAGCTTGACGTGTCCGGCCAGGAGATCGGTCAGCGCGGGGCCCGCGCCTTTGTACGGGATGTGACTGACCTTGTAGCCTTCCTGCTGCGCCAGATATTCGCCGACCAGGTATCCGTGCGAGCCCGTCCCCGGCGAGATGTAGCTCAGCGGCTCCTTGGACGCGCGCGCGATGGCGAGAAAGTCTTTGTAGGTGGTCGCGCCCAGCGAGGGATGCACGATCATGACCACGGGCGGGCCGCCGAGATAGGCGATGTGGGTGAAGTCGCGCAGCCCGTCGTAGCCGGCCTTGGGATTGAATACCGGCGAGATGACGTTGGAGGCAATGCTCGAGACGACGAGGGTGTAGCCGTCGGGCTCGGCTGCCGCGCCCGCCTGCGCGCCCACGACGCCGCCTGCGCCGCCGCGGTTTTCGATAAAAAACTGTTCGCGGAAGGCGGTGGAGAGATGATCGGCGATGATCCGGCCGAGCGTGTCGGCGGCGCCGCCGGCGGCGAACGGCGCGATGATCCTGACCGGCCGGTTCGGCCAGTTCTGCGCCTGCGCCGAGGCGCCGGCGAGGCAGGCGAATGCCGCGGCGGTGAGGACTATTGCGCGAAGTCTCAGCATGAGCATGACCGTCGGTTGGCGAATGTCCCCCCGACTTTAGCCCAAGTCCAAACTCCCGTCATGGCGCGTTGGTGGGCAGCGACAAACTGACCCCCCGCCGCGACGAGACGGCGGCCGCGCGCGGTCGGCGCCGCCCGCGACAATCCGCTCCTGTGTGACGTGCATCACAGACCTGGCGGCGGATCAGAGACTAAAAATTCCACGCTCGAGGCTGCCAATGCAAGTAGGAGGACGCGTCGATGTTAGGCTTTGTGTTTCACCCCGATCTGCTCTGGCTCGCGGTTGCGTTCGTCACCGTGATGGCCGGCATGCTGGCCGCGGCGCCCGAATAGGCAATCGCCTCAAGCGGCGCTGGCGGCCGGCATCGCG
>Ga0207708_10000892_pt1 | contig 22417 bp, 14 predicted proteins | sample KBSK5101metaG_FD_184340 | JGI IMG/M metagenome (GOLD analysis project Ga0207708, IMG submission 184340) | Corn, switchgrass and miscanthus rhizosphere microbial communities from Kellogg Biological Station, Michigan, USA - KBS K5-10-1 metaG... | ecosystem: Host-associated > Plants > Roots >...
TGCTTCGCAAACGGCGCCGGCTTCGTCGGGAAGGGCTGCGTCGGAGACGACCACTCGCCGGGCACGTCGGTCTGAGGCACCGGCCGCTCCACGATCGGCCAGATCGGCTGGCCCGTCTTGCGATCGAAGACGTAGAGGAACCCCTGCTTCGTCGCCTGCGCGACGACCTGCCGCGGCCGGCCGTTCTGGCGGATCGTCAGCAGCTTCGCCGACTGCGGGATGTCCCAGTCCCAGAGGTCGTGGTGAATGAGCTGCTGATGCCAGAGCCGCTTGCCGGTGCGGGCATCGATGGCCACCAGCGAGTTGGCGAACAGGTTGTTGCCCTTGCGATCGCCGCCGTAGAAGTCGTAGCGCGGGCTGCCGAAGCCGACGAACGCGATGCCGTTCTCTTCGTCGATGGTGAATTCGCTCCAGTTGTGCCCGCCGCCGCCGACCTTGTAGTGGCCTTCAGGCCAGGTGTCGGCGCCGAACTCCCCGTCGTGCGGAATGACGTGGAAGACCCAGGCCAGCTTCCCGGTCCGCACGTCGTAGGCATGAACGTCGGCGGGCGGGCCGCCGTAGCTTGGTCCACCGGGCAGCGGAATGATGAAAAGGTTCTCGAAGATCCGGCCCGGATTGCTGGTCGTGACGGGAGCGGGACCGGCCGGCTTGCGTTCCATCGCCTCGCGTAGATCGACACGGCCGTTGTTGCCGAAGGAGGTGATGAGCTCACCGTCCCGGGCGTTCACCGCCACGACGTCGCCGCGCTGCAGGTAGATGAACCGGCGGTCCGATCGATCGGGGCTCTCCCAGTAGTTCATCCCGCGGGCGCCCGAGGGCGCGGCCCCTTCCTTGCGCCAGAGCTCCTTGCCGGTGGCCGCGTCGATCGCCGCGAGCGCGCCGCCGCCGACCGGGGCGTACATCACGCCATCGACGACGACGGGATTGAAGATGCTGGCGCCGGCAATGGGAAAGCTCCAGGCCACGTCGAGCTTCGCCACGTTCTTTCTGTCGATCTGATCGAGCGCGGAAAACTGCGACGAGTGCGCACCGCCCGCGTAGGACTGCCAGGTCGTGTAGGGTTTCGCCGTGGCACGACTCGCGCCACCCTGCCGTCCCTGCCCGGCCAGCGTCACCAGCCCGATCGCGACCACGATTCCCGTCAGCGAGACGATTCCACCCGCTCTGCGCATGCGATCCACCTCGTCAGTCAGTGTATCTCGGTGGGCGTGCGCGCTATTGGCTACGCAGTCCCTGCGCAACTGTTCGAAAGGCGACATCCCGACTCGGGACGACGTCCTATGCTGACGTTCCATGGTGCAGCCGAGGGCGGTTTTCAGGTGGATCCTGCGGTTCGGACTGGCACTCACGTGCGGCCGCCTCGAGGCAGCAGAGGCGCTCGCTCCACCAGAATTCTCTCCCGCTGAACGGGCGGCCATCGGGGGGGCGTTCGCGCCGATTCTGGTCTTTCATCCCCTCGAGCACTACTTTCCCACCAGTTCGATGCTTTCTCTGAGCGCCGCGGACGGCACGGAGCCGTCTCGCCCGGGGCTGGAAGTCTGGTCCTTGCGCGTCGATTCGTATCGTGCGCTGTCGCTGGCGGCAAAGCTGCAGCGCGCTGCGCTGGGATATCGCGTGTTTACCCGCGCGGATCGCGACGGGCCGATGCAGGTGGTGGTCGAGTACTGGTGTTACTACGTCTACAACGAATTCACCGTGCGCGGCACGTGGCTGCCATACCGCGTGCGAGACAATCACCCGCACGACCTCGAGCGTCTCTATCTGATCCTGACCCCGACCGGGGCGGCACACGACACCGGTGGTGTGAGGGACGAGGCGTGGGCGCGTGCTGCGTTTCGTATTCAGAGCGTGGTCGCCAACGCGCACGATGGAAGCATTCCTCCCAACCGGTACGACGTCAGCGACGGCCATGCCCTGACACCGCCGCTGACGATGCTCGTCGAGCGAGGCTCCCATGCCATGGCACCAGACATCGACCGGGACGGGCGATTCACACCCGGCATCGACAGTACCGCTGCTCCCAAGCTCCAGTGGGGCATCCGGGACACCGGCGCCACGGGAAGCCGCTACCGCGACTCCTTCATGGACGACCGGGACGCATCGGCCTCGCGGCTGTGCGGTCCTACGGAGGAGTTCCAGGCCGAGATGGCTGGCTGCCTTCGCTATGCGTTGTATCCGGCCGACCACCTCCAATCCTGGTTTCAGGGCTTCGAGCTGTCGCCCCGCGATCGCCACGACGTTCTCGGACGGTCGCCGTGGCTGGTTCGCACGTTCGGCGACGTCCGGATCGAGAACCTCATGGTGCCGCCCGACCCCCCGGACGGCAGCGTGCTGGACGCGATGGTGCGCCGCCGGATCCGGGGGACGAGAGGCTTTGTCACCGGGCTGACGGCGGCAGGCCGCTCGCCGGCGATCATCGTCGGCAAGCGCTACTTCTGGAACATGGGCCCCCGCCGAGCGCCGGATATCGCCGCTGAAGGTGTCGCGCTGTTTTCCGTTGGCCGCCGGCCCCAGGCTGAAGGCACACTCTGGGGCTCGTACACATTCGACGCCATCACCAACCTTGTTTTCGGCGCTGGCTGGTTCTCCGCGCGTGGAGTCGCCGACATCGCCGCGGGCTCCGACCTCCGTGTCGGACGCTTTACGGTACGTCCGACCTGGCGCGTGCGTGAACGCATGTTCAACGCACGCATCACCACGACATTCTGATCGGTCACCGTGCCGGTGCGCTGCGAAGCGTGTCGGCTATCGACGTTCTCGGGGCTCCTTGTCGTCGAGGCAAGGGATGGCGCAGGACATCGTGTCGAGAATCAGATTCGCCTTCGTGTCGTGCAGAATCAAATGAGGACCGAGAAAGCGATACTCGATCCCGTCGGGGAGAGCAGGCAGCACGCGGAGGAACGTTCCTGGCATCGTCGACAGGGGTCGACGTTTCGAATAGTGGCTATTGACCCGGTGCGAGAATGGCCCCGGGTTGTCGTCCATGATGACCGCCCGGACCTCGGGTGTCGTTTCAATCAGGAGGACCCGCTTGAACTCGAGGCTGATGTCGGGAGTAAAAATGGCCCCCCGCAGAGCGCCGGCGCGTGCGTGCCGGATTCGCCGCGCCAATTTTCGCTCGATCTCGATGTTCTCGGCGGGATTGTCCGTGACATGCTGTGCCGGCAGCCCGTCCTCGAGCGTCCTCCGGAGCTCGTAGTAGCCCAGCAGGCGCGCGTCGAACTCGGCTCGGACCGTCGACCGAACGACGACCAGTTCTGTAAAGCGCGGCGTGGTGGAATCGCCCCCTGGCGTCTGGGCGGCGGCGATCGACGCCACGCACGCAAGCAGGACAATGGCTGGTAACGTATGCCTGTGTTTCACGACCTATCGTGCCTTGGCTCCGCTTCTGGGTCTGCGCTGTTTGGTACAGCCCTAGCGCGTCTTTTTGCTTGACGCTGTGGTCCGTGGCGACCCGCTAGCGGGCGGACACCGTGTCGATTTGCCAGATGTCGTCAACCCTGCTCAACGTGAAGTCCCACTGCCGCCGATCGTCGTGAGGCGCCTTGTTGCCGACTCGTGGCACATACCGCGCGAATCCTTCACAGGACGCCACGGCGCCGATGTCGCTCACCGCAATCGCACAGGAGTCGAAGGTCACATCCTGCCGCTCGAGGCGATCGAACGCCTTGCCCAGCGCCTTGGTGTCGACGCTCGGCCAGACTGCGCGTGCGGCGACGGCATCGAGATTTCGGTACGCGGTCTGGTATCGGGTCAATACCGTTTGAATCGCGGCTTCCGGTGAGGACCGTCGCGGCACCGGGGCGGCAATCGCTTCCGGGCGAGGAGGTGACGCCGGAACATCCACGACTCGACGCGGCTCCGCCGCGAGAGCGGCAGGCGGCAGCGGGCTGGCCGGGAGCGGCGCAACCGGAGCCTCCGCAATCGGCAACGGTTCGGCCGTTCGCGGCCTCGAGACCGACACACGCTGAACCGGCGGATCAGATCGAACTGGCGGCGCGTCGCGTCTGGACTCGCGAATCGCGACGACCGCTCGCGTCTTGGGCTCCTCGGCCGTGCTCGTCGCAATGGCGACAACCGCCGCCGGCTCGGGCGCCGCGGCAACTGCCGCCGGCCTGGGCATCGCGGAGACGGCCACGGCTTCGGGCATCAAAGGCACGGCCTGCTTGGATTGAGCACTCCGCTCATTCGCCGTCGCGATCGGACCGCGGGGCGTGATGCGCATCAAGACGAGAGTCGTCGCGGTGTAGACCACGACACTCGCTGCCAGCACGACGGCCCACCGTCGCACCGGCCACACCTGTGAGCGCCAGATCTCTGGCTGTACTGGTGGTGCGGTCCGAACGTCGCGCGTGGCTGGTGGCGTCGCGGGGACGCGCTCGTATACCGTGGACTCCTCTTGCTGCGGCCGTTCCGCCTGCGGCCATTCGTCCGCGAACGCATCCATCGGGTGCAGCCGCTCATCGTCGGTCAGCGCGATCACGACGGGAGCTTCCGACCCGTGAGGCCACGGCGAGGCGTCAGGTTTATCCATACGATCAAGGCTCGAACGAATAGTCGAACGCGATCGTCGACATCCAGCGAGCGTTCAGTCCGGCACTCGTGAGAGGCCGCATGACGTTGGCGCTGAGCAGCAACGTCCCGGCAATGTTCCACTTGAACCCGACCAGGCCCACCAATCGTTCCGTGGCGCCTTCGATGCTGGTGAGTCGAATCGTATCGACGCCCACGAGAGCAGGATGCGGCTCGGTGGTTTCCGTCAGGCGGCCCGCCGACGACAGCCGGCGACCGGCGATCTCGCCAACCAGCGTCAAACGGGGCGTGCCGGTCACTGTGATGGCGCCTCCGTAATCCAGCTCGTCGGCCAGGCCACCCATGGTGTATCCGAAGTCGCCGTGGAGGGCGACGCGGTCGCGCTCGACAGAGGCAATCACGCGAGGTTTGATCGAGGCCTCACCGGTCCCCAGGAGATTCTGCGCGTCGCCCGTCGGCAGCCTGGCCTCGCCTCCGACCGCCAGCCCGCTGCCCGTGCGGCGAAGGACGTTGTACTTGCCGCGAATCAACAGGTCGCCCGGTCCCGATGCCGAGGCGGACCCGGTGGCCTGCACGAGTGCGGTCCCCCGGTACGTGTCCACGCGACGGCCGTTCAGTGAAAGCGACACGAAAGGCAGCGCCACGCCGATGTCGAACCGATCCGCGACACCGAGGTTCCCCACGAGCGTCATGGTCTTGGTGTCGAGATCCAGGGAGAGGGCCTCGACATCAAAGGGCTGAGCAACGCCCCGCAGCCGGCTGGCCGTCGCGACGAGGGTGCCGTCCGTCAGGCTGCGGCCGTCCACGGTGTCGAACGACGCGGCTTGATACGTGAGCGCGAGCGAGCCCCGGAGCAGCCCCGACGTCAGCGACCGCTCCGCGAGAAACGGCCCGAAGCTGTCGCTCGATCGGACGACGGTTCCCAGATTGCGATCCAGCCGGTACGTGAAGGCACTGGCGGAGGACGTGACCGGCAGCGTTCCAAGCTCGACGAGCAGGAACGTCGAGATCGTGTCGCGCGTGGCGGCGGCGGCTCTCGCATCTTGAACGAAATCGCCGGTCGGGATCGACCGGTTGGTCAGGAGAAACGACAGGACTTCACTGACCGTCTGCTGTGCCGCCGCGGGCGCAGCCGACGCGACAACCGCAAACGCAATCACGACTACTGGCGTACGAATGCTCATCGGAGACCCGTGCTGTGGCGCCCTACTTGTCCTGGTCGACCGTGAACGTCTGGCCGGCGATGGTCAACGTGCCGGTTCGCTGCTTGCCCTTGTTGGCGTCCACCGCGAAGCGGACCGTGCCATTGCCGCTGCCGGTCGCCCCTTCGGTGACCGTGATCCACGAATCGTTGCTGGTCGCCGTCCAGCTGCAACCGGCACCAGCCGAGACGGCGACCGCCTTGCCTGCGCCGCCCTTCGCGCCGATCGAATCCTTGTTGGGACTGATCGAGTAGGCGCAGCTCCCTGCAGCCTGATTGAGGGTAAACGTCTGCCCCGCAATCGCGAGCGTGCCGATCCTCGCCGCGGCGGTATTGACGGCGACGGTGAATCGGACGGTCGTGGCCCCGCTGCCGCTTGCCGGCGAGGTCACGGTGATCCAGGGCGCCTGGCTCGTCGCCGTCCAGGGGCAGCCGGGCGCGGTTGAAAGCGCAATCGCCGCGCCGGCCCCACCGGCGGCGCCCACGGACTGACTTGCCGGTGCGATGGAATAGGCGCAGCTCGTCGTGTCCAACCCGGCCGCTGCCTGGGTGATCGTGAACGCATGGCCGGCAATCGCGACGGTTCCGACACGGGCCGCGCCGCCGTTTGGCGCGACGTTGAGCGTGACGGCCCCCGGACCTGTCCCGGCGGCACCCGCGGCGACCGTGATCCACGGCGCCTCGCTCGTGGCCGTTCGTGGGCAGCCGGCCGCACCGCTGACCGTGACGGTCAGCGGGCCTCCTGCGGCGCTCACCGCCGCAGTTGCCCGATCGAGGGAGAACACGCAGTTCGGTGGCGGGGTCGCCGTGGACGACTGGGTCACGGTCACCGTCTGACCGGCAATGAGGAGTGCCGCGCTTCGCGTTGCGCCTGCGTTGGAGGACACGCGCAGACCAACGCTACCGGCCCCGCTGCCGCTCGTGCTCGAGATGGCAATCCAGCCGCCGCCCCCACTGGCCTGCCAGCCGCAGCCGGCTGGCCCGGCGATCGCGATGGTGAGGGTGCCTCCGGCGGCGTCGATCGTCGGAGCAAGCGGCGAAACTTCGAATCGGCAGGGAGCGGGCTGCTGCTGGACCGGGATCTGTTGATCGTTGACAGCGATGCGCCCCTGCCGCATCGTTGCCGCGGGGTTGGCGGTGGCCTGAAACTCCACCCGCCCGTTGCCCTGACCGGACGACGGCGTGAGACCGGTGATCCAGCTAGCGTCTGATGACGCCGTCCACGCGCATTCCGGCGGCGCCGTCACCGAAACCGCGCTCTTGCCGCCCGAGGACACGATCGAGTCCGAAGGCGCTTCGAGCGACACCTGGCACTTCACGGGAGACGGCCCCGTCGACGTGCTCGACTTGGAGTCGCACCCACTGGCCGCGATTGCCAGAACAAGAACGAGTGATGGCCCGAGGGTCGATAGCGAACTCACCGCTGGTCACCGTGGCTTGCCGGCTCAGCCTTAGCGCAACGGCCCTGTCCGGAGCGATCGACCGAGTGCAACGTTCGCGCCATGCGAAGCATGACGTTCGACGGCCGCCGAGTGTGAGCCGTCGCGAGACAACGAGTAGACCTGTTCGAATCGACATCATCTGACGTTATCTTTTGCAGGACTGGCTCTCCCAGCCATCGAGACTCCATGGCCAAAAAAGCATCGACGAACAGGAAACCGCGCCGTCGCGGCACGCCCAAAGACTCCGGCAGGAAGACAAAGGACTCTGGAAACCAGCCCAGTCTTACCGACCGCTTCTCGAAGATGTTCGCCCCGCCCGAGCTCTACGACCCCGAGAAACGAAAGGACTGGGGGCTGGTGGGTGCCAAAGACGGCCGGGGGCCGTACGTCATCGAATTGAATCTTCAGCACATGGCGGGCCTCGAAGGCGCGTCGGCGGCCCTGCTGGCACTTCACGAAGAAGTTCTGACCAAGACCAAGCCGGTAGCGCTGGCCAAGACCTACTTCACGTGGCGGTTGAGCGTGCCCGAGTGGCGGCGCCTCCTGGTCGAAGACGACCGGCGCGCCAGAGCCGAGGCGGCAAAGGCCAACCGCAACGCCAAAGGCGCGACCGGCGGTGGCTTCACCGCGATGATGTTTCGCGCGATCTACAAGCTGTGGCCCGATTTCCCCGTGAAGAGCCACATCTACCGGTCGATGCCGACCATCAAGGCAGACGCCGCGCTGAAGTCCTACGAGGCGGGAGGCCGGAACATCGTCTGGGCCGTCATCGATTCGGGGATCGACGCCAGTCACCCTCACTTCGGTCCACGGGACGCTGGCGCGCTGGGTGACCCTGAAGTCCGGGACCTCCACCGGTATTTCGTCTCGGATCCCGAGGGTAATGGCGGAGGCCAGCCGCTGGGCGATCCGTTCGCCGACCCCAAGCGTCGTGCGGCGCTCGTGGAACGCCACCGCGCACACGCCTTGAAAGACGACTTCGGACACGGCACCCATGTCGCCGGCATCATCGCGGGGCAGGCGCCGGAGGCAAAGGAAAAGAAGGTCTGCTCCCTGGAGCGCGTGCTCAAGATCGATCAGGCGGACACCGACGAAAACGACCCGGACCGCTCTCGCTACGAAGCCATCCCTCGGACAGACAACTCCCGCTTTCGGGGTGTGGCGCCGCTCTGCAAGCTGATCAGCCTTCGTGTGCTGGATGAGAGCGGCGCGGGCCGTTCCAGCGACGTCATCCGGGCGCTGGCATACATCCGCGAGCGGCTGAACGACAACCCCAAGCTACTCCGGGTGCACGGAGTGAACCTCAGCGTCGGGTACGAATTCGACGCCGAGATGTTCGCCTGCGGGCAGAGCCCGCTGTGCGCCGAGGTCAATCGCCTCGTGCAGTCCGGGGTCGTGGTCGTAGCCGCTGCGGGCAACACCGGATACGGCACCGTGGGGGCGCTGGCGAGACAGACCAAGGTAGGCCTGTCCAACACCATCAACGATCCCGGCAACGCGGACGAAGCGATCACGGTGGGTGCCACGCATCGCGACTCCCCGCATACCTTCGGCGTCTCGTACTTCTCGTCGAAGGGGCCCACCGGCGACGGTCGCTTGAAACCGGATCTGGTGGCGCCGGGCGAGCGAATCTCATCGTGCGGGGCCGGCCGTCGCCTGGCGCAAGCCATCTCGTCGAGCGGCAAGCCGCGCGACGCCAAGGCGGCGTATTACATGGAAGACAGCGGCACGTCGATGGCCGCTCCCCATGTCTCCGGAGCGATCGCGGCGTTCCTGTCCATTCGCCGTGAGTTCATCGGCAAGCCGCACGAGGTGAAGCGAGTCTTCACCTCCACCGCGACGCCGCTCGGACGCGAGCGCTACTTCGAAGGCCACGGGCTGGTGGATCTGATTCGGGCCATTCAATCGGTGTAACCGAGAGGCGTCATGGCGCTCACCCGTTTCGATGTCGAGTTCACCAAGGATGGCAACGTCTTCAAACAATCCCAAGCCGACGCTCTGGTCGCCGGGCTGAAGGGCGTCACCGATCTCCTCGTCCTGTCACACGGCTGGAACAACGACATGGCCGATGCCCGGCAGCTCTACGACGAGCTCGTGGGCAACCTCACCGCACTGCTCGACGAGCGGTCGGCGCCGGGCGCCGCTCCCGCCCTGGCTCGACTGAAGGGCCGCACCTATGCGGTGTGCCAGATCTTCTGGCCAAGCAAGCGGTTCACCGACGACGACCTGATTCCCGGGGGTGGAGCCGCGACGGCAAGCAAGGCCAACGACAAGGCCCTCAAGAAGATCCTCGAAGCGCTCAAGCAGGACTCGGAGCGCCTGGGAGGCAAGCAGAAACCCTCTGCGGCGCGGGTAAAGGCGATCGACCGCGCGCTCAAGGCGATTCCCACACTCGCTACATCACCGGCCGCTCGAAAGGCCTACGTCGACGCACTGCGTTCGACCATGCCCAAGGGAAAGGCCGCCAAGGAAATCGACGACGGCTCGGCCGCTTTTCTCAAGGCGACGCCGGAACAGTTGTTCAAGGCGCTGTCGGCTCCCGTCCTGGCGCCGGGACCGAAGCCCAAGGGCGGCGGAGCCTCGATCATCGGCGGAGCCCCTGGCGGAGCGGCCGGCCTCGGCGATCTCGTCGACGGGATCATCGGCGGCGCCCGCCGGATCGCGAACTTCGTCACCTACTATCAGATGAAAGACCGCGCCGGCGTGGTGGGGTTGAAAGGGGTCGCCCCGCTGCTGGCGCGAATCCGCAAGGCCCAACCTGCGATTCGCCTTCACCTGGTGGGACACAGCTTCGGCGGCCGTCTCGTCACCGCCGCGGCCGGTGGACTCTCGCCCAACACCGCGGACGTCACGATCTCCCTCCTGCAGGCGGCCTTCTCGCACAACGCACTGTCCGCCGACTACGGGGACGGGAAACCGGGCTTCTACCGGGCGGTCCTGGGCGACGCCCGCGTCTCGGGACCCATCATCATCACCCACACGAAGAACGACAAGGCCGTAGGCGTCGCCTATCCGCTCGCGTCGCGGATTGCGAATCAAGTGGCGGCTGCCCTGGGCGATCAGAACGACCCGTATGGGGGCATGGGCCGCAACGGCGCGCAGCACACCGGAGAGGCAACCGGCCACGCCGCGGTGCTCGGGAAGAAGGGCACCAAGTACACCCTCGCCAAAGGCACCGTCAACAATCTGCTCGCCGACTCGATCATCAAGGATCACGGCGACGTGACGAGCGAGCCGGTCGCCTACGCGATCCTCTGCTGCTCGGGCGGCACGTGATCAATAGGAACGCACGATCTTCAGCGCCACCGCAGCCACAGCCTTCATAGCCAGCCCATCCGCATGGGCGTCGGAGCAACCCCCGCGCCGGGCGCGATCGCGCGAATCTCCGCCGTTTCGAGTCGCCGTCGACACATATCGGTGCGCGTCTGACGGCTGACCGTGAGCACGAGCGGGCCAGCGGGTCTGACTCGGGGCGGGAGCGCCGCTTTCCGGCGGGCGTCCGTGGTGCAGCTTGTGCACTTGCCCAGCCGGCTCTCTGGGGGGAGAACATGAAACAACTATTAACGGGCTGCGTTGCCGCGCTGTTCTGTCTGAGCTTGGGCGTCGGCGTGGCGCGGCCCGCGTCGCAAGCGGCTGTGAAAGACGGCGCCAAGAAGGCTGGTGAAGCGACTGCCGAAGGCGCGAAGAAGGCAGGCGAGGCCACCAAGGAAGGCGCCAAGAAGACCGGAGAGGCTGCCAAGAAGGCCGGCGACGCCACCGTGGACGGGGCCAAGAAGGCAGGTGAGGCGACGGCGGACACGACCGAGAAGGCCGGAACCTCGGTGAAGAACGTTTTCACCGGCGAGGTGAGCGCGACGTGCGCTGACGGCACAAAGCACAGCGGTAAGACCAAGGCCGAAGCGTGCGCGAAGCATGGCGGCGTCAAGCCCTGACCGAAGGAGCCTCCATGTTCGAGCAACTCATCGCTGAAGCAGCGTCACGTCTCAACATGTCGGCGGCCAGTGTCTCGGCGCTCGTCCGCGGTCTCCTCGGCCTCATGACGAACACGCAGACGGGGGGCCCCGAAGGCCTGGTCGGGATGTTTCGCAAGGCCGGGCTTGGCGAAACGCTCTCGTCATGGTTCGGAGGCAGGGAGGGACGGCTGGTTACGGCGAATCAGGTCGAATCAGTGCTGGGGCCAAACATCTTGAGCAGCCTGGCCACCTCGAGCGGCCTGACCATGCCCGCCGCCAGTACCGCTACGGCATTCATCCTCCCGAAGCTGATCTCACTCGTGACACCGAGCGGCACGATGCCGTCGGCGAATTCGTTGCTCAGCCAAGTGTCCGGGTATCTCGACCGGCCCATCTCGCTTCCTTCGCTGAAGTCGGAACGGCGTGGCTGGCCACGCTGGCTGCCCTGGGCCGTGGCCGCCGCGCTCGCGCTCGTCGCGTGGTTTGCGCTCCGCGGGCCGGCGGGCACGATCGACCCGCAGCTCACGCTGAGCAACCGCGACGGCCGGGTGACGTATTCCGGCGTCGTGCGCGACGAGGCCACCCGCACGAGCATCGTCAGCGCGCTGCAGACGGCATTTGGCGCGGCGAACGTCGAGGGCACGCTGAAGATCGACCCGAGGGTGAAACGGGCGGCGTGGCTTCCGCGTCTCGGAGATCTCACGTCCGCGCTGAACATGCCTGGCGTCGACTTTTCGCTGAACGGCGACGTCGTCAATCTCGGTGGATGGCTCTCCGCCGTGCAGCGGCAATCGCTCATGGACAAGCTCAAAGGCGTCTTTGGCGCTCGAGCGACGATTGGCGCGCTCGGTGACGCGGCCACCAGCGCGGTGCGGACGGCCAACGACAAGGCGCTGTCGGCGCTGGCCGCGATCGGAGTGGGCGCGTCGGCCGCCTCCCTCGCCGACGCGATGAACCTGTCGATCGTCAACTTTGCCACGGGCAGCGCCGAGATCCCCGCCGACAACATGGAGATCATCCGGCGGTCGGCCGAGGCGCTCAAGCGGGCGCCGGCCGGCACGACGCTCGAGATCGGAGGGCACACCGACAACACCGGCGACGCGGCGAGCAACATCACGCTGTCCCAGCAGCGTGCCGACGCCGTCAAGAACGCGCTGACCTCTGCCGGCGTCCCGCCGGCCATGCTCACGACACGGGGGTACGGCGACGCGAGGCCCCGCGCGTCGAACGAGACGGAATACGGCCGATTCCAGAATCGCCGCATCGAGTATTCCGTCGTTCAGTAATAAAACCTTCGATTACAGCCAACCGCCCGTGAATCCCGCCCGCCGCAGTCCGGTCACGATGGCCGGACAGCGGCGCATGATGCGCCAGAGGAGGCCGGTGCGGTAATTCTCGACCATCAGGACGACCGGCCCCTGATCGATGCCGAAATGGTACGGGGTAACCCACCAGCAGGGCCTGTTGTCCGGCACGCTGAACGACTGGTTGAACGACGGCTTGAACCCGTACTTCGCCGTCATGCCCAGGTCCATTTGCGCGAAGTGCTGCATGGTCGGAATGGCGATTTCAGGGGCAAAGGGCAGCGAGGCCACGACGACCCAGGGGGCGACAGTCCCGTCGTCGGGGCCGAACGGCGCTCCTCGCGCCACGTAATCGAAGAACTCGCGCTCGGTGCCGTTCACCGTCCGTTTCATCCAACCGGGACCGTCGCAGGCCGTGAATCCCCAGCAGTGTTCGCCGTAGCCGGCGAAGTTCATGGGATTGCGAATCGCGTATTCCTGCTGCACGAACGTCGCCTGCCTGGTGTTCTGGAAGTAGTCGCTGCCGTGAGCTTGCATGAATTCGTCGCGAATACCACGAAAGTCGATCCACATGTGTGAGAGCTGATGCGTGAAGAGCGGCCCCGAGTAGAGCAGCTCGCGATCGTAGATCTTCCGCCACTGGTAGGTGGCGCAATAGGCGCGATAGCTTTCGGGCGGCAGCGGGTGCGTCGGCGAACCGAGTCCGAGGATGTAGAGCAGCAGACCCTCGTCGTAACCCTCGTACCGATGCGGGATGAACCCGTTCTCCGGCGTCCAGCCGTGGGTGAGCGTCGCGCCCCCATCACGCGCCCAGTCCCAGTCGGCGCGGCGGTACAGCGCATCCGCCAAGGTCCTGATCTCGGCTTCCGCGGGCGTGTCGCGATCGAAGTAGGTGCCGACCGTCAAGGCGCCAGCGAAGAGAAACGCCGAGTCGATGGTGGACAGCTCACACTGCCAGACACGACGGCCCGTTTCGATGTCCAGGAAGTGGTAGAAGAAGCCCTTGTAGCCAGAGGCGTCGGGTTCGGGGCCTTGCGGGCAGTCGATCAGGTAGCGGAGTCGTTTCCGGGTGATCTTGGCCGCGAAATCGCGGTAGAGCACTCCGCGCTCGACGATAACCGGAATCGTCGCCAGCGCCATGCCAACGGCCGCGATGCTGACGGGAGCATTCGGGTCGGTCTTGTCACGTACCAGCCCGTTGTCCGGGTTGGTCTCGTGGAGGTAGTACAGAACCGTCGTGAACTGCAGCAGGCCGAGATCTCTGTCGGTCAGCATGAGTCATTCGCCCGGTCCACCCAGTTGCACGCGGACGCTGTGTGTTCTTCCGTCGTCGCTGAGCGGCACCGTACGGTTCGGAAGCGGCTGCCCATCCAGCTCGATCGACCGAACGCCGCGACCCGTGCCCGCGGAGTTGTCCACGACAATCCGGTAGGTCGTGGATCGATGCCGGAAGGTCAGCGTGAACTCCGGCCACGCGAGTGGAATACAGGGCTCGAGACGCACGGCGTTCCCCCGCAACTGGAACCCCAGGATTCCCTCGATGGCGACGCGATAGAGCCAGCTCGCCGCGCCGGTGTACCAGGTCCAGCCGCCCCTGCCCGTGTGCGGCGCGGCACCATACACGTCGGCGGCCACCACATAGGGCTCGACTTTGTAGCGCTGCACCTCCTCCGCCGTCGTGGCGTGGTGGATCGGGTTGATCAGGTTCCAGAGCTCGGTGGCGCGGTCGCCGCGCCCCTGCATCGCCGTCGCCAGGGCCACCCACGTGGCGGCGTGGGTGTACTGGCCGCCGTTCTCTCGAATGCCAGGCACGTAGCCTTTGATGTAGCCAGGCTGGAGTGCACCCTTGTCGAACGGCGGATCGAACAGTTGGATGACCTTTTCCTCGGTACGCACCAGCCGTCCGTGAACCGCATCCATCGCCGACTCGGTCCGCGCCGGACTCGCCGCGCCGGAAATGACGGCCCAGGCCTGCGGAATGGCGTCGATCTGGCACTCGTCGTTTTGAGCGGATCCGAGCGGAGTCCCATCGTCGAAGTAGGCGCGCCGGTACCACGCGCCGTCCCACGCGCTCGCCTCCAGCGCGACGCGCAACTGCTCCGCTCGCTCACGACACCAACTGGCATCCTCGGACTGGCTGCGCTGCTCGGCCACTTCCGCAAACGCGCTCAACACGGTCACGAAGAACCAGCCGTTCCAGACGCTCTCGCCGGTGCCATGGGCCCCGACTTTGTTCATGCCGTCGTTCCAATCGCCGGTGCCGATGAGGGGCAGACCGTGGGGCCCCAGCCGATAGCCGTACTTGAGGGCACGAACGCAGTGCTCGTACACGGTGCCGGTCTGCGCGCTCACCGCGGGGAGGTTGAACTCTTCCTCCTGGTCTTCCCGAAGTACCGGCGACGCGATGAACGGCACGACCTCGTCCAACACGTCCGTGTCGCCGGTGGTGACGACATAGTGATGGGCCACCAGCGGCAGGAAATAGAGGTCGTCGGTGATTCGCGTCCGGACCCCGATGCCCGACGGTGGGTGCCACCAGTGTTGGACGTCCCCCTCTTCGAACTGGCGTGCCGCGGCCCGCAGGATCTGGGCCCGCGCCTCGGCCGGAGCGCTGTAGACCAGGCTCATCACGTCCTGCAATTGATCGCGAAACCCGTACGCGCCGCCGGATTGGTAAAACCCCGATCGGGCCCACACCCGGCATGCCAGGACCTGGTACACGAGCCAGCGATTGACCATGAGGTCGATGCCTCGATCTGGCGTCGCCACCTGCACCACGTTCAGGACGCGGTCCCATTGCTGTTGCACCTCGGCCAGCAGAACATCCGCTCCCTCGCCGCGCGCGTACTTCTGAACGAGCCGACGGACTTCTGGCAGATCCTCGGCCTGACCCAACACGAACACGACCTGTCTCGTCTCGTCCGGCGACAACGTCACTTCCGTCGTGACGGCAGCACAGGGGTCGAGGGCAGGGCCGGCGCGCCCCGACAGTCCGGCGAGCCTCATCGCCGCCGGCGTCGAAACCGACCCGTACGGTCCCAGAAACTCCGTTCGATCGGCGGTGACCGACTGCGCCGCGGCGCCAGCGGCGGCGAACGCGATCTTCCCCGCAAAGTCGCCGGCCCAGGCATTCCGCGCCAGAAGCGCACCGCTCTCGCCGTCGCGCTCGCAGACGACTTGCAGCGACGCGTTCTCGCGCGCCGTACCAAGCACCCATTCGGCGTAGTACGTGACGGTCAGGCGCCGCGGCCGATCGTCGTCATTCCGCACCGTCAGGTACACCACCTTGACGGGATCGTCCGGCGGAACGAACACCAGGAGGTCCTGTTCCAGCTTGCCGCTCACGTGGGCAAAGCGCGTGTAGCCCTGGCCATGGCGAACCGTCACGGTTGCGCGAGGTCCGAGCGGCAACGGCGTCGGCGTCCAGAAATCACCGGTCTCCTCGTCGCGCAGGTAGATCGCTTCGCCGGACGGATCCGACGTCGGATCGTTGGACCACGGAGTGAGGCGATTCATCTGGCTGTTGCCCGCCCAGCTGTAGCCAAGACCCGCCTCCGTCACCAAGCATCCGAACCCGGGATTGGCGAGCACGTTCGTCCAGGGCGCCGGCGGCAGGGTGGGTCGGCCCTGCGCGATGCTGTCAACCACGACGACATATTCGCGGCCATCCGCGGTGAAGCCTCCGAAGCCGTTCCAGAAGCTCAGTCCTTCGGGCGGCTGGCCGCGCTGCCCGACGGGGGGTGTCGCCACCGTGGCCGGAACGAGAGGCGCCGGTCGAGCGACTCGCGTGCCGGCGTCCTCCGCGAAGTGATCGGCAAGCGAGCCGCGGCCGCTGCCGACCACGGCCCGCGCGGCCGCTGAAAGCAGAACCCCGTCATCGGTGGGCACCGTGTCCGCAGTCAGGAAGAACACCCCGTCCGGCTTGCCGAGCAGGTCGCCGGCCGCTCCTCCTTGTAATTCGGCTCGCAGCCGATCGGCGGCGTCTCCCGCGCGCTCGTCGAGGATGACGAGATCCAGCTTCAATCCGCGACAGCGTGTGTAGATGCGCCATCGGAGCAGTTCCCGCACGACCCCCTCATCGTCGTCTCCGGCGACGCGAGCCAGCACGATCGGCAGGTCGCCGGAAATGGAATGCGGCCATAAGCCCGACTGACCCATTCGGTTGGTGGCGACTGCAGCAAGGTCGCGGAGACTGGGGTTCGTGAACACCACGGAAGCCGCCAGGCGGTCGAACAGGCCGATGTCCTGCGGCGAGAGCTCCAGCTCCCGCAGTTCGCGATCGGCACGCACTGTGGCGTCTGCAAAGAGCTGGTCGATCGCTTCGAGCCGGTCGAATTGCTCGGCCATTCCGACGGCGGCCTCGTACGAGTCCGCGGCTCCAGTCACAAACGCAAGACGCGCCGTCATACCAGCTTCGAGGTGGACACGCCGGCGCAGGCCGAACACCGGATCGAGCACCGGACCGGTGGTCCCAGACAAGCAAGACCCGGAGTCCAGAGCCGCCGGATTGGCCGGCGTGCGGCCGCGTCCGAGGAATCTCAGGCGATCGGTCTCGTACTCGATCCCTTTGCTGACCGCCTCACTGGATGCCGACGTGTGGATGGCGAAGATTGGTTCCTCGTTCGCGGCCCGCGGGCGGCGCCTGGCCAGCAGCGCGCCATGGCGCGAATCGAAACTCGTCTCCAGAAACAGCTTCCTGAAAGCCGGGTGGGCCTGATCGGCGCGACGCTCACCCAGGCACACTTCCGCGTAGCTCGTCACCTCGAGTTCGCGGTGAGTCCGCCCGTGATTGACCAGCGTCACCGCGCGTACTTCAGCGTCGGCATTCGGCGCGACCGCGATGGCACAGCGCGTTTCGACCTCGCCATCCCGTCGCCACAACTCGGCGCGGCCGTCCTGACGTGTGAATCCGGATTCATCGGGCGGCTTGGGCAGCGGTTGACGGCCTACCGACCATGCGCAGCCGGAGCCGGCCTCGCGGACGTAGCAGAACTGACCCCAACAATCGCGGGTGACGTCCTCGCGCCAGCGCGTCACGTCGAGGCCGCGCCAGGTGCTGTAGCCGGCGCCCGCACTCGTGATCATCACGCCGTATGAGGCGTTGGACAGAAGTGCGATCGCGGGCGGAGCGGGCGTCTGCGCGGGTCTCACCCAAATCCCAGTTGCAATCTGCGCGCTAGAACTCCGGAAGCGAGCCGTGTCCCGCCTTCCTGCAAAACCCTGCCCCGCTGCTCAGTTGCAGGCGTGGCTGGCACGGGATTTCGGCGGATGTCACGACCCGCGGTAATGGCCGTTCGAGGATGGGCGGCTTCGTGCGGACGGCGGGGACGGCACGACCTGTGCTCCAGCGTTGGCAGGATCCTCATGCCGAGTGTCGCGAGAAGCGCGCGGGGGAATATGAGTCGCGAGCCGGGAACCGGCAAGTACGAACAGGTGCTGGAACGATGCAGGCGTCTCGAGCCCGTGCCGACGGCCGTGGCGCACCCGTGCGAGGAATCGGCCCTGGCGGGCGCGCTCGAGGCCGGCGCCCGAGGGTTGATCACGCCCATTCTCGTGGGCCCTGCGGCCAGGATCCACGAGGTCGCCCGGCAGAGCGGGATCGACCTCGGGAACACGCGGATCGTCGATGCGCCTCACAGCCACGCGGCGGCGGCCAGGGCGGTGGAGCTGGTTCGCCGGGGAGAGGCCGAGCTCCTCATGAAGGGCAGCCTGCACACCGACGAACTGCTCGGCGCGGTGGTGGCGCGCGAGACCGGCCTGCGGACCGGGCGTCGCATCAGCCACGTCTTCATCATGGACGTCCCGACCTATCACAAGGTCCTGATCGTCACCGACGGGGCGATCACCATCGCGCCGACGCTGGAAGACAAAGTCGACATCTGCCAGAACGCCGTCGACCTCGGGGTTTCACTCGGCCTCACGAGGCCGAAGGTCGCGATTCTCGCCGCGGTGGAGACGGTCACGTCCAAAATGCCGGCGACCATCGACGCCGCTGCCCTGTGCAAGATGTCCGAGCGGGGGCAGATCACCGGCGGGATGCTCGAGGGCCCGCTGGCCTTCGACAACGCCATCAGCAGCGACGCCGCGAACACGAAGGGCATCCGATCGGAGGTCGCGGGCGATCCCGACATCCTCATCGCGCCGGACCTCGAGGCCGGCAATATCCTGGCGAAGCAACTCAGCTTTCTCGCCAACGCCGATAGCGCCGGCCTCGTCCTCGGCGCGCGGGTGCCGATCGTCCTGACGAGCCGCGCCGACAGCGTCCGGTCGAGGATCGCCAGCTGCGCCGTCGCGGTGCTCGCGGCCCATGCGCGACGACAAGCGCTGCCCCAGGTGACGTAGGGACCGGAGCCGCGTCCATCGAAGGTCATCGGGTATGGACGACTACGCGCTCGTGCTCAATGCGGGCTCCTCGAGCCTCAAGTTCTGCGTCTATCGGCAGCCTCGGGACGAGGCCTGGCGCCTGGAGACGCGGGGCCAGATCGAGGGCGACGTGCCCACCGCGCTCGGTGCCCTCGCCGCGAAGCTCCGATCCCAGTACGGCGGCGCGCGTGTGCTTGGTGTCGGCCACCGCGTCGTGCATGGCGGCGCACGGTATGCCGCTCCGACCATCGTCACGCCGGCGGTTCTGGAGGACCTGCGACAGCTGATCCCGCTGGCTCCTCTGCATCAACCGCACAACCTGGCGGCGATCGACGCGGTGTTCGAGCGGCTTCCGGGCGTACCGCAGGTCGCCTGCTTCGACACGAGCTTCCATCGCGGTCAGCCGGCTGTCGCGGACTTGATTCCGCTGCCGAGGGAACTGTGCCGCTCGGGCGTGCAACGCTACGGCTTTCACGGTCTGTCGTACGACTACATCGCGTCGGTGCTGCCGCAGGTTGCACCAGAGATCGCCCGGGGCCGCGTGATCGTGGCTCACTTGGGCAGCGGCGCCAGCCTGTGCGCGCTGAACAACGGCCGCAGCGTCGACCACAGCCTCGGGTTCACCGCGCTCGATGGGCTCTGCATGGGAACCAGGCCGGGTGCCATCGATCCTGGCGTCATCCTCTACCTCTTTCAGACCCTCGGCCTCCCGGCCAGCGAGGTCGAAACGATTCTCTACAAGAAGTCGGGCCTGCTCGGCATCTCCGGCCTCAGCAACGACATGCGCGTGCTGCTTGCGAGCACGGAGCCCGGCGCCCAGCTCGCCGTCGAGTACTTCGTGTACCGCGCGGCCAGGGAAATCGGCGGGCTCGCCGCCGTCCTGAACGGAATCGACGGGCTGGTGTTCACCGCCGGCATCGGAGAGAACTCCGCCGAGATTCGCCGCCGCATCTCCGAGGCCTGCGCATGGCTCGGGATCGATCTGGACCAGGACGCGAACGCGCGAAAGGGGCCGCGGATCTCTCGCGCGGGAAGCCGGGTGTCGGCATGGGTGATCCCGACCAACGAGGAATTGATGATCGCCAGGCACATGAGCGTCAGCCTGGGGCTGGTCGACGCCAGCGCCTAGCCGCTCGAAGAGGAACATGTGACGCTGGCCAACCACAAGACCAAGATCGTCGCCACGATCGGGCCGGCCTGCGAGTCGCCGCAGATGCTGGAGCGCCTCGTGCGCGCGGGGATGAACATCGCCCGGCTCAATTTCTCGCACGGGGATTTCAGGGGCCACGCCGGGCGTATCGCGCGCATCCGCGAGGCGGAACGGGCCACCGGCCTGCGCGTCGTCATCATGGCCGACCTGCCGGGTCCCAAGATGCGCCTCGGCCGGATCGAGCCGGAGCCGATCCAGTTGTGTCCCGGCGAGCCCTTCACGTTGACGGGCGACGACATCGTCGGCACCCCGCAGCGGGTGTCGACGACCTTTGATCGACTGCCCAGAGTCGTGAAGCCGGGCAACCGGCTTTTTCTCAACGACGGCCTGGTCCAACTGGTCGTCGAGCGCGTCACGGGCACTGATGTCCAGTGCACCGTCGCGGTCGGCGGTGAGCTGCGCTCCAAGAAGGGCCTCAACCTGCCGGGCATCGACCTCGGCATCGGTGCGTTCACCGACCACGATCGCGCCTGCCTCGAATTCGCGCTCGAGCACGGCGTGGACGCCGTGAGCCAGTCCTTCGTGGAAACCGCCGACGACGTCGACGCCGTGCGGGCGGCGGCGAACGCCGTCGGCAAACATCCGTTCGTCATCGCCAAGATCGAGCGGGCCGACGCCCTCACGCACTTCGACGAGATTCTGCAGGCCACCGACGGCATCATGGTGGCGCGCGGCGATCTGGGCGTGGAGGTTCCAGTTGAACAGATCGCCGTGATCCAGAAGCAGCTCATCGCCAGGGCCAGCCGCGTGGGCAAGCCGGTCATCACCGCCACCCAGATGCTCGAGTCCATGACGGCCAACCGCCTGCCCACCCGGGCCGAGTCCACGGATGTGGCCAACGCCATCCTCGACGGCACCGACTGCATCATGCTCTCGGGCGAGTCGGCGGTGGGGAGCTATCCGGAGGAGGCGGTGGCGATGCTGGCCAAAATCGCCGCCTACACCGAGGCGCACCGCTCGCCCACCCGGCTTGATCTGAATGCGATGGCCAGCGAGCCGCAGCCGGCGACCAGGGGCGAGGCGATTGCGTCGGTGGTCGAGCACGCGCTCGCGACGGTGCCGTGCGCCGCCGTGTTCGTGCCCACGAGGACCGGAGCCACCGCGCGGATGATCTCGCGCTTCAACCCGGCGGTGTGGATTGTGGCCCTGAGCCGCAACGCCGCGGTGTGCCAGGGGCTGGCGTTTTCCTACGGCGTGTATCCGATGCAGCTCGCTCACGAGCCGGAGAGCTGGCGTGACTTTGCCCGGCAGTGGTTCCGCGAGCATCACGTCCCCGACGCGCTGGCAATGCTCGTGGCCGGTCCGTCCACACGCAACCCGGACACCAACCACCGCCTCGAATTCCTGCGTGTCGGCGACTGAGCGTCAGACGCCGACTTCCTGCGTCTTCGAGAACGCGGACCCGACCGCGATCCGCGCCGCCATCTCGGCCAGGCGGGTCGAGTAACCCATCTCGTTGTCATACCAGGCAGCGACGGACAGCAAGCCGCCCTGGATCGCCGTCAGCGGCAGATCGACGATGGACGAATGCGGGTCGCTGACGATGCGAGACGACGCCCACTCGTCTTCCAGGACGGACATCACGCCCTTAAGGGGTGGAACCGCGGCGGCCTTCCGGAATGCGTCGTTGATCGCGTCAACGGTGACGGGACGCTCGGTCAGCAGGTTCAGCTCCGCGATGCTGCCGGTGCGCGCCGGCACGCGGTAGGCCTTGCCCGCGATGTTGAGGCCCGGCCAGATGAAGGCGAGCGCGCGCGCGGCGCCGGATGACGAGGGGATGATGTTCTCGGTCGCGGCCCACGAATCGCGGCGATCCTTCATCGGCTGGTCGGTGAGCGACTGGGTGTTGGTGTAGGCATGGATCGTCGAGAACAGGCCGTACTTGATGCCGAAGTTCTCGATCACCACCTTGACCACCGGGGCCAGGGCGTTGGTCGTACAGCTCGCCATGCTGACGATCTTGTGCTTCTCCGGATCGAACGTGTCGAGGTTGATACCCGGCAGCAGCACCGCGTCGCAGTCTTCTCGCGTCTTGCTCGGCGCGCTCACCAATACACGTTTCGCACCGGCATCAAGATGAGCCTGGGCGCCGGGACGCGTACTCGCCCGGCCGGTGCAGTCGATCACGAGGTCGACGCCGAGGGCCTTCCAGTCCGGCAGCGCCTTCATCGAGTCGAAGTAGGGGATGGTGCGACCGCCGATGACGAACCTGCTGCCGTTCGTCGCGACAGCTTCGGGCCAGCGGCCGTAGTTGGAATCGACCTCGAAGAGCGCGGCCAGGGTCGACACGTCTTTCACGTCTGAGATCGACACGGGCACGAACAGCTTGTGCTCGAGCGCCACTCTCATCAGCGAGCGGCCGATACGGCCAAAACCATGAATCGCGATCCTGACCATGACCGTTTCCTCAT
>Ga0207708_10000893_pt1 | contig 22407 bp, 14 predicted proteins | sample KBSK5101metaG_FD_184340 | JGI IMG/M metagenome (GOLD analysis project Ga0207708, IMG submission 184340) | Corn, switchgrass and miscanthus rhizosphere microbial communities from Kellogg Biological Station, Michigan, USA - KBS K5-10-1 metaG... | ecosystem: Host-associated > Plants > Roots >...
AATATCGGCGTTCGAGTGGTGGCCATTCGCTACCGCAAACGGTACTGAATAGCTTCGCACCCCGCTACCGCGCGGTGGTAGTGACTTCATGCCATTCCATTCAGGAGCTTTGTAACGGTGACTGAACTCAAGCAACCGAATATGCGAATGACGCGAGCTTTGGCGATCGCGCTTGCGCTCGCTGTCCTTCTCTGTCTAGCTCCTCAACCCCAGCATTCACAATCCACTGCCGAGCAAGGTTTGGTGGAAAAAGGCTCGAGCAAAGCCGAAGTTCACCAGGCCCTGCTCGATCTCACGAATCCCTGGACAGTGATGTGCGTCGCTGCCCATCCCGATGATGAAGATGGCAGCACTCTGACCGTTCTGCGACGAAAATATGGCATCCACACCGTCAGCCTTTTTTCAACTTATGGCGAAGGCGGACAGAACGCAGTTGGACCAGAACTCTACGAAGAGCTTGGTGTGATTCGCGCGCGAGAAACAATCGCCGCTGCGGCAATCCAGGGATCCGAACCTTACTTTCTTGGCATGAAGGATTTTGGCTTCTCGAAGTCAGATGAAGAGACTTTCCGCGCGTGGGGTCGTACCGAAGCGCTTCGCCGAATGGTTTTTCAACTTCGGAAGTTACGACCGGACGCGATCATTACGAACCACGACACCTCGAGAGGTCATGGCCACCACCAAGCCACAGGTCAGCTGATTCTTGAAGCATTTGACGCGGCTGCGGATCCGCAACGCTTCCCTGAACAGTTGAATCAAGTGAAGACCTGGCAAGCCCAACGGTTATTTGTGAGAGGGGCTCGTGGACCGAGCACACCATCGACTGATTCACAGCCAACTGCTTCACAACAAATCACGATCGATCCAAACGAAATGGATCCGATGCGTGGCATGACCTACGCGCAGCAAGCACTGCTCGGACTGCAACAACACGCGACGCAGGGACCATGGCCCAAGTCGATCTCTCCAACCGGCGGTCGTATCGCTCGTTACACCCTGGTGAAATCTGCTGCCGGCGCTGCGCCACTACCAAACGACGCGAAGACTCCGGTCGATGGGCTTCAGTTGCCTGAGGCGATTAGAAGTCGTTTCACGCCACCGACTATCGATGAAAAGCCACTGACCGGTTTTGCTGGTAATCACACCGAAGTTCTAGTGGCGTTGATGAATGCGAAAAGGCGCGGCGCGTTCACAGCTGCCAAAGAAATCGTCGCTTTGGATCCTGAACGATTTCGGCTGATGTCGTCACGTTTGGATTTGGCGCTGGCAAAGACGACGGGTATATCGACAAACATCAAAACCCGTGATGTGCTGGCGCCTGGAGGGCGACACAAGTTGGAAGTAACACTGGAGAACATCGGCGAGGAGGAAGTCGCCGTTAAGCGATGGGCAACGAGCGGATTAACCGTCGCGGAACAACTCGATGGACTCAAGCGACCAGACAAACTGTTACCCGGCACTTCGACATTCCAGGAAATAATTGTCACTGCCCCAAAGCAAACACCGATCAGTGTTCCTCCTGCCGAGCATCTTTATGACGGCCGGCTTTTCGGATCTCAACTAGTGGTCGAAGCAGAGCTGGAAATCGAAGGAGTGCGTTTCGTAGTTTCAGACGCGAAACATCTGGAGGTTGCTCCGGCTGTCGAGATCACAAACAACAATCCTTCGCCATGCGTGGAAACACCCGCCACGGTACTTTCATGCTCTAGTGCTTCTTTGACATTGACGAATCACTCGGCGCCGTTCGCGGGTAAGCTGCAGCTAACGGCAGCGCCGTTTGGTCACAAGCTTGAATCGACGCGCCCAATAAGTCTTGGCCCAAGGGCAATTGAACGAGTGGCAACCGGGCCCATCGCAACCTTGGCTCCGAATGAACGCTTGAACTTCAGAGAGCGTGCCTGGAACATAAATGCCAGCCTTAGTGATAACGACTCAAAGGCTATGGTTACCGAAAGAACATTTCCTGCCTTGTATATTCCGGCAATTGCGGTGGCGGGTATTCACGTGGGCTACGTTTCGAGTTTCGATTCAACATTGAAGAATTCACTTAGCGCGCTCGGTGTTCAGGCGAAGGAGGTAACGCCGGCCGATGTCGCAACTAAAGATCTGTCAGGTTTCAATACCATCATCATTGACAATCGCGGTTATGAAGCTCATCCGGAATTGATCGCTTCCAACGACAAGCTACTGAAGTTTGCTGCAGATGGTGGGACCCTGATCGTTTTCTATCACAAGACAAACGAATGGAATCCAGATGAGCGACGCAAGCGACCTCAACTCGCGCCTTATCCGATCATGATTGGTGACGATCGCGTCACTGAGGAAACTGCTCCAATCACGTTCCTTGAACCACAACATCCGCTGTTGAACTTCCCTAACAAAATCACGCAGAGAGATTTCGACGGTTGGATTCAGGAGCGTGGTCTGTATTACCCGCGAGAGTGGGATCCGCAGTACACGGCATTGTTCTCGACGCACGACACCGGAGAGGCCCCATTAAAAGGCGGAGTATTGGTCGCGAAGTACGGCAAAGGAAATTACATCTATACGAGCATGGTGTGGTACCGGCAGTTACGTGAAGGCGTGCCAGGTGGATACCGGTTCTTTGCGAATATGATCAGTTATGGAAAATCTGGAGCGAGAGCATCGGACAGGTAAAAGCGAGCAGGAGCAGCGGGCCGGGGGCAGTAAAAAGAAATCATTGGTTAATTATTAATTGATAATTCTCAATTGATAATTGACCAATGATTTCTTTTGGTCTTTCCGGCCGATTAGATCAACTCGCAGTATCGAGGGCTGGTTCCTGTTCAGGTAAGGTTTCGCTTTCCAGTCGTTCCTGGGCGCGGGCGAGGAAAGTTTTGATCATCTCACGCACTCGCTTTTGCATCTCTGCACTGATCGCACTCTCCCCAAGTAGCATTGCAAAGCGATGAAGGTCGCGTGCATGTTTGCGACGCAGTTCCACGTGTTGCGCAATACGAATCAGAACCTTCTCTCCACGCTCTTCAAACGCGGCCGCATAGCGCAGGTAGTTCTTCACTTCAGTTCGAGCAGGGGACCACTCCAATCGGGCGGGCGAGTCTTCCGTCTTTTCAACTGTGAAGTTGGCATGGACCCAGCCGATCACTGGCACTTCCGCGCGCACAATCCAACGCATGATGCCACCAGCTTCTTTGCGTATGCCTTCGATGTTTGGCATGAGGTCCGCGAAGTTGCGAAGCTCGCCGAAAAATTCGCGCGCCTGCTCAAGCGTCGTGCGTAATTCCAATTGATCTGCGTATGAAGCTTTGATTCGAAACATTTGCGCTCCGTGTACCAGTCTCCCTAAAGGTTGATGCCGGCGAGCTGAAACCTGTTGTCTCGCCCCACCGTACTTAAATTACACGATGGAAAGAACGGCGTAAATAACAAAGGTGTTATGGAAGAAGAAATTAACATTGGAACTAGTTCGAGATGCCCCAGATGCGACGGAATGACCGTTCGCGGATGGTCAGATTTGACGGCAGAAGAACAGGAAGTAGTTCGACGGCTGCCGCGGTCTGGCGGCTATTCGCTTGCCGAAAGGCAGCAGCGCCATCGCTGGTGCACGCGTTGTTGGTTTGAATGGAGCGATAGTGAAGAACAGGCTTAGGTCGGTAGACGTAAATCCGAGAATTCAAGATCAGTTCCATGTTGAACGTACAGAAGAGTCAGCGCTCAACTTCCCTGACATAAGTCAAGCCCAATAAATGCAGTAAGGAAGGGCGGTTTACCCCCGCTCAAGCTCCATAACACTCAAGCCTCATTTCCATACTTCCATGTCCAACTGCGGGTTAATATTATGGAACTCAGCGGGGGTAAACCGCCCTTCCTTACTGCGTTTATCGAAGCTTGAGTTATACAGATGAAGCTTGACCGTCGATGTTTTGTACGTGACGCTGTTGAACTACCGCGCTCGTTACCAACAGTTTGCTGCATCTCCTAACTAACAATCCTTTCATACGCCAACCTGATAGCTGTCATCTGACCGTCCAAAGCCTCGTGCAAACTTTTCGACGATTCGAATCCTAGCTTCACCGCAACGTCGCCCGCGATCGGGTGATCGGTCTCAGGCAGTCGTGTAGAACGTCCCGCAATCAAGCGCAACTGATGATCGACCGCTCTCAGCAGCTCATATCCATTGCCCATCGCGCCGAAGTCCTCTTCCGACAATGATCCTTCTTCACGCAGACGCTCCAATGTCGCACGCGTCGAACGATCATCACCTTCATCGGGTATTTCATCTCTCAGCTGGAGATAACGCGCAGCGAAGTAGACATCGAGCATCCCTCCCGCGCTGTACTTGATGTCGGTGCCCGACCGACGACCGCGATTTCCTTTCTCCTTCTCGAGCCGGTCCCGCACGCGTTTTGTTTCGACGCTCAACTCTTCGCGGTCAAGTTTCAAAGCGTTCGCATGAATCCGATGCCTCGCATGAGTCTCAATCATCTTCGCGAGATCGATGTCGCCCCCAATTGCCCGCAGCTTCACGTACGCAAGCCACTCCCACGGCACACTGTCGTCGCGCAAATAATCAAGGAAGCCCTCGGAACTGGAAACGAGCGGGCCATTCTTGCCGTGCGGTCGCAAACGTACATCGACGCGATAGAGGTAGCCTTCACGCGTGATGCTCGACAGCGCAACCAACATCAGTTCAGCCAGTCGTGCGTAAGCCTCGTCCTGACTCATCGATGCTATAGGCGAAGGAACGAGTGAATCGTAGGTAATCAAGAGATCGAGGTCAGATCCGTAATCGACACCGCCACTGCCGAGTCGTCCCAAGCCCAGAAACGCGACTCGTGGTCCAGCTTTCAGCGGACCAACGCGCCGCACCATTTCCCGGCGTGCGATCAAATACGCCACGTTGATACTCGCAATCGCCAACTCCGTCTGTAAACGGTTGGCTTCGAGGATGGAAATCTTGTTAGTGGCATCGAGCGTACCAATTTCAGTAATGAGTGCAGACCAAGTCAGACGGAGGGCTGATAGCTCAGCCGAAAAACTATTTTCGCGATCGATCGCCGCCCGTAACACCGCGCGATAATCGCGACGTAAAGCCTGGCTTGAGTGTTTGCCGAGACCTTCGATCAAGGAAGGATTCGAGGCAATCATTTCCGCAAAGAAATCCGAAGCGCCGCAGAGAGTCATCAACGTCGACAAATTGTCGTCCGACAGCGAAAGTTGGAGTTCCGTTTTCTCCAGTGATTCAGCGATTCGAACTGCGTGGGCCAATGATCTTGTCGCGTTCAGAGATCGCTTTGCCGCTTCAGGAAGATGTTGCGCCAGGATCTCCGGGGCCAACATTGGTTCTTTCAGGTGCTGTTGGAACGCTCTGGCTGCGGCTGTTACAAGCGCCGCTTCTTTATCGACGCTCTTGCTTCGTCTGGGAATTGCGGGCGAGATTGCGGGCAATACCACTTCGCTAAACAGCCGATCATATGTTCGACGCACGTGCGATTTGTGAAGCTCCAACGCCGACTCAAATTCACGGAGTGTGTAGCCCATGCGTTTCCCAATCAGCGTCCTCGCGGCCGTGGCTTCGGGAACGGTGTGCGTTTGCAGCCCATGTTCCATTTGCAAACGGTGCTCAAGCGTTCGCATGAAAGTGTACGCCTCTGAAAGCTCGCTGCGTTCTTGTTGAGTGACGAAGCCGCGGTCAGAAAGTCGTTCGATGCTCACCAACGTGTGCGGCCCGCGCAGCCAATCATCGCGTCCGCCGTGCGCGAGCTGTAAGGCTTGCGCGATGAATTCGATTTCACGAATTCCGCCGCGGCCGAGTTTCACATTGAATCCACTCTTCTTTTCCACTTGCCGATCGATTTTCTGTTTCGCCAAACGGACACTCGCCAGCGCCTGCGAAACAGACACGTCAGGCCGAAAAACCTGCGGTGTAACCATCTCTCTAAATCGCGCAAACAGCTCGGATGAGCCCGCCGACGAACGGGAACGAATCAGAGTCTGGCGCTCCCAATCCTGCGCGTTCCGTTCGTAGTAGCGGGTAGCTTCGTTCAGCGAACAAGCCAGAGCGCCATCTCGACCGTGCGGACGAAGTCGCAGATCGACGCGGTAAGCCGCACCTTCACCGCCGGACTGGCCGACAAGTTTTGCAAGCGTTTCAGAAAGCTTAACGAAGTATTCGCGGTTGCTGACTTCGCCGCGCTCGCCTGTGCCCGCCGTCGTGCCTTCATCGGAATAAAGAAACACCAGATCGATATCCGAGGCGTAATTCAGCTCGCGCGAGCCGAGCTTGCCCAGGGCGATGACACAAAAGTCAGCTTGTGCGATTCGACCGCGGTCGTCGCTCACTCGAGGCCTACCGTAACGGTTATCGAGATCCTGCCGCGCAAGATTCAAGCCGTATTGCAGAATCGCGTCTGCGAGATTTGATAATTCCTCCGTTGTTTCAACCAGGGAGTGATCACGTCTGATGTCGTGCAGGTAGGTACGTAACAACTCGCGACGACGAAAGCGCGCGAGCAACACCTGGGGAGTCAAAGAGGAATTTGTGAGGGCGAAGCGTGCGAGCGATTCCTTTAGTTCGTCACAAGTTCTGACGCGTGTGTTTGCTCGCTCACGACCGAGCCAGGAAAAGTATTCGGGATTCTGTTCAAGAGTTGTAGCGAGGAGCGGGCTCCAGGCCGACAACGTCAGGACATCGGCGAGCAACGCCGGTTGGGTTAGAAGATTTTGATAAGTGCGAGGGTTATCTTGCTTGATCCGATCGATGAAGAGTTGTGCTGCATTTCGGTCAGGCAGATCACGAAGCAGGAAGTCGACTCGTTCATCAGTAGTTGGCACGCCCTTATCTTACAGGAGCAGGAGCGGCAGGCAGGAGCAGGAAGATAAGAAGCAGGAGCAGACGGAATATTACTGCCCCTGTTTCCTGCTCCTGCTCCTGTCTTTTAGATGTCGTAGTACAACGCAAACTCCAGCGGATGCGGACGCATACGCAGGGGAGTAATCTCACGATCTCGCTTATAACTGATCCAACGCTCGATCAACTGTGGACTGAACACATCGCCTTTCAAAAGAAAGTCGTGATCGTTTTCGAGGGCCTTCAGTGAATCATCGAGCGAGCCTGGCAATGTCGGAACGTCTTTCAGTTCCTCGGGCGAGAGATCGTAGATGTCTTTCTCCAGCGGCTCGCCTGGATCAATCCGGTTTTGCACACCATCCAAACCTGCCAACAACATCGCTGCAAAAGCGAGATACGCGTTGCAAGAAGGATCCGGCGGACGAAACTCCAGACGTTTCAACTTCGGATTCGTTGAGAACATCGGGATACGAATTGCCGCCGAACGATTGCGGGCTGAATAAGCGAGATTTACTGGCGCTTCGAAACCAGGGACAAGTCGCTTGTAGCTGTTTGTCGTTGGCGCAGCAAAAGCGACGATCGCGGCAGCGTGCTTCAGCAATCCGCCGATGTAGTGACGCGCCATCTCAGACAGCCCGGCGTAACCATCACCCGCGAACAGTGGCTTCTCACCTTTCCACAACGACTGGTGACAGTGCATTCCCGAACCGTTGTCGCCATAGAGTGGCTTCGGCATGAACGTCGCAGTCTTTCCGTACTGGTAAGCAGTATTACGAACTACATATTTGAATATTTGAAGATTATCGGCCGTGCCAAGCAGCGTGGAATAACGGAAGTCAATTTCGCATTGGCCGGCGGTAGCGACTTCGTGGTGATGGCATTCGACAGTTACACCGCATTTGCCGAGCGTTAGAGAGATCTCTGATCTGAGATCAGCCAAAGTGTCGATAGGCGGCACGGGCACGTAACCTTCTTTTGGCCGAATGCGATAACCGAGATTTGATCCGCTGAATTCATTGGCCTCGCGGCCGCTGTTCCAATGACCTTCGTCGGAATCGATTGCATAACTTGCCGTGTGTTGTTCATTCGTGAATTTGACAGAGTCGAATACAAAGAATTCCGCTTCAGGCCCGAAGTAGGATGTATCGGCTAGACCTGTAAATTTCAGATAGCTCTCCGCTCGCTGCGCAACCGAGCGCGGATCATACGCATAGCCTTCTTTTGTGATTGGATCGACAGCACTGCCGATCAAACACAGTGTCGGCTGTTCCGCGAATGGATCCATCCAGAAGCGCGACGGATCCGGAACAAGTAACATGTCGGATTCGTGAATAGCTGCCCATCCGCGAATTGAAGACGCGTCGAAGCCGAATCCATCTTCGAATGTATCTTCGCCCAATTCAGCGATAGGGAAGGTTAAGTGTTGCCAGGAGCCGGGTAAATCTGTAAAGCGGCACGAAATAAACTTGGCGCCCTGGTCAGAGGCATATTTCAAGACAGTCTTAGGGTTCATGTGATCTCCTGAATTTGGGAGTGTTGGGGGTGCTCTTCGCGCCTGCGTGGTGGTTGGAGCGAAGTGTTACGGAATGATCAGCGGCTCTCGAAAAACTGACGAGCGTCATTAGCTACCGGGCTTGTAAAAAACTGCAATTATAGTGACCGATTGGTTGCTGTCAAGGGGATTATTAAACCGTGGGTTTTGAGTGAAGTTTCTCGCCGAGAATGATTCAAGTCTCTGGGCGTTACCTCTGCGTGTCTGCTTAGCAAAGTGGTGAGTTCTGTATCTGAGAACTCTTGACTACGGCTTTGCCGCCCGATGTGCGGCGAGGGCTCGGCCTCGCCGGAACCCACTGTCTTCATTTTGGGCTATGCCCTTCGTTCGGGCTGCGCCCTTTCAAATACCACAACAACTGAACGCTTCGAGGAGCTCCAAGAGGTCAAAGACCGAACCAAGGGCTCAGCCCGTTATCAGAGACGCGACCTTAAGGCGAGGCAGAGCCATCGCCGCACATCGGACGGCAGAGCCGACTTCAAATGCTGCTCGTTGGGCGCGTGCGGAGGAAATCGCAAAGAGTGAAAACCCAATGAGAATCCTCCGTTTTCCGCAAGAATCGATTACTTTTCCGCATGGACCTGAAACAAAAAAGTTATAGACCGACCAACCCGTTTTCTGTTACATTCGCCGACTAAACGCGTTCCACCCAACCAACTCCGCAACCAGACTCGGGAAAATGTACAACCACGTTCCAGGTCGAACAATCGTATCCCCATCGTTTGAGCTTTTAAGGCAGGAGACCGCTTAATTGACCACGGCAATCGAGCAGACGCTCGAAACTTACGGCATCGAAAATTGGGGTGCTGGCTACTTTGACGTCAACCGCAAGGGAAATCTCATCGTTCGCCCCGTCGAGGGAGATCCTCGCACTGCTGATCTCAAAGAAATAATCGACGACCTCGCCAGGCGCGGGATCACCGCTCCCGTGCTCTTACGTTTCCCGCAACTCGTCGCTGCGCAGGTACGGAAACTTCAAAGAGCTTTCAGCCGGTCGATTCGTGAATATGAATATCAGGGTAATCACATGTGTGTTTACCCAATGAAAGTGAATCAACAAAGGTCAGTCGTCGAAGAATATCTGCGCGAAGGATCTCGCTACGACTTTGGCCTGGAAGCCGGCTCGAAGGCCGAGCTTTACGCTGCTCTCGCTCTCGAGCAGCCTGCCGATAGTTTGCTGGTGCTAAATGGCTTCAAGGATCAAGAGTTCATTGAGCTCGCATTCGCGGGTGCTCGCGTTGGCAAGCGAGTGGTGATCGTTATCGAAAAACTAAACGAACTCGATCACGTTTTGAGTGTTGCTGAGCGGCACGAAGGACCACTGCCGATACTTGGCATGCGAGTGAAGCTTTATTCGAAAGGGTCAGGCCGGTGGGAAAAGTCGGGCGGCGAGGCTGCTAAGTTCGGACTCACGACCACAGAGCTACTCGAAGTAATCAATCGTCTGGAAGAAGCTGATCGCATCGATATGCTGAAGCTGCTTCACTTCCATATCGGATCGCAACTCACCGATATCAAACGCATCAAGAACGCGATGAAGGAAGCCGCGCGAGTCTACGCGAAGGTTTATCAAATGAAGGTGCCGATTGAGTTACTCGATGTCGGCGGCGGGATGGCGGTCGATTACGACGGATCAAAAACAGCGTTCGACTCATCTGCCAACTACACGGCCCAGGAATTCGCGAACGATGTCATCTATACGATCAGACAGGTGTGCGACGACGAAAACGTTCCTCATCCAACAATCATCCAGGAGTCAGGACGATTTCTCGCTGCGTATCACGCAATCCTGGTGACGAATGTGCTTGATGAAATCGAAACGGTTGTTGAAGACATCACGCCAATCGCGATCGACGACGACGATCCGCAGGTCGTTATCGAACTCGGAGACTTACGCGAGTCGATCACCGTCAAAAACTATCGCGAGTACTACCACGACGCTCTGGAACATCGCGAAGAGCTATTTACGCTTTTCAACCTTGGCCTGATTTCTCTCGAAGACCGCGCCAAAGGAGAAGTTTTGTTCTGGGACGTTTGTGAGCGTGCTGACAAACACGCCCAGCAGGCGAAGTATGTCTCTGAGGAGTTTGGTGAATTGCGCCGCTTGCTGTGCGCAAAGTATCTAACGAACTTCTCAGTGTTCCGTTCGGTTCCGGACCACTGGGCGTTGGATCAACTTTTTCCGATTGTTCCCATTCACGGTCTTAACAAGGCACCGACTGAGTACACCACTCTCTGCGACATTACCTGCGATTCAGACGGAATCGTTGACAAATTTGTAGACCTGCACGACGTGAAGCAAGTGCTTGAACTTCACGCCCTTAATCCCGAAGAACCTTACTATATTGCATTCCTGCTCGTAGGTGCTTACCAGGAGGTGATGGGTAACAACCACAATCTCTTCGGCGCGCCGCACGAGGCCCATGTTTATATCGACGAAGAAGGCTATCTAATAAAAAAAGTAATTAAGGGAACTACTGTCGGCGGCGCGGCTGAGCGTGCACGTTACGAACGCAGTTACCTGCACGACGGTTTTCGACGGCTAATCAATCAACGCGTCAAGGATGGCGAGTTGAGTGAAGCAGACGGCGCGGAGTTGGCCCAGTTTTATGAGTCGAAATACGACGCATACACGTATCTCGCAGTGAACGGGGTAAAAACGCGCTCTCGTCGGAAAACTGATTATTAGAGTTTCGAAACAAGTTCGCCCTCAGCCCGCATAACAACGCTAAGCTTGAGAGGTTCATAAACCTGACATGGTCACTCAACGAAAACCCAAAGCCTCGAAATACCTAACTACCCCTACACGTCCAGTTCAGGTTGATCGCGATCGCTCAGTCGCGGGACTGCTTGAAAAGATGGAAGGCACGGGCTTTGGTGGACGCCAGTTGGCTGAAGCTCATCGCATCTGGCTCGACATGTTGGGCGACAACACCACCATCATGGTTGCCGGCTCGGGCGCGTTGATTCCCGCAGGCATGCGCAGGCTGCTTGCATACGTGATCAAGAATCGTTTTGTCGATGTACTGGTCCTTTCCGGTCCCCTTCTCTTCCACGATCTGCATGAAACACTCGGTCGCTATCACTTCCAGGCGCATCCCACAATGACAGATGCTGAACTCGAGTCGGCGCAGATCAGTAGAATGTGGGATTTACTTGCGAGTGATGAGGAGTACAGGGAAGCAAAGGAATGGATCGGTGGGTTCACAAACCAACTGGATCAATCTCGACCATATTCGCCACGTGAGTTTTTGCATTTGCTTGGTCGTGAACTTGCAGAAATTGCCTCCGAAGACGGCGTGTTGACGTCGGCCTACAAAGCGCGCGTCCCGATCTTTTGTCCGGCGATAGCTGACAGCGGATTAACAGTTGGGATCGCCGGCGCTCGTTTTGAGAAGAAGAATAACTTCATGTTCGACATCGTGCAGGACGTGCTCGACATGATGAACGTGATGTCGCACGCGCGAATCTCAGGAATCATCAACCTCGGCGGCGGCACGACCAAGAGCTTCATTCAACAAGCGTCTGTTTCTTCATTCCTCCAAAAAGAACATCACCACGGCCACAAGTATGCAATCCAGATTTCCACTGACGCGCCTCATCCAGGTGGAAGATCGAATGCTGTTTCCTTCGATGAAGGATTGATCTATGGCAAGCTGGCGCGTGGTGCCCACACTGCATATGTCCCCTGCGACGCGACCATCGCATTGCCGATTCTGATTACATCTCTCTCACAGACGGCGGCGAAGTACATGAAGGGTCGGAAGCGTCCGAACTTTGTGTTTGGGCGCGAGCTGATTGTCGAATCGGCTTAGGTTGATTTAGAAACCTTCAACGCTCAAAACATCAGCGCTCAAGCTTCAGTGGCATAACTCAAGTTCGATAGGTTGCAGGTTGGGAAGGGTGGCTTGCCCCCGCTCAGTCTCCCTTCCATCCAACGTCGAGAGTAAGGCACATTGAGCGGGGGCAAGCCGCCCTTCCCAACCTGCAATCTCTGTCAGCCTGAGTCATTTCAATAGAGATACGTGCTGATGTTGTGCACTTTGATTGTGACACCGTGTTGAAGAGTGAGTTAGACGGTTTGTTATATACTCGGATTATTTCAACTGCACGAGGAATCGCAATGAAAAAGACTCTGCTGACTTTGTGCTTCGCATTTTTGTTTCTCCTCGTTCTCTTCATAGAGATCGTGCCATTTTCCTCAGCGCAAACAGAAGCCGCGGTTAAAGCTCTCTACACCAAAACCGAGCAGATGATTCCAATGCGCGATGGCGTCAAGCTGTTCACTTCCATCTATTCGCCAAAAGATCAGTCGAGACGCTATCCGATCATGTTGTATCGCACGCCGTACAGCGTCGCGCCCTATGGAAAAGACGATTACAAAACCATGGTTGGTCCATCTGAACTGTTCCAGAACGAGCAATACATCTTCGTCTACCAGGACGTGCGTGGGAAGTTCATGTCTGAAGGCGAGTACGTGAACGTGCGACCGCACAAAGCTAAGAAGACGGGCACAGCAGACATCGATGAAAGCTCAGATACATACGATACGATTGAGTGGTTGTTGAAGAGCGTCGCAAACAACAACGGACGCGTTGGGATGTGGGGTATTTCGTACCCGGGTTTTTATACGACGATGGGAGTACTCAGCGCGCATCCCGCTTTGAAGGCTGCCTCGCCGCAGGCGCCAATTGCCGACTGGTTTATCGGGGACGATTTTCACCACAACGGGGCCCTGTTTTTACCTCACGCTTTCAATTTCTTGTCAGTGTTTGGTCAGCCACGTCCAAAGCCGACGACTGAGTTTGGACCGCGATTCTCGCATGGCACACCAGACGGTTACCGCTTTTTCCTCGACCTGGGACCATTGGCAAACGCCGATGGTAAATACTTCAAAGGCCAGATCGCGTTTTGGAACGAAATGATGGCGCATCCGAATTATGACGAGTATTGGCAAGCGCGAAACGTTGAACCGCATCTGCGAAACGTAACCACGACCGTGATGACCGTGGGTGGATGGTTTGACGCAGAGGATCTGTTCGGCGCACTGCACACCTACCAGGGAATAGAGCGTAACAATCCAGGCATCTACAACACGATCGTCATGGGACCCTGGTTTCACGGAGGTTGGTCACGGAGTGATGGAGACCAACTCGGGAACATCAACTTCGGCGCCAAGACCTCAGTCTATTACCGAGAGAAGCTTGAGCTTCCGTTTTTCAACTGCCTGCTGAAAGACAAATGTGACGGACGAGTGCCGGAAGCAGTTATGTTTGAGACGGGTTCAAATAAGTGGCGGACATATGAACACTGGCCGCCAACAACTGCGGAGACTCGCGAATTGTTTCTGCAATCGGGAGGAGCGCTAGGGTTTGAGCCAACGACCTCAACTGCGGCGTTTAATGAATACGAAAGTGATCCTGCTCATCCGGTTCCCTTTATCAATTCAACAGCGATCGGCATGACGCGTGAATATATGACTGACGATCAGCGTTTTGCAGCAACGCGACCCGATGTCCTGGTCTACCAAACCCAGCCGCTGAATCAGGACATTACGTTCGCTGGGCCAGTAAAGGTGACGTTGTTTGTTTCAACAACTGGCACTGACGCTGATTTCGTAGTGAAGCTGATCGATGTGTTGCCAGACGACACTCCCGATAACGAGCCGAATCCGACGGGTGTCAGGCTGGGAGGTTACCAGATGCTTGTGCGCGGCGAACCGATGAGAGCGCGATTCAGAAATAGTTACTCAAAGCCAGCAGCGATGGTGCCGGGACAAGTAACGAAGGTCGAGTTCACGATGCCTGACATCAATCACTCATTCCTGCGTGGACATCGAATTATGGTCCAGGTGCAGAGCTCCTGGTTCCCGTTGGTGGATCGCAACCCACAGAAGTTTGTAGATATCAATCGGGCGACAGAAGCTGACTTTCAGAAAGCAACGCAGCGTGTGTATCACTCGCGAGTGAATGCTTCGAAATTGACAGTGAATGTTGTGAAGTGATCGATCACTAAGGATTATATGCGCCTACTCCGCAGACGAGGTCGCCGACCTTTCGAAAGAAGCCAACCTTCGGTTCCGTCTTGCCAGATACAGGATTGATCCACTTGAACCTGACAATTCCATCGCTCTCGAGGGATTTCAGAATTGCACCTCCAAGGGGTCTGCCTTCTGCATCGCGAAGAATCGAAGCATTTGATCCTACGTATTGCGGAAAGCCACCATTTGCTGCAATCCGCTGGTCTGGCCCGATACAAACTACATAAAGATCGCGATCGAAGAACGGCGACTTTCTTCCATTGAAGTCCGCGAGCGCCTGTTTTTGCCCGACGGCGTTGTAGTGTTCAATGGCTTTTTCCAACATAGTTTTTGCTTCGTCGGGCGTGCCACGTTCAGACCGCACCGCTGGACTCGCCGCAGCGTTCACCGGTGCGTATTGGTTAACCGAATGGTTGGTGTTAGAAACAGTGCCGGAGCGGCCACAAGCAATGACGAGCGCCAACAAACCCAGACACGTCAGAATACTTGTTTTCAACTTACCCTCCTTCAGAGACTCTGAATGTAAATACTCCGCAGCTTTCTCTAACGGTAACTCTTCATGTTCCTCTGAAACTCGCTCAGTGGAACTCACGTCAGCCATTGCAAAATCTCTTCTTCGCTCGAAGACCGCGTGCCGCCAACTATATGAATGAAGTATTCCTCGAGCGATACTGGTCCAGTATGTTGACCGTCTCCTTCAACGCGAATACCCTTGCGCAACTCGTTGAGCGAACCTGAAGCCAACAATTTCCCGTGCGCGATAATTGCAATGTCGCTGCACAAACGCTCCACAATCTCCAGCACGTGAGACGTCAGGAAGACTGTGAGCCCACGTGAAGTCAGGCGCGAAAGCAAATCCTTCAGTGTGCGAGAAGCGATGGCGTCGACACCTTCAAACGGTTCGTCCAGAAAAAGGATCTCGGGCCGGTGAATCAACGCACAGGCAAGAGACAGTTTCTTCTTCATGCCGTGCGAATACTCAATGATCAACTTTCGCGGATCGTCCTGCAGTTCCATGAGATCCAAAAGCTCTTTCGAACGATGGACGATGTCTTCTTTGGTTAAACCATACATACGACCCGTGAATGACAGCATCTCCGCGCCGGTTAGTCGCTCGAAGAGATTGAGATCTTCCGGAACAACGCCAATGCGCCGCTTAACTTCCATCGGCTGCTGCGCAATGTCGCGATCAAGCACACGCAGCTTGCCACTTGTGGGAGCGAGTAGTCCGGTCAACATTTTGATTGTCGTAGATTTGCCGGCGCCGTTTGGGCCAAGGAAGCCGAAGAAGCTCCCGCGCTCTACTTCGAGATTAATGTGATCGACTGCGACGAAGTCGCCGAACTGACGAACCAGAAAAAACGTCTGAACGGCTTTTGAGGTTGGGGGACTTTCAACCTGCTGGATCATGTTTGACGTTGTACGTGTTCTTTGAGTAAAGCGTCAAGGAGGAACAGTTCAAGGTACAAAACATCAGCGGTCAAGACTCTCTGAAAAAACTCAAGCTTCCATAAATGCAGTAAGGAAGGGTGGCTTGCCCCCGCTCAAGCAACAAATCAGCTCAATGTTGACTGGAAATGTATCTTGAGCGGGGGCAAGCCACCCTTCCCGACCTGCAATTGTTTCAGCTTGAGTTATACCCGGGAAGCTTGAGTGTTGCTGTTCGGCACCTTAAACGCAGATGTTCGCACTAACCCCTCAGCAGCACGCGCGCGTCGTCGGCACGCACAAACTCTGGCAAGTGTCGGTGAGTGCTCATTAGGAAAGCGTTGGAACTTGAGCGAAGCGCATTTCCATGGGTCGCAGCCAAACGAATAAAACGGCCAAATGGCGACCAGCCATAGTAGTACCCGTCTCGCAAACTGATCAGCACATCAGCGGTGTGCTTAACTCGCGGCGACTGAAGCGATAAATAAATATTTCGCAGTGGATCCGGATATTCGTGAGCTTTGGTCTTCTCAAACCACAGTCCGTCCTTACCAAAACCCTCAGCATCGATTCCCCCAGCGTTCTTCAACGCCGCGACGACTGAATTCAACTTTAAGGGATCGCCATTGATGGACGCGTACCGATAACTCGACCCGCCATTCGCCCCACGCTTTTCGATCCGTGCACTTCCGTCTTCACCAGCTACGACAACTCCATCGCCGTCGCGGTACACGACAAAATCAACGCCGGGTTCATCGACCAAAGAATGCGCGACCTCAGGAACGATGTCATCGGTCGAGCAGTAAGCGGCAGCGTAACTGCACAACCCGAAAGCAGGCACGCAAACAGATCGTTCTCGTCGATCGCCCAAATCCGCCTGTACTTGAAAACCGTGGCGCCGTAAGTTTGTGCCGAGGTTTGCCCGCTTGTTCTCCTCGAGATTCATTCCGTGATCCGAGAAGAGAACGATTTCAGTTTCGTTGCCGCACACGTTGCGGATCTCCTTGAGAATCCTATCCAAACTCTCAAGCGCTATCGCCAGGCGTTCAGGCCCCTGGCTGTGAAGCAATCCATCTGTTGCCTTTAGGAAAGCGAAGTAGTCGCGGTTGTTAGGCGTGGCGAGGAAGCCTTCGCGAAAGCGGCGCATGTCTGAACGCCAAACCGTTTCACCGGCGACATAAATCAGAAACTCAAACATCAGCGGTTCCTGATAATCCAGCTCATCCATATAGGACGAAGGGATTTTATCGGGCGTGCGCCAACCGAGGTATTTCCGAATTCCGCCCTGTAGCTGACGGGTTTTCCGATTAAAGTACAAGCTCTCATACCCGGCGGGCGGCGACGCCGTAAGCATCGCCGACAAAGCGACATTTGTCATTGTCGGGAACGGTGAGAGTAGTTTGGTTGGCGCGTTGAAAAAATCAAACAGACCACGATCCTGTGCTTTGCGAATTAATTCGTGGGGTACGCCATCAAGACAAAGCAACAAGCGGCGCGGACGATTTTGTATCTCACTTTTCACAGTAGCCTATCCTTGACCAACAACTATATAAACCAACCTCTCATTCACCCCAGACTTCAGTCTGGGATCACGAGGCGACCAGTCACCGTTAACCGTTTTAACGGTTTCCAGGAAACTTCAAAGGAAGCCCACTCACATATGAGATCGGTTTTCTTCAGGTTTAATGTGCATCATTAAGGAGAAACCGTTAAAACGGTTTGCTATTGCTGCGTCGCCGCCGTAACCCCAGGCTGAAGCCAGGGGTGAATGAGATGAAGAATCTAATCGCAGCTTCATTCCACGCCAATTCATTTCTAATCGTTAACTCACTGACCCGAGGGTTGAAGGTTCTTCGCTGCCTCCGGCCTCACCACTTGCTCTGCTTTGTACGCCTTCTGCAAACCTCTCTTCGCCTCATCGTGCGCGTCGTAAACATTCGGGCGCGTGAGCACTTGCTTGTACTGGGTCAAAGCCTCCTCACGCTTACCTGCAGTGTCGTATGAACGACCGGCGTAAAGATGGGACATCGTCACGAGGCCGGGTTCGGCACGGTCAACCTTCGTCGTGGCCAGGAACTCCCTGGCGGCACGTTCGGGCAACCCCGAAACGGATAGCGCCTCGCCATATTTGAAGTGAATCAAGTCTAATGCGCGCGCGCTTGCATCACGCACTGCGCGGTCGCGAAGGAGTTCGTCAAACGTCGCAAATGCCTCTTTCTCAGCCAACGCAGCCGCGTTCGGATCATTGGCTTTACGCTTTTGCGCAGCGAGCGCCACCAATGCATCGGCCGTTTCCAACCGGTAGAGATAGTTGCGCGGATACTTCTGGCTCAGCTCGCGCGTGATTGGGATTACTTCCGCATAACGCTTCTCACGTGTGTAGAGCAGCATGAGTAACGTTTTGGCATCATCCTTCGACCAGTGGCCGTCCCTGGCAACTTGTTCAAGTAGAGTCAGCCCACGTTTTTTCGAACCTCGGAAGCCGCTAATTCCGGCAATGAGCTTAATCGGCAAAGGCAGCGAGCCTACGACATATTCATAGAGCCCAATTGTGAGCTGTGCATCAACGTACGTGGGATCGAGTTTGAGCACCTCACGATGACTATTGACGGCGTCGTTTCCGTCCTTCAACGCTGCGTAATGCCTTCGTTCGACCGCCTCTTCGAAGGAGGCCTTCAAACCCTCTGTAGCAGCAAGAAAATTTAGCGCGTCTACGCTTTTCGGATCCTGTTTCAGTTTAGCTTCTGAAAGTCGCTTTGCCTCGCGTGTAAGACTGCGAAACTCGTTGACGATCTTTGGATCCACTTTGTCGTCGCCGGTTGAATAGAACGACTCCGAACTGTAGAGAGAACCCTGCAGACGCCGAGACTCATATAGAGTTTTGGCCCACACACCTGCTGCCTGTAGTTGATAGCCGGCAGGATGATTCGGAAAACGCTGGGTGATCTCTTTGAAGTCTTTTTGCGCCTTGTCGTAATCGAGATTGTAAAGCGCTTCGAGACCACTGCGACGCAACGCTTCTAGTTGCGCTTGATCTTCCGGTTTTAGCCAGACGGAAGTAGTTTGACCACCTACGGGGAGAACCATGAACAAGAGAAAAAGGACGACAAGAGAAAATCTCACAATAAACTCCTCCACAAACAGCGGTGCTCGTTTAGAACCAAAGCGCATCCGCTGCGTTCTCTGATGCGTTTCGGCGGAAGCTCCGATGAACGGCGGCGACCCTCGCACCTGATCAGAGCTTCCCTAGGCATTTTCAAACGACTCCATGTACTTCACACCTGAGCCGGTATTGAACAAAACCACGCGATCATTTTTGTCCACCATTCCAGCTTGGACCAGTTTGCGTAGCGCCGGTAAACATGCTGCACCTTCGGGAGCACAAAAGACACCTTCCGCTGCACCAATCTCGCGCGTCGCAGCAATCAGCTCCTCATCGGTTACGGCGATAGCGGTTCCGCCGGATTGTCGTATCGCATCAAGAATCAAAAAGTCGCCAATCGCTTTCGGCACGCGCAATCCTGAGGCTGTCGTCGCCGCATTCGGAAACTCATCAGCGAATCGCTTCCCTTCCTCGAAGGCTCGAACAATTGGAGCGCATCCAGCCGCTTGAACAGTCACCATTCGCGGACGCCTTGAATCGATCCAACCCATGGCCTCCATTTCATCGAACGCTTTCCACATCCCGATCAGTCCGGTTCCGCCACCGGTTGGATAAATGATGAGATCAGGTAGTTCCCAATTTAGTTGCTCTGCCAGTTCGTATCCGAGTGTCTTCTTGCCTTCGACTCGATATGGCTCCTTCAGAGTCGAAACATCAAACCATCCTTCTGCTTCTTTCCGTCGACCGACTTCTGCCCCGCAATCAGTTATCAAACCATCCATCAGCGTGACACTCGCGCCGGTTTGTTCACACTCGACGACATTGGCACGCGGCGTATCACGTGGCATGAAGATGAAGCACTCGAGTCCTGCGCGCGCCGCATAAGCCGACAAGGCGCCGGCTGCGTTGCCGGCTGATGGGACGGCAAGTTTCTTCGCACCGAGTTCTTTGGCCATCGAGACCGCCGCTGACATACCGCGAGCCTTGAAACTTTGCGTGGGGTTTAGCGACTCGTCTTTTATGTAGACTTCGCTGATGCCAGTTTTCTCTGCGAGTCTTCGCGCGGCCAATAGCGGAGTCCATCCCTCACTGAGCGAAACGATGTTGTCGTCTCGTTCCACAGGCATCACCTCTCGGTATCGCCACATATCAGCCCGTCTGCCGGCAAGAGATTGCTTTGTCAAAGATTCTTTGGCCCGCTCCAGGTCGTAACGAACAAGAAGGGGCTTACCGCATTCGACGCACAGATTGTGCAACCGGTGTGCCTCGTGGCGCAGTCCACAAAGGGCACATTCAAGATGGGTGACATTCATCAGCCGTCTGTCCTCGACTTCCCGAAATATTCGGAAGAACGGGGTCAGTATGCGATAAAAATGAGAATTTTTGGTAACGCTGGCAATTTTGAAAGGCTTGAAAGGATCGAGGCAGGGTTGAGGCAAGAGCAAGAGGTTTGCGATAGGTGCAGCAAACCTCTTGCACTAGGAGCACGCAAAAATCGGGAGGTTGCGGTTAGTGGTTGTGTGAGCTGTTGCCGTCGATCTGGCTACGAATTTCGCCGCCAGGCCAACGGGTACTATGAACATTTACATACGTAGAACCGCTACGAATAGCCTGGATGAGCTCGTCCAGTTCTCCGGCGGAAATGCCACGCTCATTCGCCAGATTGGTGACGTCAACCGCTGTAATTGTCCCTGAGATCGTGGCCGGTGGTGCAGGACACGGCTGCGTTCCGGCGGGACCATTTCCGAGGTTGGTGCAAAGGAACACGCTAATCGGACCTGTCGTAGCTGGCCGTCCAAAGTGAATATGAGCTTGTTGGACAGCGCCTTCCAGATCTGCGTAGCTAAGCTCCCACTCAATTTGCGATCCATCATTACTGATGCGCGCGTTAAAGGTTCCATTACCGGTCGTCGAAACTGCCGATGGAGTTTCTTCATACCCGTTTAGGAACTCACTAATTTTTTTGAAGCCTTGTGCAAGAGCAATCGTTGAAACTGACACTATTGCGATCACAGCAATAAGCTTTCCTAGCTTTCGCATCCGCTTTACCTCCTACTTGTTGTGGGTTTAGGGGCGCGCATAATATCACAGTACCGCAAAAGACCACAGGTAATTCGGCCTTTAAGCCGCGTTCATCAGCCTACTATCAACGCACCATCGAATGCTCATTTTTGCGTTTTGCCATCGATTGATTTACTTTGCTTCTTCACTCTATGCCAATACGATTACTGGCTCTCGATCTCGATGGGACGCTCTTAAATGCGCGCGGCCAAATAACTGAACGAAACACGAATGCGATTCAAAAGGCGCGTGAGGCCGGTGTTCGCATTGCTGTTGTCACTGGTCGCCGCTTTCGCGATTGCCGTCCGGTTGCGCTTGAACTCGGACTCGACGTGCCGGTGATCTCCCACAATGGCGCGCTCACCAAACACGCCGAAACACTCGAGACGGTAGCAGTACTTCCACTACCGCTGGCGTCTGCGCGGCAGGCGATGGAGATCGGCAAAAGGTTCGGCGCTGATGCACTCGTTAGCGACGATCATGAAGGCCTGGGAGTACTCGTTTACGACCACGTGAGTGGCGAGAATGCGGCCTTCTATCAATACCTCGCATGGTCGCGCCGCGTTCATGGAGACGAGGAGGGAGCAAAGTCAGTTAGGGAAGTTCCGTCGCTTGATGAATACGTCGATCACGATCCGATTCATCTTTCCTTCTCTGGCGGCTGCGTCAAGATGAAAGAACTTGAAGATCTACTTCGTGCGCAGCTGGGCAACAGCGTAAAGATTTTCTGCACCGTGTATCCGGAGAAAGACTTCACTTTGATCGACATCGTGAACGCATCGGCATCGAAAGGCGCGGGTGTTGCTGCTGCTGCCGCTGAGGTCGGTATTCAGCAAGACGAGATCATGGCGATTGGTGACAACTACAACGACCTCGAGATGTTGCTCTTTGCGGGCACCGGCGTCGTGATGGCCAACGCACCCCTGTCACTGAAAGAGATTCAAGGTCTACATCCAACGGCCTCGAACGTTGACGATGGAGTTGCGTTGGCGATTGAACAGTTTATTTTGAGTGGCGTGGGGGATAGGACGCCAGGATAGATTTCGGATTTGGGATTTCGGATTTCGGATTTTGTTGTATCGCTCCTACTCAGCAATCCACGTTTCGATAGATAAGCGGGCTTGACTAACACAAAATCCGAAATCCGAATTCCGAAATCCGAAATCTTTGACGCCTATCGAACATTGAAAACAAAGGAGACGGCATGGCTAATCGCACAGCAGTGTTGCAAACAAACAAAGGAACGATTCGTTTCGAACTGTTAGAGTCGGACGCACCAAAGACGACCGAGAACTTTATTACCCTCGCGGAGCGCGGCTACTACGACGGCATAATCTTTCATCGCTGCATTAAGGGTTTCATGATCCAGGGCGGCGATCCGACCGGTACCG
>Ga0207708_10000898_pt1 | contig 22330 bp, 26 predicted proteins | sample KBSK5101metaG_FD_184340 | JGI IMG/M metagenome (GOLD analysis project Ga0207708, IMG submission 184340) | Corn, switchgrass and miscanthus rhizosphere microbial communities from Kellogg Biological Station, Michigan, USA - KBS K5-10-1 metaG... | ecosystem: Host-associated > Plants > Roots >...
TCTCGACCGGACCGTCAGGTTGCCGTCGTACGCGCCGAAGCTGCGGCGGACCGTTCGCAGTCCCCACAGGTCCTTCACGGCGAAGCCGACCTCGCTGCCTTGCGCGTCCACAACCCATTCTCCGGCTGGGAGGGTGCGCTCGGTCGTGCCGGCGGGGATGTGGTCGACAGCGGGTGTCATGCGCTGCTCCTTTCCCGCCCTGCTTGGGGCGCGACGCCGGCAAGCGGCGTGGTGTCGACGTACCTGACCTCGTAGACGCGCTCGGTGAACTTCCAGCCGTCCGGAGTGCGCTGGTACCGGTCGTAGTCGCGCATCATCGCCGCATCGGTGAACGCGCCGCACAAGGCCTCTATCTCGACGCGATCAAGCACGGCCTGAAGGTCGCTCATCGGTTTCCTCCCGGGTGGTGGATCGGACATCTCGGGCGAAGAGTGCGAACAGGACCCGCTGCACGACGACAGGCGGCGACACGAACACCGTCTCGTCGCGGTACTGCTTCAGGAAGCGGGCGGCCCAGCGCAGGCCGCGCAGACCGCGGGGCCGCCCCTTGGGCGTGAACAACGCCTCGCGACCAGCACGGGCGCTTTCCTCGAGGAAGTCCTGGAGGTGAAGCGCCGGGACGACCACGCAGCGCAGATGTGCCTCGCGCTCGCTGACGCTGGCGACCGCGTGGACCGAGCCCGGCTCGACCACGATCTCCCCGTCCACGGGGCCGATCACCCGCTCGCTGTCGCCGAGGCGAAAGCCGACCCTGCCCTCAACCACCGACCAACGCTCCTCCTGGCGTGGGTGGTAGTGGGGCGGGAGCCCGCCCCCCGGCTCGACCCGGCAGTCGACGATCAGGTTCTCGCCCGTCTTCTCGAAGCTCATCCGCACGCGGCTGACGGAGTCACGGATCTCCTGGGTCATGGGTTCTCCGCGGGTCAGGCGGTCGACCACGACCACGGATTGATCGGCTTTCGTTCCATAGCGGCGCCCTCCGTCAGTCGATGATCTCGGGCTGCGAGCGGTTATAGAGGCCACCGGAGGGGGCGCAATCCCAGAATCCTGGGTTGGGTGTGCCCACCTGACGGGTTGCCCGAAGATAGGGCGAAGACCCCATGCGCCGACCGGCGTGCGCGGGCAGGCTTGTGGCATGGCGAACCGAACACGCCGGATCTCAGGGCAGGAGTGGGACATCCGCGAGTGGGGGCCGAGGGGTGCGGCGACCACCGTGTTGCTGCTCCCCGGGGGCATGTGCAGCGCCACGTTCTTCGAGGACATCGCCGCCGCGCTGAACGGCGCGCCGGTGCGATTCGTCGGTGCGACGCTGCCGGGCTTCGGTCGCACGCCGTACCCGATGGACCTCAGCATCGAGAACTACGCCGCGCTCGCGGCGCGGCTCGCCGACGACGTCGGCGCCGACATCGTCGGCGGCCACAGCCTCGGGGCCAACGTCGCGCTCGAGATGGTCGCCGCGGATCAGTTCGACGGCCCGGTGCTGCTGCTCTCTCCAAGCTTCTCGCGTGAGGACGAGTCCGCCGCGCTTGGCCGCCTGGACCGCGTCGGCCGCGTACCGGGGATCGGCGGGCTCGCGTGGGCGGTGGCGATCAAGGCGATGCCACGTGCGCTGGCGAAGAGCATTCCGCCGTCCCGGCGCCAGGCGCTCGTCGCCGACCTCGCCGCCAACGACGCCCGCTTCTGCCGGCGCATAGTCCGCAGCTACTTCGCATACCTCGACCGCCACGGCTCGCTCGTGCCGCGCCTGTGCGCGTCGGGCGTCAAGGCGGTCGTCGCCTTCGGCGACAACGATGAGATCGGGCTCACCGTGCACGAGCGCAGCGGCCTGGAGGCGTGCCCCGACGTTGCGCTGGTCACCATCCCGGACGCGACCCACTTCATGGTCGTCGAGCAGCCCGGCTGGATCGCCGAGCGGATCCTCGAGCTCGCCGGGGTGGAGGCGCGTGCCTGACGCGATCGCCACCGGAATCGACCACGTCTACGCCGGCGTCCGCGACGTGCGCGTATGCGGTCGACGGCGAGGAGCAATCCGTGAGGTGACCGCGGTTCGGTGTGCGTCGGCGCGATGGAGCAGGCCCGACGAGCATCACGCGGACGGATCGGGGAAGGTACGACCCTCGGCCATCGGATCCTGGAGAGGTGCACCGTGGACAAACGAACCGACGCCCAGTACATCGGCGAGATCGTCGTTCGGTCCGACGACAGCGCAGAGGCCAAGACGATCGAGCTGCGCGCGGACCAATTCAAGATCAACGACGCCACCGGCGAGGTCGACTTCGCCGACGACAGCGCTCGGCAGACCATCGTCGAGCACGTCACGGCCGCCGTTCTGCTCGTCGCGCATCGGGAGGTGTCCACCGCAGGCGAGTGAGGGAACCGGGCCGCGGGCTTGACCACGGCCACTTAGGCCGCGTCGGCCGGTCAGTCCTCGCTGCGCCTGAGCGGCTCGGCGACGGCGCGTTGCCAGGCCGAATCCTGGTGTCGGATCATCGCGATCAGGGCGGGAACGGCGACCGCCATCCCTGCGATCACCGTCGCGGCCAGCGAGTGGTCGAAGATCAGGATCGCCGCCAGAGCCGCGGTCGAGCCGGCGAGCACCGCCGTGATCACCGCGACCATGCCGGCGACCGTCCGGTATCCCTGCCAGCGATCGCCGGGAACGCGCTGCATGTGGAGCCGCTCGGCCGGTGGGACGCTCAGCAGGTACGGGACGATCTCCGGCGCGTGCTCGAAGTAGTACTCGCGCAGAAGGGCGATCCGGCGCGCATACTCCGTTTCCTCCGCCGAGGATTGCAGCGCCCGGCCGAAGGTCACAAGCCCGACGAAGGCCAGGGTCGGGAGGAGAACCAGGCCGAACCCGAAGAAGGCCGCGCCCAATTTGCTGGCGGTCGCCACCAGGCCGAGGGCGACGAGGCCGCCGGACACCGCCGCGAGGAACATGTTCGCCCGGCCGGTCGACTCGGCGACCGTCGCGGCGCGGGCGCCCTGGAGCACAAAGTGTTCCGTGGTCACGAACGTGACCGCCGCGGAGCGTGCGTCGCCCTCGTCGGGGCTGCGCGCGTCGCTGTCGATCGCGGCTTCACCTCCTCCTTGGCGGCCGGGCCAGCGGAGCCTATCGTCGCCACGCGGGCCGACTCTGAGACATCGCCGATAGCGGAATCTCGGTGCCGTAGAGGGATACTGGGCTGACCAGATGTCGCAGGAGGAGAACGTCGAGCGGCTGCGCCGGCTGTACGGGGAGTGGGCCAAGGGCAATCTGTGGGCCTTGCGCGACATCGCGGATCCGGAGATCGAGTGGGAATGGGCGGAAGGGCTCGCAAGCATCGACGGCGGGCCACGCATCTACCACGGGCTCGACGAGATCGCGGCGGCCACGCTCGAGTGGCTGGCGGCTTGGGACGCGTACTGGATGACGGCCGAGGAATTCATCCCACGTGGTGATCGCGTCGTCGTGTTGATGTGCCTGCATGCTCGCGCGCCCGAGACCGACTACGCACTCGAGCAACGCGTCGGTGCCGTGTGGGCCCTGCGCGAAGGGAAAGCCGTGAGCGTCCGCTTCTACGACGACGCGGACGAAGCCCTGGAAGCCGTGGGGCTGCGCGGGTAGCGGCTCGCTGCTTCCGAGCACCGTCCTGTTCAAGCATCTGATTGAATAGGCCGCATGGAATCGGCTAGAGCCGACCAGCGCCGGGTGGCCGGTGAGCGGACACGGACGCGCCTCATGGAGGCCGCGTTGGACCTGATCGCTGAACGCGGCGAAGAGGCCGTGACGCTCCGAGAGCTGACCGATGCGGCCGACGCCAACGTGGCGGCGGTGAGCTACCACTTCGGAGCGCTGAAATCGCTGTGCGACGCGGCGATCGGCCAGGCGCTCGAGCGCTATTTGGACGCTCAACAGGCCGCGGTGAGCGCACTGGGCCCCGAGTCGACGCTGGAGGAGTTGGCGGCGGTCTTCGCCCAGCCGATGATCAGCGCGCTCACCGAGGGCGGGCGCGATCGTGCCGTGATCCGCATCGTGGCGCGGGCGGGGATTGACCCACCGCGACAGTGGGACCGGTTCGACGCCAGGTTCGACCAGATCCGAGCGGACGTGCTCCAGATCCTGAAGGCGAACTTACCCGGCGTCAGAAGCTCCGAATTGATCTTCCGCACGCGTTGCGCGGCCGGAATGTTGAACTGGCTCGCCCTCGCACGCGTCGGGGACGAGCTCGGCGACAAGTCCGAGAAGCAGGCCGCCCGACTGGTGGTCCCGATCGTCGCGGGTGCGTTCCGCGGCACGAGCTCGGCCTGAGTCGCCAGTCGGCCGGCAGCGCGTCCTCCGGCGCTCCAAAACAGTTCAAGCGAGCGCTTGACAAGATGGCTGCGCCCGCTTATAACCTCAAGCAAGCGATTGAACGAATAACTGGCGGAACCAGCAAGGAGGACCTGAGCATGAAGGTGGCACTGACCGGCGCAACGGGCTTCATCGGATCCCACGTACTGGCCGCATTGCAGGGGCACGGTCACGAGGTGACGGCACTCGTCCGCGACGACGCGCAGGCCGAGGCCGTCGCCGCGCGCGGGGCCACCCCGGCGGTCGTCGATCTCTACGACACACCGGCGGTCGTGAGCCTGTTCAGCGATGCTGAGGGGGCCATCCACACGGCCAGTCCCGGTGACGAGACCAGCGCGGGCCTGGACTCGGCCGCCGTCGATGCAGCGATCGAGGCCTTCGACGGCACGGGCAAGCCCTACCTCCACATCAGCGGGCAATGGGTCTACGGGGACAACACGCAGATCACCGACGACTCGCCCTTCCACTCGCCCGCGATGGTCGCGTGGAGGGAGCCGATCGAGAGGCGGCTGCTCGAGGCGACGGGCCTGCGCGGAGTCGTGATCGTGTCGGGCGTCGCCTACGGTGACGGCGGGGGCGGGGTCCCCGGGCTGCTCCTCGGTTCACCCCGCGACGACCACGGCAACTTGATCATGTTGGGCACGGGCCAACAGCACTGGTCGACGGTCCACGTCGCCGACCTGGCCGACTTCTTCCGGCGCGTCCTGGAGGACGACTCTGCTCGTGGCTACCACGTCATCGGCGACGGAGACAACCCGACTGTCGCCGAGCTCACCGAGGCGGCTGCTGTGGCCGTCGGCGCTCCGGGAGCCGTCCCCGGCTCCGACGACGAGGCTCGGGCGCGCCTGGGCGACTATTTCGCCGAGGTGCTCCTGCTCGATCAGGGCACCGACGCGGCCGCGGCTCGTGCCGAGTTCGGCTGGCGGCCGTCGCATCCGGGACTCGTCGACGAGTTCCGCAACGGGAGCTACCGCAAGCAAGCGACGAACGCCTAGGAGACGACGATGAACAGGGATCTGCGCGTCTGGACCAGCGACGTGGGCGTCGCGGAGGCGGAGAAGCTCGCCGTGCAAGGGGCGCATTGAGTGGCCGACACCGAGACCACGCCGACCGAGGCGGCGGACCGCCTCGCGATTCGGGAGCTCTTCGATGCCTACGCGCACTGCGCCGATCGCCGTGATGCCGAGGGGCAGAAGTCGCTCTTCACCGTGGACACGCATTTCCTTGTCTACATGGAAGGCGAGGGCACCGAGCCCACGCAGGAGCTCGATGGCCGCGAGGCGCTGACCCCGGTGTTCGACGACCTCAACCGGTACGAGGCGACGACGCACTTCAACGGCCAGAGCACGGTCGCACTGAATGGCGACCGTGCGACGGGCGAGAGCTACTGCCTCGCTCACCACCTGTTCACCGAGGACGGCGAGCGCAAGCTGATGGTCGCTTCCCTGCGCTATCTCGACACCTTCGTCAAGAGCGACGGCACGTGGCTGTTCGCCGAGCGCAAGCTCTACGTCGACTGGACCGAGACGCGTTCGTCGCACCCGTAGCCCGGCTTACGCCGTGACCCCGAGGGCGTACGCCAGCGCGGGCACGGCCGCCGAGTTGGCGGCCATGCTCCGCGGGGGCGGGGAAGCGGGCTAGTAGCCGCCGGTGTTCCCGGACGACGGCTTTGTCGTCACCTGATTGCCGGCCGGGGAGACCGCCCACCAGACGGCGCCGAAGGCATTGACGCCCTGCCCGTTGAGATTGCCGGCGTTCTGGTCACCGCTGAACAGGTAAAGCGGGTGACCGTTGTAGGTCACCTGGGGCTTGCCGTCCGAGCGCTTGGTGGTCCCGAGCATCGACGCCGTGGCGCCACCCGCGGCGGTCGGCTTGCCGGTCGCGCGGACCGGCGGCCACGAGGCAGCACAGGCGCCGGTGCAGGTGCTCTTGCTCGAGGTGTCCTTCTTGAACAGGTACACCGTGCGGCCCTGCGAGTCGACGAGGATGTTGCCGACGCTGCTGCCGGAGACGCCGATGGTCGCTGCGTGGCCGCTCGCGAGCTTGGGCACGCTGGGGGACGACGATGCGCTGTCGTTGCTGCTGCCGCCGCAGCCCGCAACCGCCAGGGCGGCGATAGGGATTGCGGCGAGTCCGAGGAGGGTCAGGCGTTTGTGGATCATGAGCGGCATCGTCCGTCGCTGCGGTCGGTCGGTCCATACGGGCGCGCAGGAGACCGGCTTCCAGTCTTCCTGCGTGGGGGGCGGGTTGGCCGCCGGGCGGGTTTCGGGTTTTCCCGACTGGGCTGTACCGTGGGCGCGTGCCCGAGGAAGTGCGTGTCGTCGTGGGCGAAGACGACGTGTTGTTGCGCGAGGGCATCGTCCGGTTGTTGGCCGAGGCCGGTTTTGCGGTGGCGGGCCAGGCGGGCGATGCCGAGGAGTTCCTGCGCAAGGCCTTGGCGCACCGGCCCGATGTCGCGGTGGTCGACGTGCGCATGCCGCCTGGCGACGAGGACGATGGGCTGAGGGCGGCGCTCGAGCTGCGCCGCCGGCGGCCGGAGACGGGTGTGCTCGTGCTCTCGCAGTACTACGAGGAGGAGTACGCGCTCGACCTGATCGGGGACAGCGCCGAGGGGGTGGGCTATCTGCTCAAGGAGCGGATCGGCGACGTGGAGGCGTTCACGGACGCGGTCGCGCGGGTGGCGGCGGGCGGCAGTGCGCTGGATCCCGAGGTCGTGGGCCGGATGCTCGGACGCCGGCGCGCGAGGGGAGCGCTGGACCGGCTCAGTGCGCGCGACCGGGAGGTGCTGGCCCAGCTGGCCGAAGGAAAGTCCAATCGCGGGATCGCCGAGGCGCTCGTGATCAGCAACGCGGCGGTGGAGAAGCGCATCACGAGCATCTTCACGACGCTCGGCCTTGAGCCTGAGCCGACCGAGCACCGGCGTGTGCTCGCCGCACTGACCTACATCAACGACGCGCGGCGCTGACGAGCCCGAGCAGCGGCGCCGTCGGGAGGTCCTCCTTGGCGACGAACACGATGCCGTCGCCGATCGCGTCAGCGGCTACGCCGGCGTCGCTCGAGGTCAGCAGGATGCGCGGCGACCACTCCAGCGCTGCGAATTCACGAGCGAGCTCGATGCCGTCGCCATCGGGAAGCGACACGTCGACGAGCACGGCGTCGGGCCGCAGCCGGGACAGCGTCCCGCGCGCCGCGGCGGCCGACGCGGCCTCGTCGATCACCTCAACGCCCCTGTCGTTGAACAGCCCGCGCGCCAAGCGGCGGAATTCGCCGTCGTCGTCGACGATGAACAGCGTTGGGGCCATGCGGCGATGATCGCACCGCGGTTTGCGCGGCGGGTAGGGAAAACCCGAAACCGCCCCGGGGTGCACTCAGACGGCCAGCGGCAGTGTTGCCGCGATCAGCGTGCCCTCGCCGGGCGGGCTGTGGATGCGCAGCCGGCCCCCGAGGGCGGCGACGCGATCGTCGAGCCCGACCAGCCCGTCTCCGGCCGGATCCGCGCCGCCGACGCCGTCGTCGCGTACCTCGACGCTCAGCACGCCGGCAGCGACCGAGGCGGTGACCTGCGCCTGCCGCGCCCGGGCATGCTTGATCACGTTCGTGAGGGCCTCGGCCACAACGAAGTAGGCGCTGGCTTCGATCGCCGACGGGCATCGCCCGCCCGCTACGTCCACCGTCACCGGCAGGTCGATGCGTGCGACGAGCGCGTCGACCCCGGCGCGCAGCCCGCCGCGGGTCAAGGCCGACGGGTGGATCCCGTGCGCCAGCTCGCGCAACTCGGCATTGGCCTCCTCGGCCTGGGCGAGGGCGTCGGCGATCAACGACTCGGTGGTCTCGTCGCGTTGCCGATGCGATCGCTGGGCCAGCTTCAGCGTCACGATGGTGTGCACCAGCCGCTGCTGGGCGCCGTCGTGGAGGTCGCGCACGACCCGGCGCCGGGCGCTGTCGCCGGCGTCGAGGACGCGAGCCCGTGAGGCCGTCAGCTCGGCGCGGCTGTCGGCGTTCGCGATCGCGGTGTCCACGAGCTCTGCGAACTCCATCATCCGCTCCTCCGTGGCGGCCGGCGGCGGATCGGCCGCCCAGCTCGCGGCGATCACGCCCCAGACGCGGCCCTCGACGATGAGCGGCGCTCCAACGGATGAGCCAATGCCGGTGTCGCGGGCGATCGCGGCCAGGGACCCGGGGAGCCCTTCCCAGTCGTCAATCCGCGCGGGCCGCCCGGTCTCCCACACCGAGCGTGCGACGCTCGGCCCGTCAAGGGCGAGGCGCGTGCCGCGGCCCCGCGTGTCTCCGTGGTGTTCGGGGTTGGTCAGGATCGTGAGTGCCGCTTCGGACTCGTAGCGGGAGACGATGACCTGGTCCGCATCCAGGACGCCGGCCATCTCTTCCGCCACGGCGTCGAAGACCTCGGTCGGGGAGGCACCGTGCGCGACCAGTGTCGCGACCCGCCGCAGGGCGGCCTGCTCCTGCGCAAGACGCGCCACCTCGCCTCGCGCTTCGGTGTTGGCGATCGCCGTCGCGACGAGCTCGGTGAACGCGCCGATCCGCGACACGGTGTCCGGCGGCAGGCGCTCGGTCTTCCGCGTGGCTCCGACCATGGCGCCCCAGAGCCGCCCTTCTACGACGATCGGCGTGCCCACGGCGGCGCGAATGCCCCGCTTGTGGGCCTCCGCCGCGATGGGGCCGCTGAGGTTCGCGTAGTCGTCGATGCGGACTGGCCGTCCTGTGCGCCGCACTTGCGCCGTCACGTTGTCCCCGCTCAACGACAGCTGGGTGCCGACCGGCAAGCCGTCGGGAGGACGGTCGCCTTTGTCCGCGACGATGGTGGCGGACGTCTCGCCGTCGAAGCGGAACAGGCTCGCGTCCTCGACGCCCAGAAGCAGCCCAACCTCCTCCGCGACCGCCGCGAACACGTCATCCGCCGTCGCCCCACGCGCGACGAGCGTCGCGACGCGCCGCAGCGCGGCTTGCGCCTCGCCGAGGCGGGCCACCTCCGTCCGTGCCTGGCCGTTGGCGATCGCGGTACCGACGAGCTCCGTGAAGGCTGTGGTTCGGTCCTCGGTATCCGCGGGAAGCGGCTCGTCCGATCTCGAGGCGACCGCCATGACGCCCCAAAAGCGGCCTTCGACTTCAATCGGGACTCCCACCGAGCTGCGCACGCCGAGTGCCCGCGCCGCCGCGGCGAGCGCGCCGGGCAGGTTCTCGTAGCTGTCCACGCGTTGGGCCTGACCGGTGCGCAGCACCCTGGTGACGAGACTGTGGTCGTCGCACGGGATCCGGGTGCCGAGTGGGAGCTTGTCGCCTCCCTTGGTCCAGGCCCCAACGGTGGTTGCCGAGCCGTCCGGCTCGTAACGACCCACGTGCGCGCTGTCGACGTCGAGGAGCTGGCCGACCTCCTGCGCGACGGCTGCGAACACCTGCGTCGGTGCCACGCCACGCGCGACCAGCGTGGCAACGCGCCGCAACGCTGCCTGTTCCTCCAGGAGACGGGCGAGGTCGTCGCGGCTGGAGGTGCGCGCCCTCACGAAAACGAGGCTACATCGCGAACGCCCCGGTCACGGCCGAAGCGCGATCATGCATCTCATGCCCACCATCCGCCTCAAAGCGACGACGACTGCGACGCCCGAGCAGTTCGTCGCGGCGCTCACCGATTTCGGGCCGGGCCGCCAGGAGATCTTTGGCAACAGCGCCGACGACCAGCTCAGGGTGCATGACCAGGGCCCCGATTTCGCCGACGTCACCGAGGGCTCGAACGGCGTCTGGGAGACCCTGCACTACGACTGGTCGGATCCTCATCGGGTCGTCCTGACGACCACCGATTCCAACGCGTGGGGAGGGGACTCGAGCCACACGTACACGTTCACGCGGCTGCCCGACGGGAAGACCGAGGTGGACGCCGTCGTCGTGCGCGACGGCAAGAACCTGCGGGGGAGAGCGCTAGGGGTGATGGTCGGGCTGGTCGGCAAGCGCTTCCTGGGCAAGGCCTTCGAGAAGACGGTCAAGGCCATCGAAGCCCGGGGCAGCGGGGAGCGACCGGGAGCGGGCGGCGCCGACAGCTAGCCACCACCCAGGTGCGCTCGTCGCGGCCGAGGCGGAGGTCGCGGCCGTGCGCGACGACCCGGCGGCGCGGCTTGCGTTGATGTCGCGGTTGTTCCGTGGGCCGACGGGCCGCGCGCCGCGACACCTGCCGTTCCGGCGGGCCGCGTTGTCGTTCATGCGCTGGCAGGCGCGCCGCGGCGTGCTCAATCCGCTCGAGGCCTCTCCGCCCGGCAGCGTGTGGTGGCGTGCGATGAACGAGCGCCTGCTGCGGGACGGGTGCGAGACGGTCGCGCTGCTGGGCGGGTCGGCCGGCGAGCCGTCATCGCAGGCCGTGCGGTGCTGGCTGGCGTTCAGCGCCCGACCGACGGGGAGCAACTGGTACCGAGCGCACAACGCGAGCATCGTCGGCGGCTACCTGGAGCACCGGAGCATCGCCGATGTAGAGAGCGAACCCGAGCGCTTCTTCATGAACGTCGCGCTTCTGCGCGTCCTCTACGCGCATGCCCTCGCTGCGGCGCCGCGCCTTGCGCTCGGACGCTTGGCTCCGCTCGGCCGCGTGCTCGGAGACCCTCGGCTCGGCATGGCCGGCGCCTTCCTCTCCCTGCGGCGCGTGCTGCCCAATCGCTACCCGCTCGACCTCGACGTGGACGGCTACATCGCCGACGAGCAGCGTCTGGGCCGGATGCTCGACTACGCGGTGATCGCGCCGCGGCTGCAGGCCCTGTACGCGTGGTCTGCCGAGGAGCTCGGCGAACCCCGCCTGCTGACCCTGGTGCGCGACGGCTCCCCGATCTACGCCTGGCCGTTCGCGCAGCGAGAGGTCTGGCGCACGCCGAGCATGCCGCTCGCGGCGCGGGTCCTCGAACGCGCGACACGCGCTCGGTGAAGATCAGGCCTTGGGCTTGCGGGCCAGCTCGAGGTCGGACGGGCCGAGCTCGTGTCCCGCGGCGCAACGAAGGGCAACCTCGACGGGCTCGCCGCAGTCGCGGTGGCGCAGCTCGACGCGTCCGCCGTCGTTCTCCCAGCGGTCGCCCCACTGCATGAGCGCGGCCAGGACCGGGAACAGCTCCTCGCCCTTGCGGGTGAGCCGGTATTCACGGCGGGTGCGCTGGCCGGGCGCGCGGTAGTCGCCGAGCTCGAGCAGGCCGTGTTCGACGAGCTCGCGCAGCCGGGCTGCCGCCACCGGCTCGCTGATGTCGGCGCGCTCGGCGAAGTCGGCGAACCGGGTCGTGCCGTAGAAGGCCTCGCGCAGGATCAGGAACGCCGAGCGCGTGCGCACCACGTCCAGCGCCTTGGCGATGGAGCATCGGTCGGCCACCCATGTGCCGCGCGGATTGAGGACGCCCGTCATCTCGACCATGGGCGGAGTGTAGCTGACTAGTGAAAGGCTAAGTCAGCTCTGCTACGGTGCCTGACTGTGGGCGCGCTAAGTCAGGTTCGCGGGATCGCTCGGCGTGCGGACGCGTCGCCCCGGCTCGTGCTGCTCATCGTCTGCGCCGGGGTCGTGCTCGCCAGCCTCGACCTCTTCATCGTCAACGTCGCGCTGCCCGACATGGCCGCCGACCTGCACGAGCGCGGGCTCGGGGACCTCTCGTGGGTGCTCAACGCCTACGCGATCGTCTACGCCGCGCTGCTCGTCCTCTTCGGTCGCCTGTCCGAGCGCTATCCGCGCGAGCTCGGGTTCCTGCTCGGGGTTGCCGTCTTCACGGCGGCGTCGGCGGCGTGCGGCGCCGCCACCAGCGTGCCGATGCTCGTGGCCTTCCGGATCGTCCAAGCGGCTGGGGCGGCCCTGCTCACCCCGACGTCGCTCGGGCTCGTCCTCGCCACATCGTCGCCCGAGCATCGCCATGGCGCCGTGCGCGCGTGGACCGCGATCGGCGGGCTGGCGGCCGCGCTGGGTCCGGTGGTGGGCGGGCTGCTCGTCGCCGCGAGCTGGCGGTGGGTGTTCTTCGTCAACGTCCCCATCGGCCTGCTCGCGATCGTGGTCGGCTGGCGGCGCCTCCCTCGCGTCGCCGGTCATCGCGTCCCCTTCCCGGACGGGCTCGGAGCCGTGCTGGTCACCGCCGGCGTCGCGGCGCTCTCGCTCGGGCTGGTCAAGGGCGAGGACTGGGGGTGGAGCTCGGCCGCGACCGTGGGCGTGCTCGCCTTCGCCGCGCTCGCGCTCGCGCTGTTCGTCGGTCACTGCCTGCGCGCCCGCAATCCGCTCGTCGACCCCAAGCTGTTCCGCGTCCGGACCTTCTCCGGCGCCTCGACCGTGATGCTGCTCTTCTCGGTCGCCTTCGGGGCGATGCTGCTCTCCATCGTGCTCTGGGACCAGACGGTCTGGGGCTGGTCGGCACTCCAGACCGGGCTGGCCATCGCCCCGGGCCCGCTGATGGTTCCGCTCTTCTCCTTCCTCGTCGCCGGGCGGCTCATCACCCGCTACGGGTCGGGCGCGGTGATCGCCGCCGGAGCGGCGCTGTTCGCGCTCGGCGTGGCCTGGTGGGCGGTTGCGGCGGGCCCCACGCCCGACTACGTCGGCGACATGCTGGGCGGGATGCTCCTGACCGGTGTCGGGGTCGGGCTGACGCTGCCGACGCTCATGGCCACGGCGGCGTCCTCGCTTCCGCCGTCGTCGTTCGCGACCGGGTCGGCCGTGGTCAACATGCTGCGGCAGGTCGGGCTGGCCGTCGGCGTGGCCGCGCTGGTGGCGGTGCTCGGCACGCCCGGCTCGCCGCTCGCCGCCGTCCCGGCGTTCCAGTCGGGCTGGGCGCTGATCGCCGCGACGATGGCGCTGGCCGGCCTCGTGGGCGTCGTCTGGCTGCCCGTGCAGCGACGCCGCCGCGGCGCGCGGGTCACGGCCGTGTCAGAGGCCTGACAGCGCACTCAGGGGCGTGTGGCCGCGTGCCGAACTTGACGAGGATGCCGACGCGCAGCGCACGAGCGCGTCTCCTCCCTCGATCGCGAGATCTTCGCCCGAGCCGCCCACGCCCCGCCGTGCGGAACCGACGTGGGCTACGCGTTGAGGGGTGTCGATGTCCCGTGCGCTCAGCCGGATCGACGACAACGCGGTGGCGATCGCGGAACAGGGCGTCTTCGTGGTCACTTCTCCTCATCGTCCTGATCGCGGTCGCCGCAGTCGCTGCGGTGTTCCTGTTCGGTGTCGCCAGGGCGGCCGCTCGGAAGCCCACCGATGACCAGGGCCCAAGCGAGAAGCGGCCCGCCGCTGATCCCGTGCCGGCCGGTGGCCGCACGGGACCGCTCAAGCGTCCTGGGCTTCGGAGTGCTGATCGGTGTCGCCCAACGGGGCGTCGTCATCTGCCGGTTGTCCAGGCAGGGCGTCCCGGTCCTCGGACTGCTCGTTCTCGGCGCCGACGTCCTCATCGCGCTCTTCGGGACGCTCACTCATGGTGTGCCAGCTAGCCGATCACGGAGTCGGCAAAACGGGCACTTCAACGGCCGACCAGGCGCACGGGCAGCTCGCTGTACGTGCGCAGCATGAGCATCGGCTCCATCGCGATGGCGCTGGTGTCGACCTCGATGCGGCTCCAGCGCCGCAGCGCGCGGGAGAGGATCTCCCGCGCCTCGAGCTTGGCGAGATGGCTCCCGACACAGGTGTGCACGCCGCCGCCGAACGCGACATGGCGGTTCGGGCTGCGCTTCACGTCCAGGCGATCCGGCTCGGGGAAGGCGCGCGGATCGCGGTTCGCGGCGAGCAACCCGCACTGGAGGACATCGCCGGCGCGGATGGGCTGGCCGCGGAGCTCGAAGTCCTCCTTGGCGATCCTGCCCATCGCCAGCGCGGGGCTGACGTAGCGCAGCGCCTCTTCGACCGCGGGTCGCAGCAGGTCGGGGTCCGCCGCCACCCGGCGCCACTGGTCGGGGTGCCCAGAGAACGCCTCGATCATCCCGTTGAGCAGCGCCTGCGTCGTGCCGGTGCCGGCCGTCAGCGCCTCCATGGACTGGCTCAGGCCGTCGTCCCAGATGAGATCGCCGCGCTCCGCGGTGGAGACGATCATGACGCTGAGGAGGTCCGCGCCCGGCTCGTCGCGGCGCTGCCCGGCGAGGTCGCTCAAGTAGGAGCGGAGCTCGAGCATCGCGCGTTCGCCTCGCTTGATGTCGGTGTCCGGCACCAGCGCGGGGTCGAGGAGGACGTCGAAGGCGACGGAATCCTCGTGGACCCGCTCGAAGATCCAGGCGGCGTCCTCGGCGGGAAGCGCGAACAGCTCCGCGAAGACGCTCAGCGGCATGGGCCGGGCCACCTCCGCGACCCAGTCCACCTCGCCGTCGTTGGGGAGGGCGGCGATCAGCCGCTCCGCGTGCCGAGCGACGACGGCGGTCATCTCGCGCTCGACGTTGGCCCGGGTGAAGGGCTCGGTGAACACCGCGCGATGGTGGCGGTGGTGCGTGCCGCCCTGATTGACGAGCAGGCCGTGCTGGTAGATCTCCATGGCGCTGCCGGCGCCGAAGGGACGGTCGGTGTCGTAGCCCCGCCGGTCGTGGATATCGGTGTCGCAGCGCTCGCGATCCTTGAGGAGGCGCGCGACGTCCTCGTAGCGCGTGACGAGCCAGGTTCCGTCGGTCACCGACCAGACCGGGTCGGTCTCGCGCAACGTGCCGAACGCATCGGGTAAGCGCGTGGGGAGCGCCGGATCGCGAAGATCGATCCCCTCTCCCATGGCCACCGGACGCTATGGAGTACGTATGCCAAGGTCAACCATGCCCGACGAGATCGCCGTCGTCGACTCCGGGCGGCTGCTGCGCTTCACCTTCGCGGACCTGATCGCCTACCACGGTCCCGGGTCACCGGGCGGCGTCGCGCACGCGTTCAAGGTGATGCAGCGCGCGTGGCCGCTCCTGGACCCGGACGCGACGCCCGAGCGGCGCGCGATCACGGTGCGGACCGCGTTCGGCGGCCCGGGCGCGCGCGACGGCTTCGAGCTCGTCACGCGCGCGGTGACCGGTGACCGCTACGTGCTCGACCCGTCGCTCGCGCGGCCCGAGCGCGGCCGGGCGATGGAGCGGTTCGTCTTCCGCCTCGAGCACGCCGGCGCGGCCGTGACGCTCGCCGTCCGCCCGGGCTACGTCGCCGACGAGCTGATCGACCTCGCCCGCACCGAGCACCGCACGCCGGCGCAGGAGGCCCGGCTCGACGAGCTCAAGCGCGCGATGGCCGACCGGGTCATGGCCGCGCCGGCGGCCGCGGTCTACGACGCCGAGCCGCCCGACCGCTAGCCGAACGTGAACACGTAGGCCTGGGCGCCGGGCTCGGCGAACGTGATCTCCACCGTCCGCTCGGCCGCCCCGTCGTGCTGGCGCACGAGCTGGTAGAGGCGGCCGTCGCCGAGCACGCCGTTGCCGTCCGCGTCGACGTCCTCGCCGTGCGACGCGCCCGGCGCCTCGCCCTCGAGCGCCACACGGAAGGGGATCGGGTCGTGCGTCCCGGGCGACAGCACGAGGTGCGCGTCGCGCGCGGAGAACCGATAGGCGATGCTGCCGCCGGCCCGCTCGAGGGTCACGTTCTCGCGGCCGATGGCCCACTCGCCGGCCAGCGTCCAGGTGTTGAGGCGCAGCCGATCGAGCGAGGAGACATAGCTCTCGCTGCGGTCCTGGCCCAGGTAGGTCTCGGGCGTGAAGAGGTGCTCCCAGTCGGCCTCGGCCTCCACGCCCACCCCCTCGACGGAGACGAGCTCGCGCTGCACGCCGAGCAGCTCTTGGAGCGACCGCTCGGACTCCTCGTAGCGACCCTCGCCGAAGTGGTGGTCGCGGATGACGCCCTCCTTGTCGACGAAGTACAGCGCCGGCCAGTAGTGGTTGGCGAACGCCGTCCACACGCCGTAGTCGCTGTCGACCGCGACCGGGTAGTCGATCGCTCGCACCGCGATCGCCCGCTTGATGCGGTCGATCTCGCGCTCGAACGAGAACTCCGGCGTGTGGACGCCGATGACGACCAGCCCGTCGTCGCGGTAGGCCTGCGACCACGCGCGGATGTAGGGCTCGGTGCGGAGCCAGTTGATGCAGGTCAGCGTCCAGAAGTCCACGAGGACGACACGACCCCGCAGCGCGTCGGTCTCCAGTGGCTCGGAGTTGAGCCAGCCGGTTGCCCCGCTCAGCGAGGGCATGTGCACGACGCCGGTCATGCGTCCATGCTCCCACGCCAGCGGTCCAGCAGCGCGACGAGGTCGGCGGCGTCGTGGTCGGCGCCGGGGGGCTCCAGCCCCGGCGCGAGCCCGTTGACCGTGATGTCGCGCGCCTCCAGCTCCCGCGCGATGGCGGGCGCGATGACCTCGGAGCTCGAGACGTTCACGATCGCGCTCCCGGGGCGGAGCCGGCGCGCGGCCTGCTGGTTGACGACCGCGGTGCCGCGCACGGCGGTGTGGACGACGACGTCGACGCCGCCGAAGGCCGTGGTCGTCTCGTCGAACAGCCGCTCGACGTCGAGCTCGTCGGTGACGTCGGCGCGCACGGCGAGCGCCGCGCCGTCGGCGGCGAGGATCTCCTCGACCACCGCCTCGGCGTCGCCCTGGTCGCGGACGTAGACCACGACCACGGCATAGCCGCGGCGCGCGAGCGTGCGGGCGACCTCGCGGCCGACCCCGCGCGAGGCGCCGGTGACGATCGCCACCGTCTCGTCTGCCGCCGTGTCGTTGGGCTCTGCGACCACGAGAGAAGGGTGGTGCCGATCGCGCCCGTTCGCGCCAGGGGTTCCACGGGCGCGCACCCCCGGGTCGTTTACGCTTGCTCCGCCATGGCTGCGCGCCGTTCGCCGCTGTTGCTGGGCCGCGCCGGCGAGCGCGGCGCGCTCGATCGGCTGTTGGAGAACGTCCGCGGCGGGCAGAGCGCCGTGCTCGTCATCCGCGGCGAGCCCGGTGTCGGCAAGACCGCGCTACTGCACTACTGCGCCCGCCAGGCATCCGGGTTCCGCGTCGCGCGCATCGCCGGCGTCGAGTCCGAGATGGAGCTGCCGTTCGCGGGGCTGCACCAGCTCTGCGCGCCGATGCTCGACCGGCTGGCTGCGCTGCCGGAGCCCCAGCAGGCCGCGCTCGGCGTGGCGCTGGGACTGTCGTCCGGCCCGGCCCCCGACCGCTTCCTGGTCGCTCTGGCCGCGCTGCACCTGCTGGCCGAGATCGCCGCGGAGCGACCGCTGCTGTGCTTCGTCGACGACGTCCAGTGGCTCGACGACGCCTCGCGCCAGGTCCTCGGGTTCGTCGCGCGCCGGCTGCTGGCCGAGTCGGTCGCGCTCGTGTTCGCAGCGCGCGCGCCGACGGACGAGCGCGAGCTCGTCGGCCTGCCCGAGCTGGCGCTCGGCGGGCTCGCCGACGCGGACGCGCGCGCCCTGCTCGCGACCGTCATCCCCACCGGGCTCGACGACGGGAGCCGCAACCGGCTCGTCGCCGAGACGCACGGCAACCCGCTGGCGATCCTCGAGCTGCCGCGCGGGCTGGCCGCGACGCAGCTGCCCGGCGGGCTCGGGCTGCTGGAGGCCGAGGCGCTGCCGCGGCGGATCGAGGAGAGCTTCCTGCGGCAGCTCGACGCGCTGCCCGAGGACGCCCGGCTGCTGTTGCTGCTGGTGGCGGCGGAGCCGGCCGACGATCCCGTCCTCGTGTGGCGCGCGGCGGATCGGCTCGGCATCGAGCCTGCGGCGGCGGACGAGACCGAGGGGCTGCTCGCGATCGGCGAGCGGGTGACCTTCCTGCACCCGCTCGTGCGCTCGGCCGTATACCGCTCGGCGTCGGCGCAGGAGCGCCGCGCCGTCCACCGCGCCCTGGCCGAGGTGACCGACGCCGAGGCCGACGCGGACCGTCGCGCCTGGCATCTCGCCGCCGCCGCGTCGGGGCCCAACGAGGAGGTCGCATCCGAGCTCGAGCGGTCGGCGGGCCGGGCGCAGGCTCGTGGCGGGCTCGCCGCGGCGGCTGCGTTCCTGCGCAGCTCGGTGGCGCTGACGCTCGACCCCCAGCGGCGGACCGAGCGCGCGCTGGCCGCCGCGCAGGCCAGCCTGCACGCCGGCGCGTTCGACACGGCGCTCGCGCTGCTGGCGGCGGCCGAGGCGGGGCGGCTGGACGAGCTCGGGCGCGCCCGTGTCGACCTGCTGCACGCCGAGGTCGCCTACGCCCAGAATCGCGGCAGTGACGCCCCGCTGCCGCTGCTCCGGGCCGCAACGCGGCTGGAGCCGCTCGACGTCCGGCTCTCGCGCGAGACCTATCTCGACGCGTGGAGCGCCGCCCTGTTCGCCGGACGGCTGGCCACCGCCGGCACCCTGCTCGACGTCTCCCGCGCGGTACGGACCGCCCCCGAGCCGGAGCCTTCGCCCCGGCCGTCCGACGTGCTGCTGGACGGCTTCGCCCTCGTGTTCACCGAAGGGCGCCCGGCCGCGACGCCGCTGCTGCAGGAGGCCGCCACCGCGTTCGCTGGGCCCGACGTCTCGGTCGAGGAGGTGTTGCGCTGGGGCTGGCTGGCCACGGCGGCGGCGGTCGAGGTGTGGGACTTCGACACCTGTCTCGCCGTGGCCGACAGCGGCGTCGAGCTCGCGCGGAGCGTCGGCGCGCTCGAGGTGCTGGCCGTCAGCGTCAACGTGCTAGGCCAGGCGGCCGCGCTGGCGGGCGACTTTGCCCGCGCCGGGCTGCTCGTCCTCGAGGCCGACGCGGTCACCGAGGCCACCGGGGCCAACGTCGCCCCGTACGGCGCGCTCGTGCTCCGGGCTCTGCACGGTCGGGAGGCCGAGGCGGCGAAGCTCATCGACGCCACGATCGCGGAGGCCACGGCCGGCGGCCAGGGCACCGCTGTCCAGTACGCGCACTGGGCCAACGCGATCCTGCTCAACGCGCTCGGCCGCTACGACGAGGCCCTCGCCGCGGCCGTCAGGGCCAGCGACGACACGCCGGAGCTGTTCGTCGCCACCTGGGCGCTGAGCGAGCTGGTCGAGGCCGCCGTCCGGAGCGGGAACGCCGACCGGGCCGCCGCCGCCGCGCAACGCCTCGCGGAGAGCGCCGCGCCCAGCGCGACCGAGTGGGGACTGGGCCTGGCCGCCCGCGCACGCGCGCTGATCGCCGACGGGGAGGCCGCCGACGCTGGCTACCGCGAGGCGGTCGAGCGCCTCGGCGCCACGCGTTTGCGCCCGGAGCTCGCCCGCGCCCACCTGCTCTACGGCGAGTGGCTGCGCCGCGAGGGCCGGCGCGTGGACGCGCGCGAGCAGCTGCGCACCGCCCACCGGCTGCTCGTCGGGCTCGGCATGGAGGCGTTCGCCGAGCGGGCGCGGCGCGAGCTCCTCGCAACGGGCGAGCGGGTCCGCAAACGCTCCGTGGAGACGCGCGACGAGCTCACCGTGCAGGAGGACCAGATCGCCCGGCTCGCGCGCGACGGCCTCTCCAACCCGGAGATCGCCGCCCGGCTGTTCCTCAGCCCGCGCACGGTCGAGTGGCACCTGGGCAAGGTGTTCGCCAAGCTCGGGATCAGCTCGCGCATGGGCCTGCACGACGCGCTGCCCAGCGTGGACCCGGAGGCCACGCCCGCCTAGATGCCGGACGATTTCGTCAAGGTCGCCCACGCGCAGAACCAATCCGAGGCCGAGCTGATCCAGGGCCTGCTGCGCAACGAGGGCGTGCCGTCCTTCGTGCGCCGCTCAGCCGGCGCCGACGTCCCCGACTTCCTCGCCGCCGGCGCCCGCGACGTGCTCGTGCCCGCAGCCATGGCCGAGATCGCGCGCGACGTGCTTACCCCACAGGATCGCGACCCCGACCCGGGCGACCCGGGACGGGACCAGTGACCTCCCGGGCGCGAGCGGCGGCGGCCTGGGGGCAATCTGCCGACATGCCAACTGACTGGAGGTCCGCATGACCAGCCCGCAGGCAATCCCCGAGCCGACCGCATCGGGGGCGGCGACCGTCCCGCTGCGCTTCGAGGTCACCGTGATCCCGGTCGGCGACGTCGACCGCGCCAAGGCCTTCTACCAGGGCCTCGGCTGGCGCCTGGACGCCGACTTCCCCGTCTCCGACGACTACCGGGTCGTGCAGTTCACGCCGCCGGGCTCGCCCGCCTCGATCCAGTTCGGGACCGGGATGACCGACCTGGCACCGGGCACGCTCACGGACCTGTACCTGGTCGTCGACGATCTCGACGCCGCCCGCGAGGAGCTCATCCGCCTCGGCGCCGACGTCAGCGAGGTCTGGCACGGCAAGGGCGTGCACGCGACGGCCGCGGAGCGCGCGCCCGGCCGTGACCCCGACGGCGCGTCGTACCGGACGTTCGCCTCGTTCAACGATCCCGACGGCAACCGCTGGCTGCTGCAGGAGATCAAGCAGCGGATCCCGGGGCGGGTGTGACCATGGACGTCGCGGACCTGGCCGACCTGCTCCACGAGACCTCCATCCGGCACGGCGCGTTCGAGGCGGTCGCCCCGCCGCACGACTGGTGGGACTGGTACGCGGCCTACATGGTCGCGCGCCAGGGGGGCGCCGAGCCGGACGCGGCCTCGGAGGCCGGGAACCGGTACATGGCGGAGGTCAAGCACATCGTGGTGCCTGCTGAGTGATGGCCAACGACTTCGATGTGATCGTCGTCGGCGGCGGCTCGCCCGGCGAGCACTGTGTCGGGGAGCTGGTCGACGGCGGCCTGCGGGTCGCACTGGTCGAGCGCGAGCTCGTCGGCGGCGAGTGCTCGTACTACGCCTGCATCCCGTCCAAGACGCTGCTGCGCCCGGGCGAGGCGGTGCAGGAGGCACGCGACGCCTTGGCGACTGCCGACGTCGACGTGGAAGCCGCGCTGGCCTGGCGCAACTGGCAGGTTTCGAACTACTCCGATGCCGGCCAGGCGCGGTGGCTGGCCGAGCAGGACGTGACCCTGATCCGCGGCAGCGGGCGGCTCGCGGGGACGGGCGTCGTGGAGGTCGACGGCAACCGTCACACCGCCGACAACGTCGTCGTCGCGGTGGGCGCCGACCCGTTCATCCCGCCGGTCCCGGGGCTGCGCGAGCTCGAGGGCGTGTGGACCAACCGCGAGGTGACGGGCATGAAGGCGGTGCCGAAGCGGCTGCTCATCCTCGGCGGCGGGCCGGTCGGCGTCGAGATGGCGCAGGCCGTGCTGCGCTTCGGCGGCGAGGTGGTCATCGTCGAGGGCGCCGAGCGCCTGATCGGCAGGGAGCCCGCGCCGCTGGGCGAGGCGCTCGGCGAGGCCTTCGCGCGCGAGGGGATCGAGCTCGTGCTCGGCATGCACGCCACCGCCGCGCGACGGGACGGCGACGAGTTCGTGCTCGAGCTCGAGGACGGGCGCGAGCTGCGCGGCGACCACCTGCTCGTGGCCACGGGCCGGCGCCCGCGGGTGGAGGGGATCGGCCTCGAGACGGTGGACATCGAACCCGACCCGCACGGGCTCAAGGTGGACGCCCACCTGCGTGCGGGCGAGCGCCTGTGGGGCGTCGGCGACATCACCGGCATCTGGCAGCTGACCCACGTGGGCAAGTACCAGGGCGAGGTGGTCGCGGCCAACATCCTCGGCGAGCCGCGCGAGGCCAACTACGACGCGGTCCCGCGTATCAGCTACACCGATCCGGAGGCAGGTGCCGTCGGCGCGACCGAGGCGAAGTTCAGCGGGACCGCTCACCTCAAGGAGGTCCCGAAGGCCGAGACCTACTCGCGCAACTACGCGGAGTCCAATGGCTTCCTGACCCTGCTCAGCGACGGCGAGCGGCTGGTCGGGGCCTACGGGCTCGGCCCCCAGGCGGGCGAGTGGCTGCAGCAGGCCACGCTGGCCATCCGGGGGCGCGTCCCGCTCGACGTGCTGCGTGACACGATCCAGCCGTTCCCCACGTTCTCGGAGGTCTACGTCGCGGCGCTGAAGGCGCTGCGCAAGGAGGTCACCGCGCGCGGCTGACGTCGGTCAGGCCTCGGACTCCTTCCCGTCGCCGCTCCAGGCGGTGTGGAAGGTCCCCTCGCGGTCGACGCGTTTGTAGGTGTGCGCACCGAACAGGTCGCGCAGGCCCTGGATGAG
>Ga0207708_10000899_pt1 | contig 22323 bp, 15 predicted proteins | sample KBSK5101metaG_FD_184340 | JGI IMG/M metagenome (GOLD analysis project Ga0207708, IMG submission 184340) | Corn, switchgrass and miscanthus rhizosphere microbial communities from Kellogg Biological Station, Michigan, USA - KBS K5-10-1 metaG... | ecosystem: Host-associated > Plants > Roots >...
GACTTCGGCCTGCTGCAGACCATCCTGCTGCGCTCGATGAAGCAGGCGGTCTACAGCCCGAGCAACGTCGGCCACTTCGGCCTCGCCTTCGAGGCCTACGTGCACTTCACCTCGCCGATCCGGCGCTATCCCGACCTGGTCGTGCACCGCGCGATCAAGGCCGCTCTCGCCAACAAGACCTATGCCGAGTCCGACTGGGAAGCGCTCGGCCGCCACACCTCCGAGACCGAGCGGCGCGCCGACGACGCGAGCCGCGACGTGGAGAACTGGCTCAAGTGCTACTACATGCGCGACCACGTCGGCGGCACCTTCTCAGGCAGCATCACCGGCGTCACCGCCTTCGGCCTGTTCGTCACGCTCGACGACTACTTCGTCGACGGCCTGGTCCACATTTCGGAGCTGGGACGCGACTACTTCCAGTTCGACGCCGCGCGCCACGTGCTGTTCGGCGAGCGCACCGGCAAGCGCTTCCGCCTCGCCGATCGCATGACGGTGAAGCTGGTGCGCGTCGACCTCGAAAGCCGCAAGATCGACTTCGTCCCTGCGTAGGCCTGTCCCGCATATCGCGGCAGGACAATAAGCACAAGCGTCCCCTAGCAGGTCGCTGGAAGAATTTACACGCCGGCGCAGCGATCGCCATGTATCGCTCTGTCCCACGACCGCAGCGTTCGGCCGCATAATGGCCGGGCGACACGTGCACTCCGGGGAGGGGGTCCTGCCGCTCTTTGCCTACACCGCAGTTTCGGAGAACGGCGCCACCGTGAGCGGGGAAGCCGTCGCCATTTCCGAGCACGCGCTGCGCAGCGAGCTCTCGGGCCACGGCCTGCTCGTGCAGCGCCTGCGCGCGAAGCGCGGCTCGCTCGGCGGCTGGCTGCCGGCGCGCCGCGTGCGCCCGGAGGAGTTCTCGCTCTTCAACCAGGAATTCATGGCGCTGGTGCGCGCAGGGCTCACCGTGCCGGACGCGCTCGCGCTCGCCGCGCAGCGGCCGGACAGCCCGCGCCTGGCGAAGATGCTCGAGCGCGTGCGCGAGGACGTGGCCACCGGCCTCGCGCTCTCCGAGGCCTGCGCCAGGCAGCCGGAGGCGTTCGACGCGCTCTACCTCGCGGCGCTGCGCACCGGGGAGAAGACCGGCGATTTCGCCGGCGTGCTGGGGCGCTACCAGGAGCTGCTGCGCCACCGCATCGCGGTGCGCAAGAAAGTCGGGCAGGCGCTCGCGTACCCGGCGTTCCTGCTGGTGGCGCTGGTCATCATCCTCGCGGTGCTGTTCCTGTTCGTGCTGCCGCGCTTCACCGCGATGTACGCCGACATGGGCGCGACGCTGCCGCTGGCCACCAGGGTCCTGATTTACCTGGTCGAGCACATGGTGGTCGTGGCCGGTTCGATCGTCGGCGCCACGTTCGCGCTGCTCTGGGCGTGGCGGCGCTGGCTCGCGACCGAGTCCGGGAGGCGGCAGCGCGACGCGCTGCGCGAGCGGCTGCCGTATTTCGGCGAGCTGGCACGCCTCGCGACCGCGGCGCAGCTCGCGCGCTCGCTCGCCACGCTGCTCGCGGGCGGCACGCCGCTGGTGGAGGCGCTGCGCACCGCCGCGAGCTCGGTGAGCAACCGGCTGTACCTCGACCGGCTGGAAGCGGCCACGCGCCTGGTGACCGAGGGCTCGAGCCTCGCGCAGGCGGTGCGCGCCACCAAGCTGGTGCCGCCGATGGCAACGCGCCTGATCGAGGTGGGCGAGGCCTCGGGCAGCCTGGACTCGATGCTCGCCGAGATCGCGCAGTACCACGAGGAAGTCCTCGACCAGCGCCTGAGCCGCGTGATGACGCTGGTCGAGCCGATCCTCATGCTGCTGATGGGCTCGATCATCGGCGCGATCATCGTCGTCATGTACCTGCCGGTGTTCCGGCTCGCCGATGTCATCAAGTGAGGTGATCAAGTGAACCAGGCCTTCCGCCCGCGCCGCCTGGCCGAGGTCCTGGCGCAGAAGGGCTTCGCCGACGCCGCGCGCCTGCCGGCGGAGGAGCACGAGCCGCGGCTCGCCGAGCGGCTGCTGCGCGAGCAGGTGCTGAACGCGGAGCAGCTCGCCCAGGCGTTCGCCGAGCAGTTCTCGCTGCCTTACGTGGACTTGAAGGGCTTCACGGTCAGCGCGCAGCTTTTCGAGCGGCTGCCGGCCGCGCTGGCCTACTCGCTCGGCGTAGTGCCGCTCGCCGCCGACGCCGCGAGCATCGAGGTCGCGGTCGCCGACCCCTACGACCTCGGCCTCGCCGACCGGCTGCAGCATCTGACGCAGCTCGAGGTGCGGCTCGCGATCGCGAGCCCGGCGGCAATCCAGGCCGCGCTCAAGCGCTCGCAGGGCACCTCCGAGGTGCTGAAAGGCGTGTCGGAGGACTTCCGCCTGGTGATGGTGAAGGAGACCGCCGAGGGCGAGCAGACCGTGTCGCTCGAGAAGCTGGGCGACGTGACGAGCCCGGTGGTGCGGCTCATCAACACGCTGCTGCTCGACGCGATCGCGCGGCGCGCGAGCGACATCCATATAGAGACCTACGAGGGCGGCATCGCGGTCAAGTACCGCATCGACGGCGTGCTCTACCCCGCGGTCGAGACGCTCGACCGGCGCCACCACGGCGCGTTCGTCTCGCGCCTGAAGGTGATGGCCGAGCTCGACATCGCCGAGAAGCGCGTGCCGCAGGACGGCCGCTTCAAGCTGCGCCTGGGCGCGCGCGACATCGACTTCCGCATCTCCGTGATCCCGAGCGTGTTCGGCGAGGACGTGGTGGTGCGGATCCTGGACAAGTCCTCGATCACCGACGGGCTGCGCGGCCTGCGCCTCGAGAGCCTCGGCATGGCGCCCGAGGTGCTGAAGAAGTTCCGCCGCGCGGTGCGCGAGCCCTACGGCATGGTGCTGATCACCGGCCCGACCGGCAGCGGCAAGACCACCACGCTGTACGCCGCGATGTCGGAGCTGAACGCGGGCGAGGAGAAGATCGTCACCATCGAGGACCCGGTCGAGTACCAGCTCGACGGCATCGTGCAGATCCCGGTGAACGAGAAGAAGGGGCTCACGTTCGCGCGCGGCCTGCGCTCGGTGCTGCGCCACGACCCGGACAAGATCATGGTGGGCGAGATCCGCGACGCCGAGACTGCGCAGATCGCGGTGCAGTCGGCGCTCACCGGCCACCTGGTGTTCACCACGGTGCACGCGAACAACGCCTTCGACGTCATCGGCCGCTTCACCCACATGGGCGTGGACGTGTACAGCTTCGTCTCGGCGCTCAACTGCGTGATGGCGCAGCGCCTGGTGCGCATGGTGTGCCCTGCCTGCCGGCGCGAGGCGCGCGCCGACGCCGAGCTGCTCGAGCTCTCCGGGCTCGACGCCGCGCGCTACGCCGGCCAGCGCTGGGTGGAAGGCGCGGGCTGCGAGCGCTGCCACGGCACCGGCTACCGCGGACGCGCGGCGATCACCGAGTTCCTCGACCTGTCGGTGCGCGTGCGCCAGATGATCCTCGAGCGCCGGCCGGCGGTGGAGCTGCAGGCGGCGGCGGTCGACGAGGGCATGATCACGCTGCGCCAGTCGGCGCTCGCCAAGGCGCTCGCCGGCGAAACCACGCTGAAAGAGATCAACCGTGTCACGTTCGTCGACTGAGCGCGCCGGGCTGGCAATCGGCCGCGAGGCGGTGGCTTGCGCGCGGCTTGCGCCAGGGAAAGCTCCGTCTGTTGGTGAGGAACGCGTGCCCGTCCCGCTGTTCCGCGGCGTACCGTCGCCCGAAGCCGCCGCGGCGCTGACGCAGGCGCTGCGCGCGGTCGGCGGCGACCTCCCGCATCGCTTCGTGCCGCTGCACGTCTCGCTGCCCGACGCCGCGGTGCGCTGGGCTACCTTCGAGCTCGACGAGCTGCCCGCGGCGCCGGCCACGCGCCGCGAGCTCGCGCGCTTCCGCTTCCAGCGCGATGGCGGCGCCGCCGAGCTGGCGTGCGCGTGCCAGCCGCTCGGGCGCGCCGGCGGCAAGGCGCTGCTCTTCGGCATGGCGATGGACGAGGCCTGGCGCCGCTGCCTCGCGCAGGCGCTGGCCGACGCCGGGCTGCGCGCCTGGACGCTGAGCCCGAACGCCTGCCGCCAGTTCAACCGCTTCCACGACCGCCTGGCGCAATCGAGCGGCGCGCTGGTCTCGCTCGCGGGCGACGCCTGGTCGCTCGCGCTCTGGGACGAGGAAGCCCGGCTGCGCTACGTGCGCGCGCGCTGGCGCTCTTCGCGCGACGACCACGGCGCGGTCGCGGATGAAGTGGGGCGCGCGCTCCTGGCCTATGTCCAATCCGGAAACGGAAAAGTGGCGCGCGTGTTCACCGCGGCGAACGGCGAGACCGACGCGCTCGCGGCGGCGCTCGACGAGCGCCTGCGCGAACCCTGCGTGCGCCTTGAGGCCGACGCGCCGGCGCTGGCGGCGGCGCTCGACGCATGAAGATCCACGCCGACTTCCTCGACGCGCGCCCGCGCCTCGCGCGGCCGCTCGCTGCCGCGCTGTGGTGCGCCGCGCTCGCCGCGGCGCTCGCGGCGGCGTGGCTCGGTGCCGAAGTCCTGGAAATGCGTGCGGAACGCCCGCAGCTCGAGGCTCGCCTCGCGCGCCTGGAGGCGCAGGCCGCGGCCGCGCCGCGCGTCGCCGGGCCCGCGGCGCACGAGCTCGGCGCGCTGCGCGAGCGCGTGCAGGCGCTGAACAAGCTCGCCGGCGTGCGCGGCTGGAGCACGCCGCAGTTGCTCGACTGGCTCGGCGCGCGCCTGCCGGAGAGCGTGCACCTGGTCAGCCTGCAGCACCGGCCGCGCGAAGGCGAAGCGCTGCTGGTGGCGGAGTCGGCCAGCGCCGAATCGCTCACCGGGTTCCTGCTGCGCCTGGAGAACGAGCGCCGCCTGGACGAAGTGCTGCTCAGCAAGCAAGGCACGGTCGGCAACGCGGGCGCAGCCGCGGTTCAGTTCGAGATCCGCATCCGGTGGAAGTCATGAACGCGCTCGCCGAACTGCGCTATTGCCTGCGCTATCGATGGGCGCGGGCGGGCCTGGCTGCCGCCGCGGTCGGGATCGTCGCGCTCACTGGAGCAACCGCCGTGTGGTGGCCGGCTCAAAGCGGGCAGCGCGCGCTCGAGGACGAGATCTCGAACAAGCGGCGCGCGCTCGCGCGCGCGCAGCAGTCCGAGGAGCTCGCGCGCGTCTACGAGCGCACGCGCAAGGAAGTGGACCTGCTCGAAGGCAAGCTGCGCCACGGCGCGACCCAGACCCAGCTGGTGCAGGGGTTCGCGCGCCTCGCGCACAAGCACGGCGTGCGCATCGTCTCGGAGACCTACGAGGAGGGGCGCAACGCGGCGCAGCCGACGCTCGGCGCCGAGCTCGCGGTGCAGGCCGCGTACCCGGCGCTGCGCGCCTTCATGCGCGACCTGGCGACCCTGCCGACGTGGAGCGAGGTGCAGGAGGTGCGCATCGAGAACACGCCCGGCGCCGCGCAGCAGAAAGGCCGCATCCGCATCGTGACCTACCGGCTGAAGTCGACATGAGCCGGCGCGCCATCCTGCTCGTGGCCGCGGTGCTCGCGCTGGGGCTCGCCAACCTCTGGCACTGGAGCGCGCCCGGCGACGCGAAGCGCGAGCGCCGCGCAGGCGCGGGGGCCGGTGTATTCCGCGCCGAGGAGTTCGATCTGCGCGCCGGCGCGCGCATCGCCGCAGCGACGCCATCGACGCGCAACATCTTCCAGCCGCGCGCCGCGCCGGCGCCGAAGCCGGTGGTGAAGCAGGTCGAGGCGCCGCCGCCCCCGCCGCCGGGTCCGGCGCCGAAGACGCCCGAGCAGGTCGCGGAGGAAGCGGCGCGCGACGAGCTGCGTCAGATCAAGCTGGTCGGCGTGGTGTTCCGCGAAGGCAAGGGGCAGGCCTTCCTGGTGAAGGGCGACCAGGTGTACCTGGTGCACACCGGCGGCGCGGTCGGCGAGCGCTTTCGCGTCGAGTCGATCGCGCCCGAGGGCATACAATTGACCGATCCGGCGAGCCGCGTGCAGGGGCAGCTCCCGGTCATGGGGAAATAAATGGGGAGGATCATCCGTTCGTGGGCCGTCGCCGCAGGGGCAGCGCTGCTGCTCGCCGGCTGCGGCAGCTCGCCCGTCAAGCGCGCCGAGGATTTCGCCGCCCAGGACGAATGGATGAAAGCGGTGCTCGAATACCGCAAGGCGCTGGCCGAGCGGCCGAACGACGTGGAGTACCGCTCGCGCCTCAAGCAGACCGAGCTCAAGGCCGCCGACTTCTACTACCAGCGCGGCGTGCGGCTGATGGAGCAGGGCAACCTCGACGGCGCGATCGTGCAGTTCCAGCAGGGCCTCGCCGCGATCTCTGACCACGCCAAGCTGCAGCAGGCGATGTCCGAAACGCTCGCGCGCAAGGAAGCCGGCACCATGTACCAGGACGGCGTCGGCGCGCGCCAGGCCGGCCGCCTCGATGAGGCGCGCCGCCAGTTCCAGCGCGCGCTCGAAGCCTGGCCCGAGCACCGCGAGGCCAAGGCGGCGCTCGCCGAGCTGCGCAAGGAAAGCGACGAGAAGCTGGCCGAGGGCCTCGCGCTCACCTCGAAGGCGCCGATCACGCTCAACTTCCGCCAGACCGACCTCAAGCAGTCGTTCGAATTCCTCGCCAAGGCGTTCGGCGTCAACGTGATCTTCGACGACGCGGTGCGGAGCCTGCCGGTGACGCTGTTCGCGAAGGACGTGACCTTCGAGCAGGGCCTCAACCTGCTGCTCAACACCTCGCGCACCTTCTACAAGCGCATCGGCAGCAACACCATCCTGGTCGCGCCCGACACCAAGGATAAGCGCGGGCAGTACGAGGATCACCTGGTGCGCACCTTCTATATGAACAGCGTGCGCGCCAAGGAGATGGCCGACATCCTGCGCGGCCTGGTGACGGTGAAGAAGATCATCATCAACGACCAGCTCAACACCGTCACCATCCGCGATACCGACGAGGTGATGCGCCTCGCCGAGCGCATCATCGACACCAACGACCGCAAGCCGGCCGAGATCATCCTCGACGTCGAGATCCTGGAAGTGAACCGCACCAAGGCCGAGCGCCTCGGCCTGGATTTCGGCACCTACGCGTTCACCGCCTCGGTGCCGGCGCCGATCCCGCTGTCGGGCTCGGTGCGCGACGCGATCACCAACAGCGCGACGCTCGCCATCCCGTCGGTGACCTTCCGCTTCTTCAAGCAGGACGTCGACGCCAAGATCCTCGCCAACCCGAAGATCCGCGTGATGAACGGGCGCTCGGCCAAGATCCACATCGGCGACCGCGTGCCGCTGCGCGCCGCGACCATCGTCGACGCCACCGGCCAGACGCGCACCACCTTCGACTACAAGGACATCGGCATCCGGCTGACGGTCGACCCCACCATCTACCTCGACAACTCGGCGATGGTGAAGCTCGGGCTCGAGGTGAGCGCGCTGGGCGAGAACCTGGGCACCGCCAACGAGCCCGCGTTCCGCATCGGCACGCGCAACGCCGAGACCTTCATGCTGCTGCGCGACGGCGAGACCGCGATCCTCGGCGGCCTGATCCAGGACGCCGAGCGCAACAACCGCATCAAGGTCCCGGGCCTGGGCGACATCCCGGCGGTGGGCGCGCTGTTCACCTCCTACGACGACCAGACGCAGCGCACCGACGTGCTGCTCACCATCACGCCGCGCGTGGTGCGCGGCTGGGACCTGCCGGCGCGCGCGGCGCGCGAGTTCTACTCCGGCAGCGAGAACGTGTACAGCGACCGGCCGCTGTTCGCCGGCCTCGAGACGCCGGCGGGCGCGCAGATCCGCATGGAGCAGATCGCCGCGGGAGCGCCGGCTACGGCTGCGATCACCACGCTGCCGCCGATCACCGCCCCCTCGCCGATCGCGCCGCAGCTCGCCGCGGTCCCGCAGCCCACGCCGGGCGGCGGCGTGCCGCTGCTCACCTTCTCCGAGCCGGTCTACGAGGTGACGGCCGGCCAGGACTTCGAGATCCGCGTGCTCGGCGCCAACATGCCCGGCGGCGCCACGCTGCCGCTCGAGATCCTCTACAACCCGCAGCTGGTGCGCTATGTGAGCGGCGAGCGCGGCGACGTCACGCCGCAGTCGTTCAACACCTCGGCCGACGCGGCGCGCGGCCTGGTGAGCGTGTCGCTCGCGCTGCCGCCGGGCGACGCCACGCCGTCGAATGCGGTGCTCGCGCGCTTGCAGATGCGCGGCGAGCGGCCCGGCATCTCCTACCTGGTCTACCGCGCTCCGGCGATCCGCACCGCGAGCGGGGAGGTGATCAATGCGCAGGTCCGCGCGGCACGCGTCCTCATCAAGTAGCCGCGGGCTGACGCTCGTCGAGCTGCTGGTCACGCTCGTCATCCTTTCCATCCTCGCCGCCGCCGCGCTGCCCTACGCCGAGGTCACCCTGCGCCGCGAGAAGGAGCTCGAGCTGCGCCGCGCGCTGCGCGAGGTGCGCGCCGCGATCGACGCGTTCTACGACGACCAGAAGCTGGGGAAGATCTCGAAGCTTTCATCGCAGGCGAGCGACGACGGCTATCCCAAAACGCTGCAGGTCCTGGTCGACGGCGCCGACGCGGGCGACGCGAAGGGAACCAAGCGGCGCTACCTGCGGCGCATCCCGCGCGACCCGTTCGCCGACGGCGCGCGCGCCCCGGCCGAGCAATGGGTGCTGCGCGGCTACCAGGACAACACCGACTCGATCACCTGGGGCGGGCGCGACGTCTACGATATCCGCAGCGCCGCCGAGGGCGTCGCGCTCGACGGCAGCAAGTACAGGGACTGGTAAGTGAAACGCGCCACCGGCTTCACCCTGATCGAGCTGCTGCTCTCGCTGCTGCTGGTGGCGCTGCTCGCCAGCCTCGCGGTCCCGGTGGTGAGCGGCGGCATCACCAAAGCGCGCGAATCCACGCTGCGCGCCGACCTGTACGCGCTGCGCAAGGCGCTCGATGACTTCCATGCCGATACCGGCGCCTACCCGAAGGAGCTCGACGAGCTGGTCACCAAGCGCTATTTGCGCCGCATCCCGCCCGACCCGGTCACGGAGCGGCGCGACAGCTGGGTGCTGGTGCGCGCGGAAAGCGAAAAGGGCGCCGGCCCGGCGGGCGGTATCTTCGACGTGCGCAGCGGCTCGACCGACCAGGCGAGCGACGGAACCTACTTCAAGGATTGGTAATGCAACGCGGCTTCACCCTGATCGAGCTTCTCGTGGTGCTGGTGATCATCGGCCTGCTGGCCGCGCTGGTCGGGCCTTCGCTCTACCAGCGCATCTCGCCCGCGAAGGAATCGGCGGCGCGCGCGCAGATCGAGAACTTCGCCACCGCGCTCGACGGCTTCCTGGTCGACGTCGGCCGCTACCCGAGCACGCAGGAAGGACTCAGCGCGCTGCGCGTGAAGCCGGAGAGCACCGACAAGTGGAAGGGCCCGTACTTGAAGAAGGAAATCCCGCTCGATCCGTGGGGCCAGGCCTACGTGTACCGCGCGCCCGGGCGCAGCGGCGGCTACGAGATCGTGTCCTACGGCGCCGACGGGCGCGAAGGCGGCGACGGCGACAATGCCGACATCGCGAGCTGGCAGAGCCAGGGCGGCAAGTAGCGCCGGCTTCACCTACGTCGCGGTGCTCGCGGCGGTGGTGATCGTCGGCATCGTGGCCGAGGTCGCGCATGTCTCCGTGGCGCGCGCGTTGCGCGTCGACCGCGAGGCAGAGCTGCTCTACCGCGGCCAGGCCTACCAGCGCGCGGTGGCGAGCTTCCACCAGGCGAACGGCGTGTTTCCGCGCACGCTCGAAGAGCTGGTGAAGGATCCGAAATCGACCACGAAGCGCCACATCCGCGAGCTCTATCGCGATCCGATGGCGAAGGACGAGAAAGGCGAGTGGCGCCTGGTGCGCTCGATCGACGGCGGCATCGCCGGTGTCGCCAGCGCGAGCGCCGACGAGCCGCTCAAGCAGGCCAACTTCCCGCCGCAACTCGAGCGCTTCACCGGCGCCCGGGCCTACTCGGAGTGGATCTTCGAATATGTGCCGCCGCCCGTCGCAGGACAGAAAGCAAAGAAGCCCGAAGCGCAGGGAAAAACAATGTAAGCGCCGGGCGTTTTCCGTGATGCATGCCCGGTCGGTTGACACCGCCTGACAGTACCCCTGCGGCCCCCCGCTAGTATCAGCAGCACTCAGGGATAGGGGGGAATATGAAAAGAAAGCTGATCAACGCAGTGGGAGTCGCGGCACTAGTCGCCTCGACCTTCGCTCTTGCAGAGCACCCGGGTGCTGGTTCGCGCGGCGCCGGCACGCCTTCGAGAGGCAACATGGCGCGGCCTATCGACCAGCTGACGATCAATCAGGCCGAGCACCCGCAGGCCAAAGGTCTGTCGAACGCGCGGAATCGTTTGATCTTCAACGCCGAGAAACACGCCGATAACGGCCCCGAGCGCGTCGCGCGCCCGGACCGCGTGCTGCCGCCGAGCATCACCGACCGGCCCACGCCGGCGGCGTTCGGCGACCGCCCGCTGCCGCCGGGGCTCGCTAGCAGTGAGCGTGCGCTGCCGCCGGGGCTCGCCGGCCGCGACCGTCCGCTGCCGCCGGGACACGCCAAGAAATAAGTTAAGTCCAATAGCTGATTGGGAAAGCGGCCTCCGGGCCGCTTTTTCTTTTGTGCCCACGGAATAAAACGGCCCCCGCACTTCTCAACAGCTTTATCGCGATGTCTTTTTCTTCAGGCAGTCCTTGCTTGTGCGGCGCGCGTTGTGCTCCCATCGTCCCCGACGTCGGAAATCAAAAAATCTTCCGGGGAGGGAAGATCCGATGGCTGGTCTCGAGGGGGCACTTCGCCTGCGCGGAGTGGGGATCTGGCTTAGCGGCGCACTCGTTGCCGCTGCGCTAGCGCTCGTCGTCTACGCCTCGGTCGTTCCGAGCGGCTCGACGCTTCCCGCCGGTTCCAAAGCAACCCCCTTCTCGCTGACAGTCTTTTCCTCGTCGTCGCTGCCGCCCGAAGTCCAGGCGCAGGAGGCGGCGAGCGCCCGGCTGCTGTTCGACCGCGACACCACCAGTGAGCACGTCGCGTTCGCCGAATCGTCGGTACAGGCGACTTTCCAGTCGGCGCAGGACGTGCGCGCCATCAAGGTGTTCGGCGCCTCGCCCTATCTCCTCACCGTCAAGGCGGACGTGGGCGGAGCGTTCCAGGTGATCGCCGGACTGGAAAACCTGAACCTCACGCAGCTGCCGAACGCCTGGAACACGTTCAGCGCAGCTTCGAGCGTCACCACCACCAAGCTGATGTTCGTGCTGACCCCCGCAACGGGCGGCAGCGCCACCGGCATGGCCGAGCTCGAGGTGTGGACCACCGCGGCGCCGACCAGCACAAAGAGCGGCGCACACCTCCTCGAGCAACTACTCGGACCGACGCCGCCGGATCACGGGCGGATCTATACGCTGCTCAACCAGAGCGCCACGCCGACGCAAGCGGTGGTCACTCCCGGCGACAACAGCACGACGCTGAACGTCAATGCGTTCCGCTTTACGCTCGACCGGGACCCGACGCATTTCGTGCGCGCTTACCTGACCTACGAGCTGCATGGGCAGGAAAGCTTCGTTTCGGTGCGGCGGCGGATCAACGAGACGCAGATCCTCACCTCCCAGGCCGGCGGGGCGCTGGTGCAGCCCGCCCAGGTCTGGAGCACGCAGGCCGAGCGCATCGACCCAATGGTGCTGGTGAAGGGCGAGAACGTCATCAAGTTCACCGTGTTCGCGACCAACGTCAAGGAGTCGGGCTACACGGTGCGCAATGTGCGCATCGTCGGCGAGCTGGACAACGGCGCGAATGCGGTGGAGGCGCTGGTTTCCAACCAGCCCGACGCGCTCGGCAGCAACCCGGTCGACGCCCTGCGCGACGGCGACCTCGCGACCGGCTGGCGACCCTATCCGCCCGACCAGCCGATCGACGCGCTTTCGCCGGCGGTGGAACTGGCGCTGCGTCGGCCCACGCAACTAGACGGCGTCGCGCTCTACCTATCGGCGCCGCTTGCGGGACAGGTCCAGCTTTCGGTGCAGCAAGGCGGCGTGTGGAGCGACCTGCCGGCGGAAGCGGGCGCGTCGTTCGATACCGGCTGGAACACGATCCAGCTGCCGGCATCGATCCCGCCGGAGGGCCGCGCCTATGACGGCGTGAGGCTGACCTTCAGCGGCGGTTCCCCCGGAAGCGCCGCCGAAGTGCGCGAGCTGCGTGTCATTGGCTCGGGCCTTGGCAGACGAGGCGCGCCGGCGATGTTCTTTGTCAGTTATCCGGACGCGGGTCAATTCCACGGGCGCACCGCGTTCCTGCAGGGTTTCCTGGAACCCTATAACAACGGCTCGGGCAACGCTTCCTTCTTCGTCGCGGGCAGCCAGATCGTCCTGCCGGGCGGCACCTTCAGCACCAACAAGTCGAAGGACCAAGCCGGCTTCGGTTCCCAGGCCGACAACGACGCCTGGACGCTCGAGATCAAAGCCACCTGGCCGAATGGGGAGGTCCTGACCCGGACCCTTAGTCTCGACCAGCAGAAATCGCAGGCCGGCGCCGCCACCGGCACGCTCGCCGGCAGCCTCGCTTCAACGGTCGGTCCGAAGACCAAGAAAACCATCCAGCACGACGAGTCGAAGCTGGTGGTCGAGGCAGGCACGGTCACCAACGACACCAACATCACCATCACGCCGCTCGCCGACGAGAACGTGCCGGCGCTCGACGTCGGCATGGTGAACGTCACCAAGGGGCCGCGGCGCGGCTACCGCTTCCTGCCGCACGGCGCGAAGTTCCTGCGCAACATCAACGTCGCGCTGCCCTACGACCGCGCCCTGATCCCGCCGGGCCACAGCGAGGACGACGTCCGCACCTACTACTTCGACGACCAGGCCGGGCGCTGGGTGGCGCTGCCGTTCGTGAGCGTGGACAAGACCAACAAGCAGGTGAATACCACCACCGACCACTTCACGGACATGATCAACGCGGTGGTCACGGTGCCCGACCATCCGCAGGCGGTGTCTTTCAACCCGACCTCGATGAAGGACATCAAGGCCGCCGACCCGGGGGCGCAGATCAACCTGATCGAGCCGCCGAAGGGCAACAACCAGGGCGACGCCAAGCTCTCCTACCCGATCGAGGTGCCGCCGGGCCGCCAGGGCCTGCAGCCGCAGCTCGCGGTGAGCTACAGCTCCTCCGGCGGCAACGGCTGGATGGGCATGGGCTGGGACGTGGCGATGCAGGCCGTCACCATCGACACGCGCTTCGGCGTGCCGCGCTACGACGCCGGCGTGGAGACCGAGACCTACATGCTGTCCGGCGAGATGCTCACGCCGGTCGCGCACCGCGGCACGCTCGAGGCGCGCAGCCCCGACAAGGTGTTCCACTCGCGCGTCGAGGGCCAGTTCCGCCGCATCATCCGGCGCGGCAACCATCCGAACAATTACACCTGGGAAGTCACCGACAAGAACGGCGTCAAATACCTGTACGGGACGACCGATCCCGCGACCGAGACGCTGGCCGACGCGGTCGGCAACCGCTTCCTGTGGGCGCTGTGCGAGATCCGCGACCCGAACGGCAACTTCGTCAAGTTCCGCTACGCGAAGGTCGACGACGTCGGCGTCGCCGGCGGCAGCGTGCCCGGCACCAACATCTATCTCAGCCGCGTCACCTACACCGGCTCGGGCTCGACCGAAGGCCTGTACGCCGTCAGCTTCATCCGCGACCGCGACCTGAGCGAAGCGCGCCGCCCCGACGTGCAGATCGACGCGCGCGGCGGCTTCAAGCGCGTCACCGCGGACCTGCTGCGCAAGGTGGAAGTCACCTTCGCCAACGCGCTCATCCGCCGCTACGAGTTCCGCTACAACGAGAACCCGTTCGGCGACAACCGCCCGGCGCTCGCCTTCAACAAGACGCTGCTCACCTCGGTGGGCCAGTTCGGCGCCGACGGCGCGCTGTTCAACACGCACCGCTTCACCTACTACGACGAAGCGCGCGACACCGCCGGCAACTACCGCGGCTTCGCGGCTTCCACGGACTGGAGCATCGGCAACGACGGCATCGGCCTCGGGCTGATGGGTCGCGGCACCGCCAGTGCGCTCGGCGGAACGCAGACGATAGGAGGCGGCGGGCACCTCTACATTGGCGTGGGGCCGGCCGGCAGCATCACGAGCAAGGAAAACACCGGCGGCATCAAGGTCGGCTTCAGCCAGTCGCGCAGCGAAACCCTGATCACCATGGCCGACATGAACGGCGACGGACTGCCCGACAAGGTGTTCAAGGGCGGCGGCGGCTTCTCGTACCGGCCGAACCAGTCCGGCCCGAACGGCGCCACCACCTTCGGCTCGCCGATACCGTTGCCGACGCTGCCGGCGATTTCGAAGGAGCGCGTCACCTCGACCACGATCGGCGGCGAGCTGTACTTCGGCCTGCCGGTCCTGATCGACACGAACTCGGCGACCACCACCGGCGATACGTATTTCACCGACGTCAACGGCGACGGCATCACCGACCTGGTGAGCGGCGGCAGCGTGCTGTTCGGCTACGTGAATGCAGCGGGCGTGCCGACATTCAGCGCGAACAGCGCCGACACGCCGGTTGCGATCGGTCCGGGAACCCTGATCACCACCGACCTGCTGGAGGACGCAGCCGCGGTCGAGGCCGAACGCGCCGCCAACTTCCCGCTGCTCGACACGCTGCGCCGCTGGGTGGCGCCGTACGACGGCACGATCAGCATCAATGCGCCGGTCAACCTGATCCAAGACCCGAGCCCCGAGCGCGCCGCCTATACAGGCGCCGACGGCGTTCGCGTCGCGATCCAGCTCGAAGGCTCGGAGCTCTGGTCGACGACGATCGCGGCCACCGACTACTCGGTGAAGACGCCCAGCGGCGTGAACGCGATCCCGGTCACGCGCGGCCAGCGCCTGTACTTCCGCGTGCAGTCGATTTTCGACGGCGCCTACGACCAGGTCGCCTGGAATCCGGAGATCACGTACACGGGCGTCGACACCACGCGCACCGACGTGAACGAGCTTCCGGAATATCGCTACCAGGCCTCCGCCGACTTCACCCTCGCCGGCCGCACCGGCGCGACCACCACCGTGCCGCTCACCGGCGCGCTGCGCCTCGCGGGCACGTTCGAGAAGACCGGCATCACGACGGATGACGTACGGCTGTCCATCACGCGCAACGGCACCGAGGTGTTCACCCATACCTTCGGCTACGCCGCGAGCGGCAGCATCAACATCGCGCAAGACCTGGCGGTGACGCAGCTCGACGTGCTCGAATGGCGCATCTTCGTCGACTCGGCGATCGATGCGACGAAGGTCCGGCTCGCGCCCGACGCGTATTACACCGCGGCGGAGGGCGTCGACCAGGTGACCGACGAGCAGGGCAACTTCGTGGTGCGCGTGAGCCCGCCGTACGAGATGGACCTCTACCCGGCGACCATGCTCACGGCGCCGCAGGGCTTCTACACGGTGCCCACGCCGGCGCCGGAGCCGATCCTGCCGGTGACTGCGCGCTTCCAGGTGACCGGCCTCGACTCGGGCCAGATCGCGAACGCGGTCTTTACCGTGAAGCGCCGCGGCGCGCTGCTCCTCAAGCGCCCGGTGACCTTCACCGGCACCGGCTCGCCGCTCGATGTCACGATTACCGACACGGTCGCGGTCAACGCCGACGACCAGCTCTTTTTCGACCTGAGCTCGCGCGATCCTTTCTTCGCCGCCAAGCTCACCCTGTTCGAAGTGAAGGTCGGGACCGCGCCCGCCGATGTGCTCGTGCCCTCGGCGCTGCACGCTCGCGCCGAGGAAGGCCTGTTCGCCCAGCCGTACCGCGGCTGGGGCGCGGCCGGCTACAACGGCAACAGCCCGCGCGACGCGGCGCCGATCGACCAGTCGCTGCTGCTCCTCACCGGCAGCTACGACCCGCAAAACGCGCGCGCCTATATCTTCGCGCCACGCCCCAACGACGCGTTGTGGGGCGGCCTCGACGAATTCGGCTGGGTGAAGGCGGCCACGGTCAGCGCCTCGCGCCTCGGCCTCGACGACATCCGCGCGCCGCGCTCCGAGCAGTTCGCCGGGCAGTCGGCGCCGTCGCGCATGTCGCGCTCGCGCAACACCTCGGCGTCGATCGGCATCAGCGCGAGCACCGGCAACAGCGAAAGCAAGCTCGAGTTCCTGGATCTCAACGGTGATCGCTTCCCGGACGTGATCAGCAACGGCGGCTCGCAATTCACGCGCGCCGTCGGCGGGCTGGAAGACGGACGCCGCGGCTCCGGGCCGGGCGCCGTGCGCAACAGCGAAACCGAAACCATCGGCCTGAGCACCAGCGGCGCGGGCAGCATCGCCAATGCGATCGGCGACATGCGCGCCGGCATCTCGCCCTTCGGCACGCGCAACGCGGCGAACGGCAAGCAGGGCTCCGACATGCCGACCTTCAGCGCCGAGTCGAGCCGCGGCACGTCTAAGACGCAGTTCGAGCTGATGGACGTGAACGGCGACGGCCTGCCGGACAAGGTCTTCCGCGACGGCACCGTGTCGCTCAACCTCGGCTACACCTTCGCCGCGGCCGAGCCGTGGGGCGGCGGCATCATCAACGACGGCGAGACCATCAACGGCGGCGTGGGCCTGGGCTTCAACACCGGCTTCCACAGCCTGGCCGGCGGCCTGAACCTCGGCATCGGCACCAGCAAGTCCGAGGAGAACTACATCGACATCAACGGCGACGGCCTGCCGGACAAGGTCACCGCCGGCTCGGTGCGCCTGAACACCGGCACCGGCTTCGGCCCCGCCATTCCCTGGCCCGGCGGCCACGGCAAGATCGCCGAGGACAAGCACATCTCGCTCGGCGGCGGCGTGTACTTCACCGTCGGCTTCCAGATTCCGATCCCGCCGATCCGCTTCGTGTTCAACCCGGGCATCCACCTCTCGACCAGCATGGGCCGGCCGGAAGTCGGCTTCCGCGACATGGACGGCGACGGCTTCATCGACCACGTCATGTCCGAGCGCGACAGCGAGCTGAAAGTGGCGCTCAACCCGATCGGCCGCACCAACCTGCTGAAGAAGGTGGTGCGCCCGCTGGGCGCGACGATCGATCTCGAGTACAAGCGCGACGGCAATACGTACGACCTGCCGCAATCGCGCTGGGTCATGAATCGCGTCACGGTATTCGACGGCCACGTGGGCGAGGGCGCCGACCGGCAGCTCACCACGTACCAGTACGCGACGCCGAAGTACAACCGCCTGGAGCGCGACTTCTACGGCTACGGCAGCGTGGTCGAGGAGCACCGCGACACGCTGTCGTTCGAGACGCTCTACCGCAGCGTGGTGCGCGAGTTCCGCAACGACTCGTATTACACCAAGGGCCTGCTGCGTAAAGAGACGCTGCTCGACGCGGGCGCCCGGCCGTTCACCGAGACCGAAAACACCTACGTGGTGCGCGACGAGGGCAACGGTCAGCCGATCGCCGACCTGCAGAGCACCACCGCGACCGGCTTCCCGCAGCTCTCACGCACCGACAAGCGCTTCTACGAAGGCCTCGGCACACCGGGCAAGAGCACCTTCACCACGCACACCTACGACGCGTTCGGCAACGTCGCGACCTTCAGCGACGCCGGCGAGCCGCTGGTCGGCACCGACGACGTCTTCGCCCAGATCGATTACACGAACTGCCAGCCGGCCTACATCATCAAGCCGAACCGCATCGAGGTGCGCGGCGGCGGCAGCACGGTCATGCGCCTGCGCGAGGCGGATATCGACTGCACTACCGGTAATCTGAGAGAAATTCGCCAACGCCTGGCTGACTTGAGCGCAGCGGTCACCAACCTAACGTACTTCGCCAACGGCAACCTGCAGACGGTCACCGGGCCAGCGAACAGGAACGGCCAGCGCTACGTGCTCAGCTACGAGTACGACCCGCAGGTCGCGACGCACGTCTCGCGCATCACCGACAGCTTCGGCCTCTCGTCCCAGGCGACCCACAACCTGCTGTTCGGCAAGGTCGAGACCACGGTCGACACCAACAGCAACCAGACCACCAATTTCTACGACACGGTCGGCCGCATCACGCGCATCTTCGGGCCGTACGAGCAGGGCCAGTCCACGGCCACGCTGTCATTCGAGTACAAGCCCGACGCGGCGGTGCCGCACGCCATCACACGCCACGTCGACAAGGATGCCGACGGCAATTACAAGAACACCGGCACGATCGACACGATCCTGTTCACCGACGGCCGGAAGCGCGTCATCCAGACCAAGAAGGACGCGACGGTGCTCGAGAACGGCGCCGCGCCGCAGGACCGCATGATCGTCTCGGGCCAGATCACGTTCGACGCCTTCGGCCGCACCGTGGCGCAGCGCTACCCGACCACCGAGCAAAAAGCCTCCGACGTGGCGAACGGCATGTTCAACGGCATCGCCGACACCGAGCCGCCAACCGCCATGACTTTCGACGTCCTCGACCGCAACACGAGGACCACGACACCGGACGGCACCTTCACCACGCTCGCGTATGGTTTTGGCACCGACCGCTCCGGCGCAACGCAATTCGAGACCGTGGTGACCGACGCCAACGTCAACGGCGGCCTGCGCGGCGTGGTGAAGCGCACGTACCGCGACGTGCGCGAGCTCATCACCTCGGTGAAGGAATTCAATAATGCGGGCGCGCAGGTGCTTTGGACCTCCTACGCCTACGACCCGCTCAAGCAGATCGTGCAGGTGGTGGACGACAAGCTGAACCAGACCAATGTCAGCTACGACAACTTCGGCCGGCGCACGAACATCGACAATCCTGATGCCGGGCGCACGGAGACGCGTTACGACCTGGCGTCCAACGTGACGCAGAAGATCACCGCCAACCTGCGGCTGCAGTCGAAGGCCATCGACTACAACTACGACTTCAACCGCCTGGTCAGCATCACGTACCCGAACTTCGCGGGCAACAACGTTACCTACACATATGGAACACCGGGGTCGGCGTTCAACAGAGCCGGCCGTATCACGACGATCACGTCGCAGATGGGCACCGAGGAGCGCCAGTACGGCAAGCTCGGCGAAACGGTGTACGAGAAGAGAACGGTCGTCACCTCAACCGGCCCGACGCCGAGGGTGTACGAGACGCGCTACCACTTCGAGACCTTCGGGCGGCTGCTGAGGATCACCTACCCGGACCTCGAGGTCGTCACCAACGTCTACGACTCTGGCGGCAACCTGCAGAGCGCTTCGGGCGTGAAGGCGGTGGCGGCGAGCGGCCAGAACCACCGCTACAACTATCTGCAGAAGCTCTACTACGACAAGTTCGAGCAGCGCGCCTTCGTCGAGGTGGGCAACAACGTGAAGACCGCGTACGCGTACAACGCGCAGAACCGCCGCCTGCAGACCCTGAGCGCCACGCGCCAGGGTAACAACCTGTTCCAAAACCTCGCCTACACCTACGACAAGGTGGGCAACATCACGCGGCTGCAGAACCAGGTCGACGTGCCGCCGCCGAACACGTTCGGCGGGCCGACCAACCAGAACTTCGTCTACGACGATCTGTATCGCCTGACGCATGCGGACGGCACATTCCAGTTCTCGCCGTCGAAGACGCACACCTACAACCTGGATCTGACCTACGACTCGATTCACAACATCCAGCGGAAGAACCAGCTCCACACCATCATCCAGCCCTCGCAGGTCGCGATCACGCAGAAAAAGACGACCTACGACTTCACCTATCTCTACGCCGCCTCAGGTCCAGCGTCGGTGCGTCCGCACGCCCCGACCCACATCGGCGAGCGCACCTACACCTACGACGCCAACGGCAACCAGACCGGCTGGACGCACGACCAGAACGGCACGCGGCGCATCATCGTGTGGGACGACGAGAACCGCATCCAGTCCCTGTTCGACAACGGGCACGAGAAGACCTACAAGTACGACGACCAGGGCCAGCGCGCGATCAAGCGCGGCCCGCAGGGCGAGACGGTGTATGTGAACCAGTTCTTTGTCGACCGCCCGGGCTCGAACGGCACCAAGCACATCTATGCCGGCACCACGCGCATCGCATCCAAGCTCATGCGCCAGGACGCGCCCAACTCGAACCCGCATGGCAACACGCCGTTCGAGAAGGACCTGTACTTCTATCACCCGGACCACCTGGGCAGCTCGAACTTCATCACCGACCTGAACGGCAAGCTCTACGAGCATCTCGAGTACTTCCCGTTCGGCGAGAGCTGGGTCGAAGAGAACAGCAACGTCCAGCGCACGCCGTATCTCTTCACGGCGAAGGAGTTCGACGAGGAGACCGGCCTGTACTATTTCGGCGCGCGCTATTACGACCCGAGGACCAGCGTTTGGCAAAGCACGGACCCTGCACTGGATAAATACCTGCCGAGCTTTAAGGCGGGCGGTGAAAAAGTTCAGACGACAGGTGGCGGTGTATTTGTTTCCGGCAACCTAGGTCTCTATTCGTATGGGCGGAACAATCCCTTGGCGCTCGTAGATCCGGATGGGAAATGGCCGACACATATTCATGAGCAAATTATTGACCGTGCGTTCCCTGGTCTTTCGACTGCGCAGCGGCAAATCCTTAAAGATCAGAGCCAGTATGTCGATCGCGTGCCTGGGGGACAAACCGCTGGACGCAACTACGATCACGCTATGAAGCGCGACTGGGAAAATAGTGCGTCTGCAAAGCGGAACATTGATTCCCAAATTCGAACTCAAGAACTTGAGGCCAAACGCACGCAGGGCGAGGTAGCTGAAACTGTCAATCAGATAAAGCCTGAGGCGCTGAAGCAGTTGGGTACACCGCTACACGCGATTACGGACCGTACCTCCCCAACTCACACGGACGAAAAGGGCAACCCAAAGTCTTGGCCGGGTATCCCAACGAACTCGGTTGATGCATTGCGGGAAATGATGCACGTAGCGGGCGAGCGTAATATAACGCCCGAACAGATGAATGCGGCTGTCCGTGCTGCGCAAGACTCGTTTGGCAGGACGTTTGGCGACAAGGCATTGCGAGAAGCAAAAGAGCCTCCTCCACAGCCATGATGTTTCTCCTTAAGCGGCCGCTGCTGTCGGCGTTGTTGCTCGGTTTTGGGACCTCGGCTCTTATTGGATTGCTGAAGGCCTTACCGCCATTTAGCGAGGCCAAGGACCAATTCATCGAATCGCTCGCCATGCCGGGCGCCCTTCTCATTGGCCTCGTATATCCCCAAGGCGTGCATAGCGAAGGTGCATGGGTAATGCTGTGGCCGCTTTGGGTGCTGCTTCTGAATTTGGCAATCTACATACTGGTTTGGTACCTCTGTTTGCTGGTCCTGCGCCTTTTTCTCGGTAAAGGGAAAGGTACGCCGGCGAGTTCTTAAGGGCTGCACCGCCATATAGCACTTGTTCGCAGGGGATGCGCGATCTTGGGCCCTAGGACTGTGAGGGGCTCCTCCCGCAGAGTCCAAAGTCGAAGTGGCTGTGGGCACTCAGTGGATGGCCGAGCTGCCTACCCGGCGCGCAAAGCGCGATCGTCGAGTGCCATCACCACAGCATTTACCAGCGGTTGCGACCTATTCCGCACTCGATCTAACGCGATGCATGACGACCCGCGAGAGCTGCAGTTTAATGCTGATCATGTGCCTAACCCGCTGACTTGGGGACGGCACACGGCCATAAGAATCAAATGCCGTCCAACAAGGTAGAGGGGGGTACATATGCACAGGACTTTGTTGATTGCCGTCATTTTCTTGACCGGCTGTGTTTCCGCACCGCAGACGCGAGACGAGCTCAAGACAACTGCGGTGGCTCATCCCAGCCTCTCCGTGGTCGGCTCGTACACGGCGAATCGCCGGTTCGAAGACGTCGCAGCAAGTCTCGAACGCAAATGGCAGGAGTGCTACGCCGTTCGCAGGTCGACGACTCGAGAAGCCAGCAGCGGCGCCAGAGCCACTTACACCGATACCTATAACCCTCAGTCTCGCAAAGTGAGCAATTCGCTGGTCGAGATGACGCTTCAAATGACTACGCAAGGCATGACTAATCTCACCAAGCTTCCGCCAGGCGGTGAATATGTCGTCGCGCTCGACCTGGAGCGCTTGCCCGGAAACAAGACAAAGGTCAGCTGGTATTCCATCAGGGGATGGACGGCGTCTTGGGAGAGGAACAAGCAATGGAGCGACGGTAAGAACGTGGCTTGTGATGGTTAGCCGGTTGGCCCGCGGGGCGAGGCCGTCGCCTATCTTGTCATCTATTTCACTATAAGGACTTCTCCTCGACGGCAACGAAGTTGAAGTGAAGAGGTCGGACTGCTTCACTATAACCGGCCTGTTTATGAGCGATTTGCTCTGG
>Ga0207708_10000903_pt1 | contig 22295 bp, 26 predicted proteins | sample KBSK5101metaG_FD_184340 | JGI IMG/M metagenome (GOLD analysis project Ga0207708, IMG submission 184340) | Corn, switchgrass and miscanthus rhizosphere microbial communities from Kellogg Biological Station, Michigan, USA - KBS K5-10-1 metaG... | ecosystem: Host-associated > Plants > Roots >...
CGCCGGTCGGCATCACCCAGTCTTTCGGGTTCTGCGACATTTTGATGAGTTCGTCGTTCGCTTGCGCAGCGCCGGCAGCGAGCGCTGCAACGGCGCCTAAACAGGTTGTGAGCAGCAGATTGCGCATCAGAGTCCTCCCTGCGACCGTCGTCGAGGGTTGACCGACACACTGGCACCCAGTGCCGCGCGTCGGGCACCCGTTTGTGGGAAGAGCTTCCGGCAGCGTGTCACAGCGTTGCGAGGCACAAGGGGCACATGCGGTCGCGCCCCGCCTGCTTACGAAGAAACGTCAGGATTCCCTTTGACCTGACGTTCTTGAAGCCGGAAACCGTAATGAAAGTCTATGCTCGCCCCGGACCGATCGCAACAAAAAGATTCGGGACAATCAGACGCTGGAGTGCCCACTTGTCGCAACACGGCACCTTGGCATCGCCCCACGGTACGCTCGATGATTATGAACCATGCTTATCTGATGATGGCGTTGGGACGGCATCGGCCCCACACGAGAGGCATGTGCATGCGTAACCGGGTGGCGGCGGTTGCTGCGACATTCGTGCTCGCCGTGAGCCCGATACATGTTGCCCACGCACAACTGCCGCCGCTTGCCCATGCGCAAGACCTCCCAGTTGCCCACGAAGGAACTCCGGCGCCGCTTGCCGTGTCGGAAATGGCGCCCGGGGTCTTCGTTTACGCCGGCGCCTTGGCGCTCATGAACCGCGACAACGAAGGCGCCATTGCCAATGTGGCATTTGTCATCGGCAACGACGCCGTTGCGGTGATCGATACCGGCGGCAGCGTCCGCGAGGGCCGCCGCCTGCTGGCCGCGATCCGTGCACGAACCCCAAAGCCGATCCGCTACGTGATCAACACGCACGTGCATCCCGACCATGTCTTCGGCAATGCAGCATTCCAGCGCGAGGGAACGGTGTTCGTTGGCCACCGCAATCTGCCGCGCGCGCTTGGGGCGCGCGGACAGTTCTACCTCGACACATTCCGCCGTTCGATGGGGGAGGAACTCATGGCGGAGACGACGATCGTCCCGCCGGACCAACTGGTGGCCGACGAGGTAAAGCTCGACTTGGGCGGACGCACGCTGACGGTAAAGGCCTGGCCCACGGCCCACACCGACAACGACCTGACCGTTCTGGACGAGGCTTCCGGCACCCTGTTCGCGGGTGACCTCGTTGTCACGCAGCATGTGCCCGTGCTGGACGGAAGCATTAGGGGATGGCTGGCGGTGATGGATGAACTGGCGCGCATCCCGGCCCGGCGCGTCATTCCCGGCCATGGCGCTGCAATCAACGATTGGCCCGGCGCGCTGCAAGACCAGCGACGCTACCTGGAACGTCTGGCGGGCGACGTCCGGGGTCTGATCAAGGGCGGCGTCCCCCTCGCCGCGGCTGCCCAGCGCGCCGGCCAGGCGGAAAAGGATCGCTGGCGGCTGTTCGAGGAGTATAATGCTCGTAACGCCACGGCGGCCTTCGCCGAACTCGAATGGGAGTGAGGCGCGATGTCAAAATTCCGTGCCGAGTCAGCCCGCGCGCGAGGAGACGCACCATGACAACCCTTCCTCGGCTTGCCTGTGTCGCCGTGCTTGGTCTGGCCGCATGTGGGTGGGTCGGTGACGCCGCGGCCCAGCAGGATCCGTGGCCGGAACTTGCGAACCAGGTGTTCAACGGCCGTCCGCTCGTGGATGGAACGGACCTGCTCGCAATCGAGATGCCCGGCCGGGCAGAGGACGCTGCGATCGTGCCACTGACCGTGCGCGCCACTCTGCCGCCCGGTGACGCCCGCCGCGTCAAGGCATTTACGATCGTCATCGACGAAAACCCCGCTCCGGTCACGGCGACCTTCACGATCGGACCGACCGCGGTCGTTTCGTCGATTTCGACTCGCGTGCGCGTCAACTCCTACACCAACGTGCATGCCGTCGCGGAACTCAGCGACGGGATGCTTTACGCGGTCAGGACCTACGTAAAGGCCTCGGGCGGTTGCTCGGCCCCGGCCAGCAAGAGCGCTGACGAAGCGAAGGCGGGCCTGGGTCAGTTGCGGCTTCGGCAATTTACCCGCGCCGCCGACAGCCGCGCAAGCAACCTGCGTGACGCTCAGCTCATGATCCGTCATCCGAACAATTCCGGACTGCAAATGGATCAGATTTCGCGCCTCTACACGCCGGCCTATTTCGTCCATCACGTGAAGATCTGGCAGGGCGATGAGTTGGTGCTGGCGATGGAGGGCAGCATCGGGATCTCGGAGGATCCCAATATCCGCTTCAGCTATGTTCCCAACGGCACGCAGGCGTTCCGCGTCGAGGTCGTCGACACCGACAACCGCACGTTCAGGGGCGAATGGCCGTTCCAAGCGTCGGAGATGTAGCAACCCCGAATGACGATCAGAAGCAACGCACCTCGGCTTCGGCCTGGGCGCGCTTGAGATCGTTGGTGGCCGTTCTTGCCTGCTCGGGCGAGCGGAACATGGCGCCGAACCGCCCGGGGACCTGGGAGAGGCTCAAGACCGTTTCTGCGGCGACATAGCGATCGTAAGGCAGGATCGAAGCGATGATGTCGATAGAGCAGGAGCACTGATCCAGGGCCTGCCGTGTCTCGCCATTGGTCTTCATGCAGGCAAAGACGTAGTCAGCCCGGGCAGCGGTCGGATAGTCGTTGAGTTCCGCCGCGCTCAGAGGTGTTCCCATCGCAGTGGCCGCCGCAAGCATCAAGCAGAAGCGTGGCAGGCTTGTCATGGGTGTCATGGCCGTCAATCAAAACCCCATCGAAATCTAAGCCTTCGTCTTGCGCTATACCATACACCCATGACCCTTCTCATCTTCGACTGCGACGGCGTCCTGGTCGATTCGGAGCACTTGGCTTGCGAAGCCCTGGCGGAGCTCATGACCACGCTCGGCCATTCCATGACCGCCGACCAGGCCATGCTCGCTTTTGCCGGACGCAGCCTCAAGGACGTCCTGGCGCGGGCCGAACGTCTCCTGTCTCGGCCGATCCCCGAGGACATGGGTGAACGGGCCGCCCGCCAGCTCATGGCGCGCTTTCGCCACGAGCTCAAGGCGGTCGCCGGGGTGAAAGATGCCATCGCTGCCCTGCCGCATCGACGGTGCGTCGCCTCGTCATCTGCCCCCGACCGCCTGATGCTCTCGCTCGACGTGACCGGCCTGTCTCCACTGTTCGGGAACAACGTCTTCAGCGCGGTCGAGGTGGTCAATGGCAAGCCCGCCCCGGACCTTTTCCTTCTGGCGGCGCGGCGCCTCGGCGCGGAGGCGTCAAGCTGCATCGTGATTGAGGATTCCGTCCTCGGCGTCGAAGCCGCTGGGGCCGCCGGCATGGCCGCGATCGGTTTTGCGGGCGCCAGCCACGCAAACCGGGAACTCGCCAAGCGCCTTGCCGACGCGGGAGCCGACCTTGTCATCGATTCCATGGCAAATCTGCCGGCAGCAGTCGAGCAATTGGTCGCACGCAGATAGCTCGATACCCAACCCGTCGATTGAACGCAGAGGCGGAGCGAGCGTGGGTGTGATAAGCGTCGCACCAATGTGATCGCAGACGCGGTCGGGCACGGGTAGCTTAGACCTAGGTGAAGCGCACGCCGCGCGGGCATGCGGCGGGTTGCCAACAGAGACGTCCTTCCCATGAGACGCGCATCGCTCTGCACCGTCGCGTTCGGGATGCTCGGGCTCCTGGTCGTCGCTCCGGCCGCAGCCCAGGACATGATGCAGCATGTAGATCTGACTTCGCCGGAGATGACAGCCGCGGAAATGACCCGCGCGGAGGTCGAGGCCGCAATCGCCGCCGCCACATCCACACAGCCCGCCGATTTCACCGGCAAGAAGCTCTCGGGTCTTGACCTGTCCGGGCTCGATCTCTCCGGCGCCGTGTTGCGGGCCGCAAGGCTCAACCGGACCAAACTGACCGACGCGAAGCTCGACCGGGCGGTCCTCGATCAGGCCTGGCTTCTGGACGCCGATCTAAGCCGGGCCAGCCTCAGAGGCGCAAATATTTTCGCCGCGCAGATGCAGCGCGCAAAGCTCGACGGGGCCGATCTCTCCGGCGCACGCATCGCCGCCGACCTCACCGGAGCAAGCCTGGTTGGAGCCGTTCTCTCGGGCGCCAACCTTGGCGCCGACATGAAAAATCAGTCCATGGGCCTTATGCGCGCCGTGCTCAAGTCCGCCAATCTCGAGCGGAGCATCCTGCGCGATGCCGATCTCTCACGCGTCGATCTCGAATTCGCATCGCTCCGGAATGCGGACCTGACCAACGCTTCACTCAGGGGCGCCGCATTGGGGGGCGCCAACCTCACAGGCGCCACGGTCGCCGGCGCCGATTTCGCCGCGGCCGACCTCGCATCGGCAAGGCTTGTTGCGCCGATCGGGCTCGACGCCGCCAAGAACTTCGACAAGGCAAAGAATACCGACCGGCTGCTGCGCGAATGAGGCGCCGCCTCGGCTGCACCGGAACATTCAACGGGCGATCTCGGGAGGTTTCGCCAATGCGCCGTCTGTGGCTCGCCGTCGTTTTGCTCGCCCTGGCCGCATCTGCGGCCACGGCTCAGGATCGCAGAGGCATGCGGTTCTGGAATCTCACCTTGTACACGGTCACCAGTTTGCAGATGTCGCCAGCGGGACAAGACACCTGGGGTCCCGACCAATGCCAGAACGATCGCGATGGAACCGTTGACCACGACGAGCGGCTGAGGATCACCGGCATCGAACCCGGCCGCTACGACGTCAAACTTGCGGACAGGATCGGGCGCATCTGCATTGTCCGGGATGTCGAAGTGCGGGCCGCGGCGGTATTCACCATCGAGGAAAAACAACTCACGGATTGCCGCAAGTGACGCAATCCCTCAGCGGGTGACATTGCCGTGCATGCTGTGAAATATCCTGAGAGCCGCGACGTGCTCGGCGACGTCATGCACCCGGAAGATCGACGCGCCGGCGGCGGCAGCCACCAGGTTGGCCGCCACGGTCCCAATGAGCGTCGCTTCGATGCCGTCGCCGGTCAGCGACCCGAGGAAGGCCTTGCGCGAGGCGCCGACCAGGATCGGGAGCCCGTATTCCTTGAGATCAGGTATGCGTGCCACGGCTTCGACGTTCTGGCGCGACGTCTTGCCGAACCCGATGCCGGGATCAAGGATGATGACCTCCTCGTGAACGCCGGCTTTCGCGGCAAGCGCAAGTGAGCGGTCGAAAAAGCGCCGGATGTCCGCAAGGATATCGACCCGCTCATCTTTCTCTTCCCGATTATGCATGATGATGAGCGCCGCATCGGTTTCAGCCACCACGGCGGCCATATCCCGATCTTTTTGCAGGCCCCACACGTCGTTGATCACGGCCGCGCCCGTCGCGATCGCTCTCGCCGCAACCGCCGCCTTGCTGGTATCGATGGAGAGCGGCACGTCGAGAAGGTCCGCCAGCGCCCTCAAGACCTCTCCCACGCGCGCGAGCTCCTCGGCTTCGGAGACCGGTGTCGCGGACGGTCGCGTCGACTCGCCTCCGATATCGACGATGTCGCATCCCGCCACGACCATGCTCTTGGCGTGCGCAATTGCGGCATCGAATGCTTGAAATCGTCCGCCATCGGAAAAGGAGTCCGGGGTCACATTTAGAATTCCCATCACCGCCGGACGAGATTTCAGCTTGTGGAGAAAGGCGTCACGCTTGGCGCGCACTTCGGCGCGCATCAGATCTTTTCCCTGGTGCCGGCGTATTCGCACCGCCAGCGCACGGCCACCCATTTAGGGTGCTCCGCGATCCACTGCGCGATATACGGCTGGGCATTCATGGCACACTGATTGAGCGACATTTCTGCCGCAAAGTGAAGGTGCTGCTCTTCGCATCGGTCGGGGCTTGCCAATGCGCAAACCGTCAACACCAACTCGATCAGGCCCATCGTCGCCTCCGCTCGTCGTTCGCGCACCTCTTGCGGTCCATAACGTCGATGTCGATGGTCATGCGCCCACGCAGAATACTTCTCCCTTGCCCAGCACGGCCATATCGCCGGCAAGCCGTCGCAGCGGTGCGCGAAGAGCAGCACCAGCGGCAGCGCTATAGTCCGCGACAAACGCTGCCATGAGCCGCATGGCGACAAGGTCGTGCACGCCGCAATCGAGAAATGTTGGCGACAGCTCATCGCATCCGCCGGCCAGCACGACGGTGCCGCGGCGCATGAGATAGCCGGGCAGCGGTCCTGCCGCTCGGCGTACGATCAACGTTCCTGCGATCATGCCACAACCGGCGTAGGCGCCAGCCCGACCTTCCACCACGATGGTGCCACGGCGCAAACGATCGCCAACGCGTTCGCCGACATCGCCTCTGACCACCACGACGCCACCGCGCATCCCCGCCATCTCGCCAGCGAGCGGGCCGCCGACCCGATCGCCGGCCGAGCCCGCAATCTCCACCTGCCCGCCCTGCATGCCGGAAGCGGCCCACCGCCCTGCATTGCCATTGATGATCAGACGACCATTCGTCATCAACCGGCCGGCCTGGTTGCCGACATCGCCTTCGACGACGATCTCGCCGCCGGCCATGTCCTGTCCGACCTGATCGAAGCGATCGGTGCCGCCCTCGATGCGAACGCGCTGCGGGTCGCCGGCGCGCACCCGGAAGATGTCGCCGACGGTAATGCGCTGCCGCCCGGTCTGCAGTTCGAGCTTGCCGATCTCGGCGGCCGTCTTGTCGGACAAACGATGAGGGACGAGCGCGGAAAGATCGAGCCGCTCGTCAGGATCGGTCCGCAGGGTCAGGACCAACGGCCTCATCGCAGGAGATCCCTGAGGTGAAAATGGTGCGGGCCAAGCTTGCCGCCGTAGTTTCCGGCCCCGATCCGCACCGCCCCCCGCTTGGGACCGAGCTTGATCATGGCGGCGAGGCCGGCGCGCATGGCGGCGGCGACCGCCGTCGACGTCAAACCATCGATGACGATTTCCAGCACCGACCCGATCTCGGGCCCGAGCGCGCTCTTCACCGCTCCCCGGAGGGTGGGACAATAGGCTTCGTTGGTGGAGGCGCTGGCCTTGTATTTGGACCCCACTTTCGAGCCCGATCGTACGATCCCACCGGGAAATGGCATGATCACGTCCGGAACCCGTTTGATCGCGCTCACGGCGGCCTCCGCCGCGGCCAGCGTCGTCTTTGAATTCCGACCCATGATCAGCAGATTGCCGCCGCCAACGGCCACCTTGGTCAGTCCGGTGGTTGCTTCACAAACGAATTCGCCATCCATCACCGGAACGCGCCAGAAGTGCTTGCCCGCGAGGCGTTTGGAGATCTGCCAGCCATCCCCGAAGAAGCGCAACGCGTTGCCCAGCTTGAGCACCTCGTCACCCTGAAATCCCGCGTAGCAGGCAGAGCCCGGCGCGGTCAGCACGCATTGGGCAACCCGGTTCTGCAGTTGCTTCTGCAATTCGCTGGTGGAGACGGCGAACAGAAGCACACGAATGCCTGGTCGGCGGTCCGGCGTTTCCCGCGGGCTCAGCTCGCTGTCGATCCCCGCCTCGCACCCGCAGCCGATAACGGACGTGCCGAAGCCGATCATCGTGACTGCGGCTTGGCGAGCCCAGCGTGCGCTGTCGGCGGTGATGACGACTCCGGCCGCGCGCATGTTGAAGGCTTCCGCAAACGTGTCGTCGATGTGTATGCCCTTTACGATCATTTCGCGCATGGCACTGCCTCGAACGGCTCCGGTCGGCCGATCGCCGTTGCCGGCACCGCCATGATGTCCGCCGGCAAGCCATAACGATCGGAGTAATAGTCCTGCATCCGCCGCTCGATCGTCTGGTCATGTCCCGGCGCCACGGTAAGAGCGCGCCCCCAGCGATATTGGGTCACCGTGCCGTCGCGAACGACCAGTTCGCCATCCTTGAACACGAGCGAAGCCGCCCGGAACATCTTTGCCCGGTCGGTATCGTTCGCGTAGACGGCGATGTCGGCAACGGCGCCGGCGCCAAGATGCCCGCGATCGCGCAGGCCGAGCAGCCGGGCCGGCGCGGCACGCGTCATGGTGGCGATCTCATTGAGCGAATATTCGCGCCTGATCGAGGCGAGCGTGGTCATCGCAACGGCGGCGGGCGGTAATGTCGCCATCCATTGCGCCCGCAGATCGCAATCCATGAGCAGTGCGAAGATCTCCGGATAGGTCGTAAACGGCGCGCCGTTGGGGTGATCGGTCGTGAAGAAGACGCGCGACGGATCCTCAATCAGCAGAAACAGTTCGAGACCGACGCACCACTGGACGGCATTGTAAAAGTCGGACGCGCGGTAATTGTAAGGCACGATGCCGCCACCGTTGCCATCGCCGTCGAAAATCACCCATTTCTTCGGACTTGCCTGATTGCGCGCGTTGAACTGCCGCAGCACATCGGACGAGATCGTGACGGTCTGTCCGAACATGACCTGCCCGACATCCACGGTCACGCTCTTGGCGCCGTTCACCGCCTCCGCCAGCCGCGCGGCGTCCGAGGAGAATCCGCGTTCGCCTTCCTTGCCATAGCCATAGAACTGCAGGTGGGCGAGGTGCAGCGGCAGGCCCTCTGCCGCCGCGATCGTCGCCAGCGCCGTGTCGGCGCTTCCCGCCATGCCCAGATTGTTGCAGTGCACGTGCAAGGGATGGGGGACGCCGAGTTCATGCACCGCGCGCTGGAGGGTCCTCACGATTGCGCGCGATGACACGCCGTAATTCGGCACGACGTCATCGAATGAGAATTCACGCACGTTGGCCTTGAATGCAGCAGCGCCGCCTGCGTTGATCACCTTGATTCCGAGCGCTCGCGACGTCGCCAGCGTCCAGGCTACGTAGTCGCGGACATGGGATGCGCTTGCACCCGCGCGCATCAAATCCAGGAGGTAGTCATCATTGCCGAGGACCGACAGTGTTGCCTTGTCGATGATGGGAATATCGGCAAGCTCGAGATGCGCGTGCAGGGCGTCATTCGGCGCCACCGCCGGCTCAACGACCGTGGTGAAGCCCATTGCAGCGTAGAGGCAGCCGGTCTGGAACGTGCCCCATTCGGCGTTCGACAGCGGCGTCTGCACCCGCCGCGCTCCTGTGCCACGATGAAGCTCGGGCAGCAACAGACGCGCCGCGTTCACGTTGCTGCCGGCGATGTGGGAATGGATGTCGATCGCGCCCGCCATGACGATCTTGCCGGCTGCGTCATACGTCTCATCAGCACGAGCGCCGCCCGGGGTCTCGATGATCCGGCCATCGCGGATCCAGATGTCGGCGACACCGTGCGTGCCGTTGGCAGGATCGATGGCGTGGCCACCTTTGATCCGGGTCAACACGGCCAAGCTCCGGGGGATGGCAGCACCGCTGCGATCTGGGCGAGTGCGGCGGCGACCGAAACGGCCTTGCTTGGGTCCTTCGCCACCGCGGGCACCAACGTCCCGGTTGCCGCATCGTGCTCGACCGCGTCGTGGTCGGTCCCGGGCTGGCCAACATTGATGTGAACACGCGGTTTTTGCCGAAATCTCGCATCCTGTCCCGTGAGCGCAATCATCGGCACTTGGCGTGTCCAGGCAGGCGCCGCCGCGCGGTAGGCGGAAATCCAAACGGCGCAGTCCGCCTCCCCGCTTTCCACCAGACGCGCGGCATCGAAGCGCCAGGTATCGTGTTCGGGAAAGCCACGCCCAAAGCTCGTTCGCATGGGAAAGCCGGTCATCCAACCGCAAGCCTGCAGCACGCCGAGCGCATTGTCCGCGGCCGCAAGCGCGAGGCCGGTGAAACGGGTCGTGGCGTTCAAATCCGCGACCATGCCACAGAGCATCTCGATGGTCAGCGTGTCGAGTTCCGCCGCAGACCACACTGCGACCCCGAAGCGGGCGGCACGCAGTTCGGCAGCGAAGGCATCGAGCGCTTTTGCCGCCAGCAGGGTCTTGCCGACGGGCCGGCCGGCGAGGCGTGCACGCAATGCCGCGAGCAGAACCGGCAAGTCTTTGCGGTTGCGGCCGACCACATGCACTTTCGCGCGACCCGCAAGCTTGGTCGGGTCGCCCCCCGGGCATAGCCAGAGGATCCGCCGCTGAGCGGTTATTGCGTCGACCTGCGCCATCGGCGGCCGCATCAACAGGCGCTCGGGCAGTTCTGGCCATGCCTCCACAAGGCCCGCACCGATCATCAGCAGGACATCGGCCCTGAGGCGCGCCTCATTCGGCGTCGTGAGCATGATCCCGGCAGCGCGCATGACCTCGACGTCCCGGAGGACGGTCTCGGAGTTCATGTGATCAATGCTTGCGCCGATCCGTTCGGCGAGCGCGATCGCGGCGCGCGCGCCCGCGATATCGGTGCCTAGCCCTGCCACCACCGGCACGCGACTGGCCGCGAGCAGTCTCGCGGCTTCAGCCGTTGCGACGTGAAGCGCCACCGGTCGACCATCGATCCAGGCGTGGCTCATTTCCGCTCCCCCTGCATGGACAGCGTCGCGAGCGCGGCACTCAGGCGTCGTATTTGATATAGGCGAAGCGCGGGTCCGTGGCCGGCGTGCCTTCGAGCGCTCTTGCTTCTTTCCCGGGCTGCCAATGAACCACGTCCTCGATCTTCTTGGCCAACTCGAAGTCTTTGTCGGTTATGCCCTTGGCAGCATGGTTTTGCAGGCGCACTTCCACCCATGCATAAGAGGCAGTGATGTCGGGATGATGCCAAGCGGCCTCGGCGAGATGACCGACCGCGTTGATCACCATCAGTGTTCCTTTCCAACCGTGAGTGCGGTACTTGCGGCGGATCCAGCCGCCTTCCAGATACCAGTGCGGCAATTCCTGCTGGAGGCGCTCTTTGACTTGTTCGTCGGAATATGTGCGTTCCTTGCTGCGTTCGGTCATGGCGTGCCACCCCTCGATAGAACGCGTTCTACAGCCGTCTGAGATTGCCAACGAACGCGAGGTGCCGCAGTCTATTCCCGTATTCTGGTTCGAAAAGCCCGGTCACGGAAAAATCTCGGGAGAGAAAGGTTGAACCGCTCCCCTTCCCCCGCGAGCGTTACAGTTACGGTTCCGGCGAGGCTCCATCTCGGCTTTCTGGATCTCAACGGAGGTCTCGGACGTCGATTCGGGAGCATCGGCCTCGCGATCAACGGACTCAAGACCAGCATCACTTTCAACGCGGCTTCGCAGCTGCGAGTGACCGGTCCCGAAAACGAGCGGGTCCGAGGCTATCTGCAGGTGATGCAACGCGCTCTCGACATCGAGAACACCTGTCACGTGAGAATCGACGAGGTCGTCCCCGCTCATGCCGGTCTCGGCTCGGGCACCCAGATTGCACTCGCGGTCGCAGCGGGCGTGCGGCGGTTCCACGGATTGCCTCTCGACGTGCGAGGCGATGCCATCCGGCTCGAGCGCGGCGCACGCTCGGGGGTCGGCATCGGACTGTTCGATCACGGAGGTCTCGTCGTCGATGGCGGACGCGGACCGCTCACGACGGCCGCGCCGGTCGTCAGTCGAATGCCGTTCCCGGAGCAATGGCGCATCCTGGTCGTGCTGGATCCGCACCGGCAGGGGGTGCACGGACCGGACGAGCGTGAAGTGTTCAGCAAGCTCGCGCCGTCTTCGGATGGGCAAGCGGCCCATCTTTGCCGGCTCGTCCTGATGAAGGCGCTGCCCGCGCTCGCGGAATGCGACATTGCCGGTTTCGGTTCAGCGATCAAAGAAATGCAGATGCTCCTTGGGGACTATTTCGCCACGATTCAGGGCGGAAGCCGCTTTTCCAGCCCCGATGTGGCGGCGGCCCTGGCTGCACTCGAGGATGAAGGTGCATATGGCATCGGCCAGAGCTCCTGGGGACCGACCGGCTTTGCCTTTGCGCCGTCTGCGGAGGAGGCGAACCGTCTGGTCGAGAGCGTCAATCGGCATCCGCGTTGCCGGGATCTGGACATTCGTACCGTCGCTGGTCTCAATCGCGGAGCGCATATCGTCAGTCACGTGGAGGCGGACGAGCCTGAGCGACACCAAAGATAAGAACGCGTCCGGGAGGTGATGCCATGACCGACAAGCACATCCTTCACATGCTGACACCGCTCAAGCATATGAGCCCGTTCGACGTGAACATGGCGCTGGATGCAGGCTACGACGCGGCGATCGCGTACACGAACGTGATGCTCGACGAGGTGGGTGGCCTGGTGCAAGACGCGATCTTCTCGCGCCCGCCCAAGACCGGCGTCCGGACCGGCATGTTCATCGGCGGCAAGAATGCCATCCTCGCCCTCGACATGCTTTCCGCCGCCAAGAAGGCGCTGGTACCGCCATTCGGCATCTCATTCTTTGCCGACCCTGCAGGTTCGTTCACCACCGCGGCGGCCATGGTGGCGTGTGTCGAGAAGTCGTTGCTCGACAAGAAAAAGCGAAGTTTGAAGGACCTGAAACTCGCGGTCTTCGGTGCGACCGGCGTGGTCGGCTTCTCCTCCGCCGTCATTGCCGCTCTGGAGGGCGCCGACGTCACCCTTGTCGGCTACGACGGCACCAAACGCGTGAGCGAGGCGGCAGGCGAGATCAAAGCCCGCTTCCAGGTCGACGTCCATGTCGCCGATGGCAGCGACGATACGAAGAAGGCGGAGATCCTGACAGAGGCCGAGGCTGCACTCTGCGCGGGACGCGCGGGCGTTCGCATTCTCTCGAGCACTCAACTTGCCCAAGCGAAGCGTCTTCTGATCGTGGCCGACGTCAACGCCGTTCCCCCTTCCGGGGTGGAGGGCCTGGACATGATGGCAAATGGCGTGGAGCTCACTCCCCACGGCACGCTCGGCATTGGTCCGCTTGCGATCGGCAACATCAAGTACAAGACCGAATCCGGCTTGTTCCAGCGCATGATCGCCGCGACGAAACCGGTGACCTTCGACTTTCGCAATGCATTCCAGCTCGCGCGCGAGTTAAATGAATAGGGCCATAGCAGTGTTGATCGCAGCCGCTTCCGGCCGCGCTCTTGCCGCGTCCGCGCGCCGCGGCGGATATACGCCGCTGGTCGCCGATTTCTTCGGGGATGAAGACACCGCCGCGGCAGCCGAGGCCCATATCCGTCTTGACCAGGGTCTTGCCCGCGGCATGCGCTCCGACACTGTCATCGCGGCGCTCGAGAGCCTCGCTCGCTCGCGAGAGCCGGCCGGAATCGTCTGCGGCACCGGGTTCGAGGATCGGCAGGACCTACTCGCCGCCATCGCGCGGCGCTGGACCCTGTTTGGCAACGCACCCGCCGTGGTCGCGCGCGCGAAAGATCCGCTCACTTTTGCAAAACTCTGCCAGGACTGCGGCATCGCGCATCCCGATACCTCCCTCAGCCGCCCGCAGGATCCGGCAAACTGGCTCGCGAAGCGCCAAGGCGGCGCAGGCGGCCGACACATCCGGCACGCAGCCGACGGCGATTGCGACGGCGGGACCTTTTACTTCCAGCGCCACGTCGGTGGCGTCCCGATGTCCGCAATTTTCCTCGCCGACGGTCATCACGCCATGATCCTAGGTTTCAGCACGCAATGGTCGGCCCCGACAGCGAGCCAGCCATTCCGCTACGGTGGCGCCGCGCAGCCCGCCGAGATCGACGCCGAGACCGCCGACGCGATGACACAAGCCGTACAGCGGCTCACCCAGATGATGCAGTTGCGCGGCTTGAACAGCGCCGATTTTCTCGTTCGCGGCCGCGACTTCGATCTGCTGGAGATCAATCCGCGGCCGGGAGCAACGCTCGACATTTTCGAGCCGAACGACGGGTCCCTGTTTGCGATGCACATCTCGGCCTGCCAAGGAATGCTGCCGGCGGCACGACCGAGCTACGAGCGAGCGAGGGCATCGGCCATCATCTATGCCGACCGCAACATCCCGGTCTTTCCTGCGTTCGATTGGCCGTCATGGACGGCCGACCGGCCAGCCGCCGGCACCGCTGTCGACAATGGCGATCCTTTGTGCACGGTGCATGCGTGCGCGGCCACCGCGACCAGCGCGCGCAAACGTGCAGCGCAACGCGGCGCGGCGATTCTAGCCGACGCCGGCGGGGGGCTACCATGAGCAGCTCGCAAACATTCAGTGTGAACCAGCGCGCGGCGGAGCTCGTCGGGCGGATCGAGGCCGCTGCGGCCGAACTCAGGGTCGCGGTCACGCGCGGCGAACTCGGTGAAACGCTGATCGATGCCGGAAGTCGCTCGCGCGGCAGCATCGCCGCGGGTTTGCACCTCGCTGAAATCTGCATGGGGGGGCTGGGAACGGTGACGCTCGCTTCCAGCACAGCGACGCCACGCTGGCCCTGGACGCTGATGGTGCGCTCGTCCGAGCCGGTCGTCGCCTGCCTCGCTTGTCAATATGCCGGCTGGCGACTTTCCGAAGGAAAAGGCAAGGATGCCTTCTTTGCGCTCGGCTCCGGCCCGGCACGCGCGCTGGCGCGGGTCGAACCGCTGTTTGAAGAGCTCGGTTACCAGGACAAGGCCCCGACCGCCACGCTCGTCCTGGAAAGCAGCCGTCCGCCCCCATCCGCCCTGGTTGCCAAGGTCGCCGATGACTGCCGTCTTACGCCCGATAAACTGACGCTCATCTATGCTCCGACCCAGAGCCTTGCCGGCGGCGTACAGGTCGTTGCCCGTGTTCTCGAGGTCGCGCTCCACAAGGCGCATGAACTCAAGTTCCCGCTGGAACGCGTGGTCGAAGGCCTCGGCGCGGCGCCGCTCTCGCCGCCTCACCCGGATCTGGTCACGGCAATGGGCCGCACCAATGACGCCATCATCTACGCCGGCCGAGTGCACCTTTTCGTGACGGGTGCGGCCAGTGACGCCCGTGACCTGGCGCAAGCGCTGCCGAGTGAAGACTCCCGTGACTACGGCCAACCGTTCGCGGAGATTTTCAAGCGCTTCAAGGGCGACTTCTACGCGATCGATCCCATGCTTTTCAGCCCGGCGGAGGTGATCGTAACGGCCCTCGACAGCGGCGAAAGCTTCCACAAGGGCCACGTCGATCTTAAGCTGCTCGATGCCTCCTTCACATAACACGTTCGCCTGCGAGCCTGCGTCGGCTGTCCCGGTTGTCGTGCTCATCGCCGACGGCATCGACTGGCATGCCCGCACGCTGACAAAGGCGTTCGCCGCACAAGGGGTGCGGACGATTCCGACAAGCCTGCAAGCTTGCGGGATGGAAACGCAGGGAGCGACCGGACTCAACATCCCCGGCCTCGGCGGCCGGCTTCCCGACGCAGTGTTCGTGCGCACGATGTCCGGCGGCACTTTCCAGGCGGTGACGCTCCGTCTCGGCATTCTCCACGCGTTGCGCGAGAACGGCGTACTCGTCTGGAACGATGCGCGTGCGATCGAACGGTGCGTCGACAAATCGATGACCAGTTTCTTGTTGGCGCGGGCGGGCATCCCGACTCCCGCCACTTGGGCGGCCGAATCGCCGGCAACGGCACGCGCGATCGTCCAGCGCGAGAGCCCGCAGGGCCCGTTGGTGCTCAAGCCGCTCTTCGGCTCACAGGGGCGTGGTCTGAAGCTGATCCGGACGGCGGACGAGCTGCCCGCTCCGGACGAGGTTGCGGGCGTCTATTACATGCAGCGCTATCTCGGCGCCGAGGGCACTGGCGGCTTCCGCGACTTCCGCCTGCTCGTCTCGCGCGGACGCGTGATCGCCGCCATGGCACGGCAAGCGGCCGGCTGGATCACGAACGTGAAGCAAGGAGGACGGCCGCTACCCGTCGTTCCCGATAAGGACATGAAGGAACTTGCTGTTCGCGCCACTGAAGCAGTGGCGGCAGAGTTTGCCGGCGTCGACATCCTTCATGACCCCGATGGACGCCCGACCGTGCTCGAGGTCAACAGCATGCCGGCCTGGTCGGGCCTGCAGAAGGTCACGCGCGCCAGCATTGCGCGGATTCTCGCCGGCGATCTTGTCGATGCGCTCGCGGCGCGGACGGAGCGTGGAGCGACGGCGTGACCACGCTGGCGGAACAGATTGCCGCCGCCTTCAGGGCGGCTTGTCTTGATGAGCTCGAGGCGCCGAAGCCCGGCAACGTCCATGTCTTCGCCTCGGGCCACCGCATGACCGCCGCGGAGTTCGTCCGGAGCGCCGAGGTGGCAGCGGCGCCGCTCGCCTTCCCCGGAGCCCGAGTCGGCAACCGCATTCGAGACGCCGTCGAAGCGACATTGACACTGGTCGGCACCAACACCAATCTCGGCATCATCCTGCTCTGCGCACCGCTGGCCGCAGCGGCCGAGGTGAGATCTAGCGACCTTCGTTCCGCTCTCGCGCAGGTGCTCGCGGCGCTGAATGTTCGAGACGCCGAGCATGCCTTCCGCGCGATCGCACGCGCGGCGCCGGCCGGCCTCGGACGGGTGGAGCGACACGATGTCGCCGAGGCCGCGACCGTTACGCTCAAGGCCGCCATGGCCGAGGCATCGAGCCGCGATCGGATCGCCCGGCAATATGTCAGCGATTTCGAAGATGTTTTCGAACGGGGCGAGCCCACACTCCAAGCAGCCCTGGAGCGCTCGGACGAGCCACAATGGGCCACGCTTGCAGTCTATCTCGAGTTTCTCTCCGCATTTCCCGACAGCCATATCGTTCGCAAGCACGGCACGGCTACGGCGGAGGACATATGCCGCACCGCGGCGCGATATCATGAGCGAATGCGATCCGCTGAAAGCCCGGCCGCTCTCCTCCCCGATCTCCTGACCTGGGATACGCTGCTGAAAGAGCGAGGCATCAATCCCGGAACGAGCGCGGACCTCACGGTCGCGACCTTATTTGCCCACCGGTTGCGGACCATCTTGCCGTCGGCTCGCAACAATGATTGACTTTGAAACGCGGACGAAGTCCGCCGCTATCTGGCTAACCGGTCCGGCCCATTCGAGCCGGACGCTGACAACAAGGGTAGCCGTTCAGCCGGATTCCGAGAATGTCGGGATTCGGACGGAGGTTTTTCTTTCCTTGGGAGGAGATGGCGATGGCAAAGATCAACGGAGTCTGTGTCGGTGAATCGCTCGTTGGCGAGGGGAACGAAGTAGCCCACATCGATCTCATTATGGGTCCGCGTGGAAGCGCGGTTGAATCGGCATTTACCCATGCTTTGACGAACAACAAGGACGGCTTTACCTCGCTTCTGGCTGTCATAGCGCCGAATTTGCTCTGTAAGCCTCCTACGATCCTGTTCAACAAGGTGACGATCAAAGGAGCGAAGCAGGCCGTGCAAATGTTCGGCCCCGCTCAGCACGCGGTGGCGAAGGCCGTGGCCGACAGCGTCGCGGAAGGTATCATTCCCCAAGACGAGGCCGACAACCTCTTCATTTGCGTCGGCGTATTCATCCATTGGGAAGCCGCCGACGACAAGAAGATCCAGGACTACAATTATCGCGCCACCAAGGAAGCGATCGCGCGAGCCGTCAACGGCGAACCGAAGGTGTCCGAGGTCGTCGCCAAGCGCGACCAGGTCAAGCACCCGTTCGCCGCCTAGGACCGCGCGCCGATCTTGCGGTCTCCGTACGTTCGTCTTTTCCCGCGCAAGTCGGGCACGCCCGACTTGCGCAAGGCGCGCGCGGGCGTAGCTGGAACGCGACAGCGACCTATGCGGCGAGGCATCCCTTCACAACGTGGCAATGTCGCCGCCGCGCAATCGACCGTCATGAAGACATGATGCAACGAGCGCCCCGGCTATGCCGGCACGCTTCAGGGTGATGAGATCATCGATATCGCGCACGCCCCCCGCAGCATAGACCTTCCGGCTCGGCGCGGCATCGCGGACACCGCCGAGCCTGTCCAGGTCCGGTCCGGCACCGCTACCCACGCGTGCCAGGGTCATGGCGATCACCGTCTGCGGCCAGCAATCGGTGTCATCCAGGAGTTCCGGCGGACCTTGAAATGACGGCCCCCGGAAGTCGAGCGACAGCGCCACGCGAGTACCGCCGGCGAAGTGGCGAACAAGCGCCGCATCTACCTGGGTTTCGCTGCCGAGCACCAGCTTGCCCCAGCCGGCCTCGAGCCAGCTCTGCGCGCTGCCGCGCTCACAGATGCCATTGTCGACCCAGAGCGTCAGCCGCGGAAACTCGCCTTTCAGCCGCATCAGCACGGCCCGGTTGTCTTCCCGGCCCGCGATGGCATCAAGGTCGGCGATATAAAGCGTCCTGAACGGGTGGACCGAAAGCAGTCCACGCGCCACATCCACGGGATCGCTGGTTGGCGCGAGGGGCGTCGCGATCGGCCGATACTGATCGCGTTGCCCCATCCTGGCACGAACCACGACGCCGCCCATAACGTCGATGACGGGAATGATCTCCATGCACACTGTCCATCGCCGGAAACGCTGCCATAGTCTACAGGAAGCCATGACCGGCAAGGCACGGAACGGCATATGACAATTGTCGTCGGATGGGATGTGGGCGGTGCCCACCTCAAAGCGGCCCGCGCGGAGAACGGCCGTATCGTCGACGCCGTGCAAGTGGCCTCCCCGCTCCGCCTCGGCCTCGAACAGCTCGCCCGGTCCTTCGTCGAAGCAAAGGCCAGGATCGGGACGGCAGATCTTCACGCCGTCACCATGACCGGCGAGCTGGCTGATACGTTTTCGTCCCGCGTCGACGGCGTCGAGAAGCTGGCGGCGCTGGCGGTGAGCGAGCTCGCACCGGCGCGGGTGTCGCTCTATGCCGGCCGGGGTGGCTTCATCGCGCCGCAAGCCGCGCGTCAGCATGCCGACGAGATTGCATCGGCCAACTGGTTTGCCAGCGCTTCGCTCGCCGCTCGCGCTACAAGTGCGGCCCTATTCGTCGACATGGGCTCGACGACGACCGATCTGGTGCCGGTGGTGGATGGCGCGATCGCCGCTCGCGGATACACCGATGCCGAGCGGCTAGCGGCGGGAGAGCTGGTCTATACCGGTCTGGTGCGAAGCTTTGTAATGGCAGTCGCCGACCGCGCCCCGTTCGAAGGCCATTGGACGGCGCTGATCAACGAATACTTCGCCAACATGGCCGACGTGCATCGCATTCTCGGGCGCCTCCCCGACGACGCAGATCAGATGGCCACGGCCGATGGCCGCGCCAAGACCGTGGAAGCATCATGTGCCCGGCTAGCCCGCATGGTCGGACGCGACACGGCTCACGCCAGCGAAAGCGCGTGGTTGGCATTGGCGCAATGGTTTGCCGAACGGCAAATTCGTACGATCGTGGATGGTGCGATGCTGGTGTTGTCGTGTGGAAATATGCCCGCAGACGCGCCGATTCTCGGCGCCGGTATCGGCCACGCCGTTGTGCGGGAGGTCGCGCGGCGCCTTGGACGCACCTATGTGGCGTTCGGAAGCATTCTGGACGTCGCGCCCGACGCCCGCGAGCGGGCGTCGCATTGCGCTCCTGCAGCCGCCCTCGCCGCGCTTGCTTCGGTTGCGTCGGCATGAGAGCGGGAGCGTGCGCCTCTCATGAAGCTGGGCCGGTTCAGCGCGATTGGTTCCCTTGGCAGAGCAGGAATGACAGCGGACAATGATCTTCAAAATCATCGCCTTCCTTGCTGCCGCAATCCCGATGTTCCTCTTCGTACGCTCGGTCTTCTTCCGGCGAACGACTCGGGTGAATGAAGGCCTCAAAGAATTCAAGAAGCAGGCCAACTTGGCGGTCTCGATATTCCTGTTTCTCATTGCGTGCGTTGTGGCCGTCGCCGCCGGCAAATTGATCTGGACGTGGTGGTCGCCACTCTGAGGTGCCGCGCGCCACCGATGCCGGGACGTATCAATCGGGCTGGATCTTGAAGCTGCGTGGCATCGGTTCCTGCGAACCCGGGCCGAACCATGCATCGAAGATGCTGGCCGCCTCGCCGGTCTCTTCGATGTCGAGCAGCGCACGGTTGATGGCTTCCTTGAAGCGCGGCTCGTCCTTGTTCAAGGCGAATCCCACGTTGCGCGACTTGGCGAAGTCGGGAAGGAAAAGATAATCGTCCGGATGGCCATCCTGCTGCACGATCGCCCGCAGCACGCTCTCGTCGGTCGGGAACGCATCGACGCTGCCGTCCTTGAGCGCGGCGAAGGCGACGGCATAGTCCCGCACATACACGATGTTGACGCTCGGCACAGCCTCTTTCAGGTTACTGCCGGCGGTCGATGTGCTGGCCGACGATGCCTTGCGGCCGGCAAGCTGATGAACCGACGTGATGCCGCTCGATTTCTTGACGATCACCGCATGGGGCGTGACGAAATAGATCACGCTGAAGTCAACGTCGCGGAGCCGTTCCGGCGTGCGCGTCATCGAGGTTGCGACGAAGTCGACCTGACCACCCTTCAGCATCGGGATGCGCTCAGCGCTCGACAGCGAGACGGTCTCCACCGCGACGCCGAGACGCTTGGCCACCGCGCGCACCAAATCGATATCGTAGCCGGCATGGTCGGGCTCACCCGGCCGCTTGAAGGTGAACGGCGGCGTCGTGTCGCTGACGCCGACGATGAGCCTTCCGCGCGCCTTGACCTCATCCAGCCTGTCCGCAATCGCCGGCAACGCCAGCGCCAGCAGCATGGCCGCCGCCGTGACCGTTGCCATTATTGGGGCTTTCATGCCGGGCCCCCTCCTATTGTCTCGGAACACACTCATCTTACCTGCACGTACCGAAACCTGAACTCGCACATGATGGTAATGGAATCCTGGCAGGACATGCGATGCTTAGCGGCGCGTATCGCTTGCTCGGCGAAGCGGCTACGCATCCGCCGCGCAAGGCCGCCAGTCACGAGGAGCGCCGGCAAGATGTCATGGGGTGGCCCGTTCACGATACCACGGGCTGACGGCGCTTTTTTGCAGCAAGCCTCACCGCGTCCATGATTTCCGGATAGGTTGCGCAGCGGCAGAGATTGCCAGCAAGATAGTGCATGATCTGCTGGTCGGTCGGATCGGGGTGCTCGTCAAGCAACTGCGTCACCATCATGATGAAGCCCGGCGTGCAGTAACCGCACTGGAAGGCGGACGCCTCGATGAAGGCCTCCTGCACGGGGCTGAGCTTCCGAAGGGCGTCGAGACTCTCGACGGTGACAACCTCGGCGCCGTCGACGAATAGCGCGAGATAGAGACAAGCCGATACGGCCTTGCCGTTAACGATCACGGTGCAGCACCCGCACAGGCCCTGACCACAGCTCTCGCGCGCACCGGTAAGACCGAACTGCGCTTGCAAGAGTTCCACCAGATTATGATGCGGCTTGATGTCCGCCGTGACCGGCGCCCCGTTGAGCGTGAAGGCGATGCTACGCGCCGCAACCATCTCACTCGTCCTCCAGCGGCTTGCCCATCTTCGCGCGTATGGCGCGAAAGACGGTCTCGGCATTGAGCGGCATCTCCGTCAGCCGCACGCCGACCGCGTCGTCGATGGCATTCGCGATGGCCGGCGACGGGCAGAAGGTGGAGACCTCGCCGACGCCCTTGGCGCCGAATGGGCCGTTGGCCTGGTCGTGATCCAGATAGATACTCTCCATCACCTCGGGTACATCGTGGAACCCGGGAATCTTGTAGTCGGCGAGCGACGCATTGATCACTTGGCCGCCGTCGAGATGCATCTTCTCGAACATCGTGAAGCCGACGTGCATAAGGGCCGCGCCTGAAATCTGTGTCTGAACCGCCTTCGGATTGATCGCCTTGCCGCAGTCCACCACGTTGACCATTTTGGTGATTTTCACATGACCGGTCTCGATGTCGACCTCGACCTCGGCGCCAGCGCCAGCGATCAGCCAGAACGGCGTCACGTTCGGGCTCTGCCCCGTATTGGGGTCGGGCGAAACATAATCCGGTTTGAAGATACCGGTCCCGATGACATTGCCAGCCTGCATGCCGTAACGCTTCTGAAACAGCGCGGCGATCGCGATATTTGAGCCTTCCGGCTCGCCGACCTCACGTGCCAGCGCTTTCAGTTTTTCCTTGGCCTCCGCCGCCGCGCGCCGCACCGCGTGCCCCATGTGGAACAGCGAGCGCGAACCGAGTGTGCCCATATCGTACGGCGTTGCGTCAGTGTCGCGCGGAATGACCCGTACGGCTTCAGCCGGGACATCCAGGACCTCGCCGACCATCTGTGCCATCGCGGTGTCCGAGCCCTGTCCCATGTCCACCGAGCCGCAGTAGAGCGTCACCGAACCGTCGGCCGAGATGTTGACAATCGCAACCGATGTAGTCGGCGACGTCACCGCCTTGATGGCGATGGCAATGCCGCGACCGCGGCGAACCGTACCGGAGCCCTTGTCGAATGGCGCCGACCAGCGCATACGCTCGAGCACTTCATCCATCACCCTTTCAAGGGGTGCGTCGTCCACAATCTGGCCAGTGGCGTGGAGGCGGCCTTCACGGATCAAATTTCGGCGGCGGAAGTCGATCGGATCGAG
>Ga0207708_10000904_pt1 | contig 22288 bp, 18 predicted proteins | sample KBSK5101metaG_FD_184340 | JGI IMG/M metagenome (GOLD analysis project Ga0207708, IMG submission 184340) | Corn, switchgrass and miscanthus rhizosphere microbial communities from Kellogg Biological Station, Michigan, USA - KBS K5-10-1 metaG... | ecosystem: Host-associated > Plants > Roots >...
GAAGGTTTCTGGAGCGGCGATGTCGGTGGTCTCGACAAGCTCGACCTGCGGGGGGGACCACCGAGTCAAGCCGTGGTCTCGACACTCGCTCGCTGGCGCTCGCTGCTCGACCACCGAAGTCACCCGTGGTCTCGACGTGCCCCGTGACGCTCGCGGCTCACCGCCGGACACTGCTAACACCGCCTCCTCAACCCCACTGTGGCCCGTTCGATGCCGTCTCGTCAGCGAGACAGATTCGCCCAAGGGCGCCTGCGACCACCAGTGAGGGAGGGCTAACCTCGGAGACGTGTCAGCGGCCTTCGACGAACGCAAGTCAGCCATCCTCGAGGAGGTTTTGGCGCACGCCCAGGAACTGCCGCCGATGCCGGGGGTCGACCTCGAGGCGCTGATCCGCGGCTACTACCGCCACGTCCCCGCGGAGGACCTGCTGGACCGCTCCGAGCGCGACCTCGGGGCGACCGTGCTGCACCATCTCGACCTGGCCGGGAACCGGCCGCAGGGCACGGCCAACGTGCGGCTGTTCACCCCGACCCAGGACACCGACGGCTGGACCTGCGGCGGCCGCACGGTGGTCGAGGTGGTCACCGACGACATGCCGTTCCTGGTCGACTCCGTCAGCATGGCTCTCGACGCCGCCGGCCACAACGTCCACCAGGTCATGCACCCCCAGTTCGTCGTACGCCGGAGCCTCGACGGCGAGCTGCGCGAGGTGCTGGACGACGCGGCGGCCACCGACGCCCACGACGTCGACCGCGAGTCGTGGATGCATGTCGAGATCGACCGCATGCCCCAGGACGAGACCGAGGATGTCCGGCAGACCCTGCTCAAGGTGCTCCTGGACGTCCGTGAAGCGGTCGAGGACTGGAGGCGGATGCACGCCGCCGTCGAGGCGATCGTCGCCGACCTCGAGACCGATCCGCCGCCGCTGCCGTACGACGAGATCGCCCAGGGGCGCGAGTTCCTGACCTGGCTCACGCACGACCACTTCACGTTCCTCGGCTTCCGCGAGTACGACCTGGTCAAGGACGGCGACGATGAGATGCTGCGTGCCGTGCCGGGCACCGGGCTCGGCATCCTGCGCGCCGACCAGATGCAGTCGCCGTCGTTCGGCAAGCTGCCCCCGCCGGCGAAGGCGCGCGCCCGGGAGAAGCACCTCCTGGTGCTGGCCAAGGCCAACTCACGGGCAACCGTGCACCGTCCCGTGCACCTCGACTACATCGGCGTGAAGAAGTTCGACGCCGCAGGCGCCGTGGTGGGGGAGCGGCGCATCCTCGGCCTGTTCTCCTCGGCGGCGTACGCCGAGTCCGTGAAACGGATCCCGGTCCTGCGCGAGAAGGCCCAGAAGGTGATCGAGCGGGCCGGTTACGAGCCGCACAGCCACGCCGGCAAGGCGCTGATGGACGTGCTGGAGACCTACCCGCGCGACGAGTTCTTCCAGACCCCGGTCGACGACCTGGTGCCGATTGCCGACGCGGTGATGCACACGCGCGAGCGCCGCCAGCTAAGACTGTTCCTGCGCCGTGACATCTACGGCCGCTTCCTGTCCTGCCTCGTGTACCTGCCCCGCGACCGCTACAACACCACGGTCCGCGAGAGGATCTCGCACATCCTCCAGGAGCGCCTCGGCGGTGAGAGCGTCGACTTCACGGCGCGCGTCAGCGAGTCGTTCGCCGCCCGTCTCCACTTCGTGGTGCGCCCGCCCGAGGACGGCGAGCTCAACGACGTCGACACCGTCGAGCTCGAGCACGAGCTGGCCGAGGCGGCCCGCTCCTGGGACGACGACCTCGCCGCCTCCGTGCTCGAGGCGACCGACACCGACGAGGGCGCCCGCCTGGTCAAGCTGTACGGCGACGCGTTCCCCGAGGCGTACAAGGAGGACTACCGGCCCGCCGCCGGAGCCCTCGACCTCTGCCGGCTGGCCACGATGGGAGAAGGCGGCGTCGCGCTTTCACTGCAGCCGCAGAAGGGCACTGGCGACGCCCGGCTCAAGATCTTCCGCACCGGCGGACCGCTGTCGCTGTCCGAGGTGCTGCCCACCCTCTCGGCGATGGGCGTCGAGGTCGTCGACGAGCGGCCGTACGAGCTCGAGGGCATGCCCTACCCGACCCACATCTACGATTTCGGCCTGCGCTGGTCGCAGCCCTGGCCGAAGTCCGCGATCACGCCCTTCCAGGAGACCGTGCAGTCGGTCTGGGAGGACCGCAACGAGAGTGACGGCTTCAACTCCCTGGTGCTCGCGGCCGGCCTCAGCTGGCGGCAGGCGATGGTGCTGCGGGCCTACGCGCGCTACCTGCGCCAGGGCGGCACGCCGTACTCGCAGGAGTACATCGAGGACACCCTGCGCTCTAACGTCGACATCACCGGCTACCTCGTCAAGCTGTTCGAGACCCGCTTCGACCCCGGTCGCAACGGCGACATGGCGGCCGACGCGGAGGCGCGGACGGCGAAGTGCGACGACTTGGAGTCCCGGATCGCACGCGCTCTGGACCAGGTGGCCGGGCTCGACCAGGACCGCATCCTCCGTTCGTACCTGACGCTGATCAAGGCGACGCTGCGCACCAACTACTTCCAGCGCGAGGACGACGGATCCGGAGACTCGCGTCCGCACTCCTACCTCGCGCTCAAGCTCGACCCCTCGGCCGTCCCCGATCTGCCGGAGCCGCGGCCGAAGTTCGAGATCTTCGTCTACTCGCCGCGGGTGGAGGGCGTCCACCTGCGCTTCGGCTCCGTCGCCCGCGGTGGGCTGCGCTGGTCCGACCGTCGCGACGACTTCCGCACCGAGGTGCTGGGACTGGTCAAGGCGCAGATGGTCAAGAACACCGTGATCGTGCCCGTGGGTGCGAAGGGCGGGTTCGTCTGCAAGCAGCTGCCCGACACGGGTGATCGCGACGCCTGGCTCGCCGAGGGGATCCGCTGCTACCGCACGTTCATCTCCGCCCTGCTCGACGTCACCGACAACCGGGTCCGCGGCGCCATCGTTCCGCCGGCCAACGTGGTGTGTCACGACGCCGACGACTCCTACCTCGTGGTGGCGGCCGACAAGGGGACGGCGACGTTCTCCGACATCGCCAACGAGGTGGCCATGGACTACGGCTTCTGGTTGGGCGACGCGTTCGCCTCCGGTGGCTCGGTGGGCTACGACCACAAGGCGATGGGGATCACCGCCAAGGGCGCCTGGGTCTCCGTGCAGCGGCATTTCCGTGAGATGGGCGTGGACTGCCAGTCCGATGACTTCACGGCCGTCGGCATCGGTGACATGTCCGGCGACGTGTTCGGCAACGGCATGCTGTGCTCCGAGCACACCCGGCTGGTCGCGGCCTTCGACCACCGCGACATCTTCCTGGACCCGACGCCCGACCCGGCCACGTCGTACGCCGAGCGCAAGCGGCTGTTCGAGCTCCCTCGCAGCTCGTGGCAGGACTACGACCTCAGCCTGATCTCCCCTGGTGGCGGCGTCTTCTCACGGACGAAGAAGTCGATCCCGCTGACCCCAGAGATCCGCACCGCACTCGGAATCGAGGACAACGTTCCGGCGCTCTCGCCGCCGGAGCTGATGCGCGCCGTGCTGAAGGCGCCCGTCGACCTGCTCTGGAACGGTGGGATCGGCACCTACGTGAAGGCCGAGACCGAGTCGCACTCCGACGCCGGCGACAAGGCCAACGACGCGATTCGCGTGGACGGAGGCGAGCTCAAGTGCGCGATCGTGGGTGAGGGCGGCAACCTCGGTCTGACCCAGCGCGGCCGCATCGAGTACGCCGAGGCGGGTGGCCGGATCAACACCGACTTCATCGACAACTCGGCCGGGGTCGACACGTCCGACCACGAGGTCAACATCAAGATCCTGCTCGACCGCGTGGTCGATGCGGGCAAGCTCACCGCCGACGACCGCAACGAGCTCCTCGCCTCGATGACCGACGAGGTCGGTCGGCTCGTGCTCAGCGACAACTACGAGCAGAACCTCGCCATCGCCAACTCCATCGCGCAGTCCCCAGCGCTGCTCCACGTGCACGAGGACTGGATGCGCTCCCTCGAGCGCACGGGTCGGCTCAACCGCGACCTCGAGGCACTGCCGAGCCGTCGCGAGGTGGCGGCCCGCAAGGAGCGGGGCGACGGCCTCACCGCGCCCGAGCTCTCGGTGCTGCTCGCCTACGCGAAGATCGGGCTCGCCGACGAGCTGCTGGCGACCGACCTGGCCGACGACCCGTTCCTGCGGAGCGACCTGTACTCCTACTTCCCGCGGGCGATGCGCCAGGACTACCGACGCGCGATGGAGGACCACCCGCTGCGCCGCGAGATCGTGGTCACCCAGATCGTCAACGACCTGGTCAACGGCGCCGGCATCACCTACCTGCACCGGCTGGCGGGCGAGACCGGCGCCTCCGAGGTGGAGCTCACCAGGGCGAACTTCATCGCCCGCGAGATCTTCGGCACCGAGGGCCTGCTCCGCGAGATCAACCAGTGGGACAACCGGATCGACGCCGCGGTGCAGACCCGGATGCGGATCGAGGTGCGCACGCTGGTCGAACGGGCCTCGCGGTGGCTGGTCAACAACCGCCGCCCACCCCTGGACAGCGAGGCGACCGTCGACCACTTCGAGGTGGTGACGGTGCGTGTCCTCCAGGCGCTGCCGGAGATGCTGACGGGACGCGAGAAGGCGGCCTTCGAGGAGCGGCGTGACGCGCTGATCAAGCAGGGCGTGCCGGACACCCTGGCCACCAACGTGGCGGTGATGCCGCCGGCGTACATGATCATCGGGATCGTCGAGACCGCGGCGCGCGACGGCGTCGACCCGCTCGAGGTGGCGCGCGTGCACTTCGCGCTCGCAGAGCGGCTCGGGCTGCCGACCCTGGTGGCCCGGATCCTCGCGCTGCCGCGCACCGACCGGTGGGAGACGATGGCCCGCGCGGCGCTGCGCGACGACCTCCACGCGGTCCACGCCCAGCTCGTCGCCCAGACGCTGGCCGGCACATCGTCGGACGACACGGCCGCGGCTCGGGTCGCCACGTGGGAGGAGCGCGACGAGGCGCGGGTCAGCCAGGCGGTGGACACGTTGCAGGAGATCTGCGCCGACGAGGCCGCCGACCTGGCCCGACTCTCGGTTGGTCTGCGCGTCGTCCGCTCGCTGCTGGGGACCGGCTGATCGCTCAGCGCCGCAGCCGACCCCAGACCAGGGCGGCGACGTAGGCCACGCCGGCGACCGCACCCAGCGCGGCGTACGGCATGCCGTCCTGGCCCCGAGCGATCTCGACCATGAAGGCGCCCAGCACGACGGCCAGTGTGGTCATCCCGGCGAACAGACTGGCCGAGGCGTCGATGGCGTTGATCCGCTCGTCGCGGCGGTCGAGCAGCCCGGCCACGGTCTCGCTGCGCGTGCGGACCAGCCAGAAGGCGCCGCCCACGGCCACCATCAGGACGAGTCCGAAGACCCCGAACTCGAGGTTGTCGCCGAGGAGTCCGGCAACCAGGTAGCCGAGCCCGATCGCCAGCGCCGTGACCGGTGTGACCCACTTGCGGTTGCGGACGGTGCTCTCATGCGTCGACATCGAAGACCTCCTCGACGGTTGCACCGAAGAACCGGGCCAGCGCGATCGCCAGGGGCAGCGAGGGCAGGTAGCGACCCGACTCGATGGAGTTGATGGTCTGCCGCGAGACCCCCACGGAGATCGCCAGCGTCGCCTGCGAGAGGCCCTGGCTGCTCCGCAGCTCCTTCACGACGTTCTTCATGTGTCAAGGAGACTTGACATTTCCGAGGATGTCAAGCGTGCTTGACATCCGGGTTGGCCTGGCCGGGGCCAGATACCACGGTCCCGTGGTATCCATCCCCTTCCCTAGGGAGATGCCGCTAGGGAAGTTACCGATTACCACGGGACCGTGGTAACCGGCCCCGCCCGCTAACCTCGCGCCATGAACGACACCGGACTGTCCCCGAGCGAGCAGCGGGTCCTCGAGCACCTCGACGAGGACGCGCTCGTCGACCGGCTGGCGACGCTGGTGCGGGTGCCCTCGGTGTCCGGTACGACGGGCGAGGTCGAGGTGGTCGAGGTGGCCGCCGGCATGCTCGCCGACGCCGGACTGGAGGTGGACCACTGGGAGGTCGACCTCGACGAGCTCAGCGCCGACCCCTGGTTTCCGGGGGCAGAGGTCGAGCGCGACCAGGCGTTCGGGTTGGCCGCGGTATCCGCGGGCGATGAGACACCCGCGCTGGTGCTTCAGGGCCACCTCGACGTGGTACCGCCGGGCGACCCGGAGACCTGGGGCGGAAGTGACCCGTTCTCCGCGGAGGTGTTCCAGGGCCGGCTCTACGGACGTGGTGCCTGCGACATGAAGGCCGGCTTCGCAGCCAGCGTGGCGGTCCTGGAGACGCTCCGCGCGGCCGGTGTACGCCTGGAGCGGCCGCTGGCCGTGCACGGTGTGATCGGCGAGGAGGACGGCGGGCTCGGTGCGTTCGCGACCCTGCGCCGCGGCCACCGCGCCGAGGCGGCCGTGATCACCGAGCCCACCGGCGGCAAGCTGGTTGTGGCCAACGCCGGCGCGCTGACCTTCCGGATCGAGGTGCCCGGGCGCTCGGCCCACGGCAGCATGCGACTCAACGGTCGGAGCGCGTTCGAGGCCTTCCTGCCGCTGCACGCCGCGCTCCTCGAGCTGGAGGCCGACCGCAACGCCGTGGTCGACCCGCTGTTCGGCGAGGAGCGGCTGCCCTACGCGCTCTCCATCGGCATGGTGAGCACCGGTGACTGGGCCAGTAGCGTCCCCGACCGGCTGGTCGCCGAGGGACGGTACGGCGTGCTACTGGGCGAGGAGCCGCAGGCCGCCCGGTCGGCGTTCGAGGACGTGGTGGCCGAGACCAGCCTCAAGGACGAGTGGCTGCGCGACCACCGCCCGGTCGTGACCTGGCCGGGCGGACAGTTCGGGAGCGGCCGGCTCGACCCCGAGCACCCCCTCGTCGGCGAGGTCAGCCAGGCCGCGGTCGACACGGGTGCCCCGCGCCCGCACGTGGGTGCGGAGGTCTACGGCAGCGACCTGCGGCTGTACTCCGGAATCGGCGGCATCCCGACGCTCCACTACGGGCCGGGCGACCCGCTCCAGGCCCACGCCCCGCTCGAGCACGTCGAGATCGCCGATGTGGTTGCGGTGACGCGAGCCCTTCTCGTGCTGGCGATCCGACGCTGCGGCGTCGCCGGCTAGCCGCTACGTGGCGGCCAGCCGACCGTCCGCGGTCCGGACCACGTGGCCGTCGCCGATCGCGAACGTCAGCGCGCGCTCGTAGCGACCGGGCTCCCAGTAGTTCGCTCCGACCAGCCCGGACAGCGCCTCGGACGACTGGGGGCCCTCGGTCTGCAGTGCCCGGGTGAGCTGGCCGACCTCGGCCATCACCTGGCGGTCGCGGGGGCCCTCGGTGGTCGGCTTGGGGGGTGGCATCGGCATGGCATGCTCCCTTCGTCAGGCGTTCGCCGGCACGGAGTCGGAGGTACCGGAGGTGCCGGTGTCGCTGTCCTCGGCGGTGAGCGGCTTGGCGATGTCCTCCAGCGTCTGACCTTCGGCCTTCACACCGAGGAAGATCTCGATGATGCCGCCGGCGATCATCAGCGCCGCGCCGATGAAGTACCCGATCGCGATCTGTGTGATGTCCTTGTCCGCGGACGCCGCCTCGATCAGCTTGCCGAACAGCAGCGGTCCTGCGATACCACCCGCGGCCGTGCCGATCGCGTAGAAGAACGCGATGCACAGGGCCCGCGTCTCCATCGGGAACACCTCGCTGGCGGTCAGGTACGCCGCGCTCGCGCCGGCCGAGGCGAAGAAGAAGACCACCGAGCCGAAGATGGTGAGCGAGACCGCGTCGAGGTCACCGAGCATCGTGCCCGCGACCGCCAGCAGGACCCCGGACAGGATGTAGGTGCCGGCGATCATCTTGACCCGCCCAACCGAGTCGAACAGCCGACTCAGCAGGATCGCGCCCAGGAAGTTGCTGACCGCGAACACGGCGATGTAGTAGCCGGTCTGCTTGACGTCCATGAACGTCGACAGGGTGTCGCCGTAGGTGAAGAAGAACGCGTTGTACAAGAATGCCTGTCCCATGAACAGCGAGAAGCAGAGCACCGTGCGCTTCGGGTAGAGCGTGAACACGGTCTTCGCGATCAACGGCAGCGGGATCGTCTTCCGCTGCCGGATCGTGAGGGTCTCCGAGACGCTCGGCAGGGTCTTGCCGGTCTCCTCCTCGACGGTCTCCTCGATGTCGCGGACGATCGTCTGGCTCTCGTCCTCGCGGCCGTGGATGAACAGCCAGCGCGGGCTCTCGGGCACCTGGCGGCGTACGAAGAGGATGCCGACGGCCAGGATGGCGCCCAGCCCGAACGCGAGCCGCCAGCCGATCGCCGGGTCGATGCGCGCGGGGTCGAGCAGCGGGATCGTCAGCAGCGCACCACCGGCGGCACCCACCCAGAACGAGCCGTTGATCGCGATGTCCACCCGACCGCGGAACTTGGCCGGGATCAGCTCGTCGATCGCGGAGTTGATCGCGGCGTACTCGCCACCGATGCCGGCGCCGGTCACGAACCGGCAGGCGAAGTACCACGTCGGGTTCATCGAGAACGCGGTGAGGACCGTCGCCACCGTGTAGACGCCGAGCGTGATCAGGAAGAGCTTCTTCCGGCCGAAGCGGTCGGTGAGCTGGCCGAAGAACAACGCACCGATGCAGGCACCCGCGACATAGATGGCGCCGGCCAGCCCGATGTCGGCGCTGGACATGCCGAGGCCGGTGCTCTCGGGCTTCAGGGCATCGGACATCGAGCCCACGATCGTGACCTCGAGCCCGTCCAGGATCCAGACGGTGCCGAGCCCGATCACCACCAGCCAGTGCCACCGGGCCCAGGGCAGACGGTCGAGTCGTGCCGGTACATCGGTCTTGATCGTGCCTGTCTCGACACCTGACATGACGCCTCCTCGAGATAGCTCCTGTCTTGGCTATCTGCCCACCTGTGGCCGGAGTCACACCCCGCGGGGTAAAACTGTTGCGTCACTCGCGTGCTGTTCCAACCCACCAGCCCCAGGGCCGCCGGCATTGCCAGGCGGATACGACGGCGCCTCGTCGTCCGTGGAAGCCGTCGACGACGCGCTGCACGTCGAAGTCCTGAGGAGCGTCAGCTCGCCTTCTTGGCCGGCTTCTTCTTGGCCGCGGACTTCTTCGGGGACTTCTTCGCCGCCGACTTCTTCTTGGCCGGCTTCTCCTCCTCGTCGGCCTCCCCGCGTGCGGACTTCGCCGCGTTGACGCTCTTCTGCAGGGCGGCGAGCAGGTCGACCACCTCGCCCGAGGTCTTCGTCGACTGCGGGGTGCGCTTGACCTCGCCGCCCTCGATCTTCGCCCTGACCATCTCCTCGATGGCCGTGCGGTAGTCGTCCTCGAACTCGTCGGGCTCGAAGTCGCCGGCCAGCGTCTCGACGAGCATGTTGGCCATCTTCACCTCTGCCGGCTTCGCGTCGGAGGTGTCCACGGACCCGAAGTCGGGCTGCCGGACCTCGTCGGGCCACATCATCGTCTGCAGCACGATCACGTCGTCGCGCACGCGCAGCACCGCGAGCGAGGTGCGGTTGCGAAGGGCCACCGTCACCAGCGCCATCCGGTCGGAGTCGAGCAGCGCCTGCCGGAGCAGGGCGTAGGGCTTGGCGCCGGTCTTCTCGGGCTCGAGGTAGTAGGACTTCTCGAACAGCATCGGGTCGATCTGCTCGCTCGGCACGAACTTCTCGACCGCGATCTCACGGCTGCTGGAGACGGGCAGGTCCTCCATGTCCGAGTCGTCGATGATCACCATCTCGCCGTCCTCGGTCTCGTAGCCCTTGGCGATGTCGGAGTACGGCACCTCCTCGCCGTCGATCGAGCAGACGCGCTGGTACTTGATCCGTCCGCCGTCCTGGGCATGCACCTGACGGAACGAGATGTCCTTGCTCTCGGTGGCGGAGTAGAGCTTGACCGGCACGCTGACCAGCCCGAACGACACCGCACCCTTCCAGATGGCTCGCATGCAACAAGCATGCCGGGCGGCGTACGCCCGCGCCAGCCGTAGCCGCACCGGCGATGGTGGTGCCGTACCGAAGTCGGTGACCTAGCATGACCGGACGAGCTCACCGCTCGAGCGGAGACGCACCTTGCGTGTCCGACTCTGACGGCTCGATCGGGCAAACCCTTGCGAGGTGGATCAGGCATGCGCGTGCGAGCTGGGGACCGACCGACATCCGGATCCATCGAGATCATGACGGGCGGGATGTGCCCTGCACCCTGACCGACGACCGATGCTCGCCACCCGGGGTGACCACGTCCCGAGCGGCACCGAGTGGGTCCACGAGGTCAAGTGGGACGGCATCCGCGCGCTCGTCGAGGTCGCCAACGGCGCGGTCCGGGTCTGGTCGCGCAGTGGACGTGACCTGAGCATCGCCTTCCCGGAGCTGGCCGAGCTCGCGGAGGTCGCCGGCGACCTGTTGCTCGACGGCGAGATCGTGGCGCTCGGCGACGGCGGCGTGCCGTCGTTGGGTGGCCTCGCGGACCGGATACACATCACCGACGCGCGCAAGGCACAGCGGCTGGCTCGGGCCCGTCCGGTGACGCTGCTCGCCTTCGACGTGCTGCGCTACGACGGCCGTGACCTCGACCGTCTCCCGTGGAGCCAGCGCCGGGCGGTGCTGGAGGAGATCGGCCTCGATGACGTGTCGTGGCAGGTGCCCGCGACCTACGACGACGGGCAGTCGCTGCTGGCCGCCGCCGAGGCGCAGGGACTCGAGGGCATCGTGTCCAAGCGGGTGACCGGCCGCTACCAGTGGGGGGCGCGGAGCCGCGACTGGCTCAAGTTCCCGATCCGCCCGACCGGGTCGTTCGTGGTCGGCGGCTACCGGCACGAGACCGACAGCCTCAACCGGCTCGGTGCCGTGCTGGTCGGCCAGCCGGCGCCGCATGGCCTGGAGTACCGCGGACGCGTGGGCAGCGGCATTGCCGGCAGGGCCGGCCGCGCTCTCGCCGACCTGCTCGCCCCGCTGGTGCGCGCCGACGACCCGTTCCTCGACGTCCCCCGGGTCGATGCGCAGGGCACGGTGTGGGTGGAGCCGGTGGTTGTGGTCGACGTGCAGTACCTCCGAGTGACCACCGACGGCCGGCTCCGGCAACCGTCGTACCGCGGCGTCCGCACCGACCTCACCCTCGACGACCTGTGAGGATGGGTTCATGGCTGACGAGGTCCACGTCGAGGTCGACGGACGCACCCTGAAGCTGTCCAACCTGGACAAGGTGCTCTACCCGCAGACCGGCACCACCAAGGGCGAGGTGCTCAACTACTACGCGCAGGTCGCGCCTGTGCTCCTGCCGCATGTCGCCGACCGCGCCGTGACCCGGATCCGCTGGCCCAACGGCACCGCGAAGCCTTCGTTCTTCGAGAAGAACGCGCCGGCGGGCGCCCCGTCGTGGCTGCGGATCGCCAAGGTGCCGACGACCGGCTCGCGCGGCTCGTCCAGGAACGGCGACGAGCTCCACTTCCCGGTGATCGACGGACTGGCGTCGCTGACCTACCTGGTCAACCTCGCCTCCCTCGAGCTCCACGTGCACCAGTGGAAGGTCGGGAAGAACGGCCGCCCGAAGAACCCCGACCGGCTGGTGATCGACCTCGACCCGGGCGACGGGGCGGGACTCGGGGAGTGCGCACAGGTGGCGCTGCTGGTGCGAGACCGGCTGGCGCAGGAGAGCCTGGACTGCCTGCCCGTGACCAGCGGCAGCAAGGGTCTCCACCTGTACGCCGACCTCCCCGGCCGCAAGAACGCCGACGAGGTGCGCGACTGGGTGCACGCGATCGCCGAGGCGCTGGAGAAGGAGCACCCGAAGCTGATGCTGTCGCAGATGACCAAGGCCCGGCGCTCGGGCAAGGTCTTCTTCGACTGGTCGCAGAACACCCGCGCCAAGACCACGATCTCGCCGTACTCCCTGCGCGGACGCGACCGCCCGACGGTTGCCGCCCCTCGCACCTGGGACGAGATCGAGGCGGGCGCCGACGACGCGCTGGAGCTCGACCAGCTGCGGTTCGAGGAAGTGCTCGAGCGGGTCGAAGAGCAGGGTGACCTGTTCCGGCCTTGACGCAGGACCGCCCGTACACAGGGGAATCCGCCGCTCCCGAGATACGGCGGATGTCTGATAGGTGCCCACTGGTGAGGATCGCAAACCTCCCGACCTGTCAGGCGCTGTCAAGCGTTGGTGAGGCTCAGGGCGGCCTCGCGCACCAGCGCGCCGAGTGCCTCGAACCTGGCTGGGATGACCCGGTCGGCCGGACCCCAGACGCTGACCACGGCGACCGGGCGCCGGGCCGAGTCGAGCACCGGCGCGGACACGCCGTGCGCCGACTCCTCGTACTCGCCGCGACAGACGGCGTAGCCCCGCCGCCGGGTCTCCTCGAGGTCATCGAGGAGCTCGTCGTGGTCGGTGATCGTGGTCGGCGTCCAGCGGCGCAGCCTGGGCCCGGTCATCTGGGCGATCGTGGTGGGGTCGCTGAACGCGAGCAGCACCTTGCCGGTGGAGGTGGCGTGCAGGGGCACGACCCGGCCGCGCCATCCGCTGACGGTGACGATCGCACTGGGGGCGACCTCGTCGACGTACGTCAGCCCGCCACCGCGGACCGCGGCGAGGGCGGCCGTCTCTCCGGTCTGCCTGCTGAGTCGCTCGAGGACGACGTGCGCGGAGGCGGCCAGGGCGTCGACCCCGGCGGAGCGGGCGAGCTCGACGAGGGCGAGGCCGATCGCGTACTGACCGGTCACGCGGTCGGCGCTGACCATGCCCGCGGCCTCGAGCGTCATCAGGATCCGCCACGCGGTGGCGCGGTTGAGACCGCACGCCGCGGCGAGGGCGGTCACGGTCGCCTGGGAGCCCGATGCGGCGGCGACGGCATGCAGCAGGCGGACGGCGCGGTCGACGGACTGCACCCGCGATGCGCGCGGCGGACGGTTGCCCTCCAGCGCGTCTCGAGCGAAATCCGCCATGAGACACCTCCAGGTGCTTGACCTGCCCGTGGGCACGTTTTAAGTTCGCATCCTACGCGGAGGTGTTCGTATGGCGAACCAGACCGGATCCCCTTGGGCTCAGCAGGGCCTCTCCAGACGCCAGGTGCTCCGGTACTCCGGGGTCGCGGCCGCCGGCGTGGCGGGAGCCGGCTCGCTGGCCGCCTGCGGAGGCGGCTCCGGCGACGGTGGCAGCAGCGGCCCGCAGAAGACGGGCGGCACCCTCACCCACGGCGCCACCGGCGGCAGCAGCAAGGACAGCCTCGACGCGCACAACGTGGTCACCAACCCCGACATCGCGCGTGTGTTCAACCTCTACGAACCCCTGCTGATCTGGGACAACGACTACCGGATCGCCCCGGCGCTCGCGGAGTCAGTCGAGTCCTCCAGCGACGCCCTGACCTGGACGGTGAAGCTGCGCCAGGGCGTCACCTTCCACAACGGCAAGCCCGTCACGGCGGACGACGTGCTGTTCACGCTGCGACGAGTCGCCAACCCGAAGGCGCCGACCTCCGCAGGCACCGCACTGGCGCCGATCCTCGACTTCGCCAACACCAAGAAGTCCGGCGACAGCACAGTGGTGATCAAGCTCAAGTCGCCCTACGCCCTGCTGGACAACCTCCTCGCCGAGTACACACTGGGCATCGTCCCGGCGGACTATGACCCGAAGAACCCCGTCGGCACCGCCGCGTTCAAGTACAAGTCGTTCACGCCCGGCAAGGACAGCGTCTTCGTCAGGTACGACGACTACTGGGGCGACAAGGCGTTCGTCGACGAGCTGCACATCCAGGACTTCCCGGACCCGAGCGCCCAGGTCAACGCGCTCCAGGCCGGGCAGGTGCAGACCATCGACAACCTGCCCTACAACCTGATCAGCACCCTCAAGAACCAGGGTGGCCAGATCCTGGAGTCCAAGTCCGGCGCCTGGGTGCCGTTCACGATGCGGGTCGACCTCAAGCCGTTCTCCGACGTGCGTGTGCGCCAGGCGATGCGCCTGATCACCGACCGCAAGCAGATGATCTCCAACGCCCTGAGTGGCTACGGCCGGCTCGGCAACGACCTCTACGCGCCGTTCGACGTGGCCTACGCCGACGACCTGCCGCAGCGCGAGCAGGACATCGACAAGGCCAAGGCGCTGCTCAAGTCGGCCGGCCAGGAGGGCCTCCAGGTCCAGCTGTTCACCGGTGACGACATCGGCTCGGTCGCGCCGGCCACGGCCTCCCTGTTCGTGCAGCAGGCGAAGAAGGCCGGCGTGGACGTGAAGGTGATCAAGAAGAACCCCTTCTACGGCGACGACTACCTGAAGTACCCGTTCGCCCAGGACTTCTGGAACACCCGGCTCTACCTCCCGCAGGCCGCGGTCGGCGCGCTCAAGGGCGGCACCTACAACGAGACCCACTTCGACAACAAGAGGTTCGCCGGCCTCATCGCCGCGGCCCAGAGGGAGACCGACGAGGCCAAGCGCAACTCGCTGCTGCACGACGCGCAGGAGATCGAGTACAACGAGGGCGGCTACATCATCTGGGGCTTCCGCAACCAGATCGACGGCCTCTCCCAGAACGTGCAGGGCCTCAAGCCCAGCGTCTACCAGCCGCTCGGCTCCTACAACTTCAAGACCGTCTCGGTGTAAGCCATGACGCAGGTCGCAACGCTCCCCGAACCGCTGGCGGACGTTGCGCCGCCGCGTGGACAGCACGGCGCGGCCGCCTGGGCCCTGTGGCTCGCACGCAGGATCGGGCTCGCGGTCCTCACGCTGTGGCTGGTCTCGGTAGTGGTCTTCGTCGCCACGACCGCGCTGGGTGACCCGGTCAGGGCGATCCTCGGCAGGGACTTCAACGCCAACAAGTCGCGGGTCGCCCAGCTCACCGCGCAGCTGAACCTGGACGAGCCGCTGCCGGTGCGCTACCTGCACTGGCTCGGCGGCCTGTTCCAGGGAGACATGGGCACCTCCCTCGCCAACCAGCAACCGGTCTCCGAGCAGATCGGCCCCACCGTCCTCAACACGCTGGTGCTGGTGCTGCTCTCGGCGCTGGTGATGATCCCGGTCGCGTTCGGCATCGCGATGATCTCCGCGAACTACCGGCGCCGGCGGGGCGACACGATCATCCAGACCGTGCTGCTCGGCCTGGCCGGGCTGCCGGAGTTCGTGATCGGCATCCTGCTCATCGCGCTGTTCTCCACCACGGTGTTCCACTGGCTGCCCGCGGTGACCCTCACCCCGACGGGCGGCCATCCCTGGGACGTGCCCAAGACGATGATCCTTCCCGTGCTCACGCTGGTGCTGGCGGTCTCGCCGTACGTGTCCCGGATCGTGCGCGCCACCCTGCTCGAGGTGCTCGACAGCGACTACGTCGAGCTGGCGCGACTCAAGGGCATCCCGGAGACAGTGGTGATGCGCAAGCACGCCCTGCTCAACGCGGTGGTGCCCGGGATCCAGGTGATCGCGCTCCAGCTGGCCTGGCTGGCCGGCGGCGTGGTGATCGTCGAGACGCTGTTCAACTACCCGGGGATCGGGTTCCAGCTCGTCGACTCGGTCAAGAACCACGACGTGCCGATGGTGCAGGCGCTGAGCATGATCATCGCGGCGATCTACGTCGGCGTGAACCTGCTGGCCGACCTGCTCTCGATCCTGCTGACTCCGCGCGCCAGGACGGCGATCTCCGGATGAGTACCACGACGGAACCCTCGACCCTGAGCAAGGTCACCCGGCAGAGGCGGCTGATGTCCGGGTTGGTGATCACCTTGCTGGTCACCCTGATGGCCCTCTTCGGTCCCCTGTTCGCTCCGTACGGCGAGAACGAGGTGGTGGGCCCACCCTTCGCCAAGCAGGGGTTCCTCGGCACCGACTACCTCGGCCAGGACGTCTGGTCCCGGCTCCTGTACGGCGGACAGATCGTGCTGGTGATCGCCGTGCTCGGCACCCTGCTCGGAATGGTGGTCGGCATCACGATCGGCGTCGTCGCGGCGTACACGGGCGGATGGTGGGACGAGGTGATCATGCGCCTCAACGACGTCGCGCTGGCTTTCCCGCAGATCCTGCTCGCGCTGGTCGTGCTCACCGCGGTCGCCCAGCCGAAGGCCTGGATGATCATCCTGCTCGTCGGCATCTCGCACGCGCCACGGGTCGCGCGCGTGGCCCGTGGCGTCGCGCTCGGGATCGTGTCCCGGGACTTCGTCTACGCCGCCGAGGCGCTGGGCGAGAAGCGCTCGAGGGTGATCCTGGCGGAGGTGCTCCCGAACATGAACGCGCCCCTCCTCGCCGAGGCGGGCCTGCGGCTGACCTACTCGATCGGCCTGGTCGCGGCGCTGGGGTTCCTCGGCTTCTCCCCCGACCCCAACGCCGCCAACTGGGGCCAGATGATCAACGAGAACCGGCTCGCGCTCTCGACCCAGCCCTGGGCCGTGCTGGCGCCCGTGCTGATCATCGGTCTGTTCACCATCGGCACCAACCTGATGGCCGACGGCATCGCCCAGCTCGCAGACCGAGGGGACCGCTGATGACCGCCGCAACCGAGGACCCGGCGACGCCGACCGCCACGGCGGGCGCGGGCGGAATCATCATCCAGGACCTGCGGATCGGCCTCACCGCCCGGCCGGGCGTCGACGTCGTCGACGACATCGACCTGGTGCTCAAGCCCGGCGAAGTCGTCGGCCTGGTCGGCGAGTCCGGCTCCGGCAAGACCACCGTCGGCACCGCGCTGCTCGGCTACACGCGTGCCGGTGCCCTCTTCGAGCACGGCAAGGTCCTCTTCCGGGACAGCGACGTGCTTGCGCTGCCGTGGCAGCAGGTGCGCAAGCTCCGGGGCGAGGAGATCGCCTACGTGCCCCAGGACCCAGCCTCGGCGCTCAACCCGAGCATCAGGATCGGCAAGCAGATCGTCGAGCTGATGGAGCTCCGAGGCCTGGGCACGGCCGAGACGCGACTCAAGGGAGCACGTGACGGCTTGGCCGAGGTCGGCCTGCCCAACGACGACGAGTTCCTGCGTCGTTACTCCCACCAGCTCTCCGGTGGCCAGGTGCAGCGGGTCGCGCTGGCGATGGCGTTCCTGCCGAAGCCGAAGGTACTGGTGCTGGACGAGCCGACCACCGGTCTCGACGTCACCACGCAGGGCATGGTGCTGCAGACCATGGGGGAGCTGTGCCGCACGCACGGTGTGGCCGCGCTCTACGTCACCCATGACCTCGCCGTGATCGCCAACATCGCCGACCGGGTCGCCGTCATGTACGCCGGCCAGATCGCCGAGCTCGGCGCCCGGCAGACGATCTTCGCCGCGCCGACACACCCCTACACGCGGGCACTGCTCGACTCGATCCCGCACCTGAGCCAGGCCCGCGCGCTCAGCGGGATCCCGGGCCGGACGCCGGCGCCCGGCGCGCGCCCGCACGGCTGCCGGTTCCACGACCGGTGCGAGTACGTGGTCGACGCATGCAAGCAGGACGTGCCAGAGCTCCGCGAGATCGCGCCCGGGCACCAGGTGCGCTGCATCCGTGCGGGCGAGATCGGCGAGTGGGACATCTCCCGAGGCGCGGTGCCCGACGCCGATCCCAACAAGGCGCGCGACGTCATCCTCAGCCTCGAGGACCTCGGCATCTTCTACGGTCACAAGCAGGTGGTCTTCGACGTCACCTTCGACGTCGGCAAGGCCGAGGTGGTGGCGCTGGTCGGCGAGTCCGGCTCCGGCAAGACCACGATCTCGCGCTGTGTCGGCGGCCTGCACAAGGACTGGACGGGGCAGATCGAGTTCGAGGGCACTCAGCTCGGCCACGGCTCGCGGAGCCGCAGCGCCACCGACCGCAAGCGGATCCAGTACATCTTCCAGAACCCGTACCTCGCGCTGAACCCACGGCTCACGATCGAGCAGATCGTGAAGCGGCCGATGGAGCTGTTCGGCCTCGCGAGCGGCAACGCCGCCACCGAGAAGGTGGTCGAGCTGCTCGACCAGGTGGCGCTCGGCCCCGCCGTACTGAAGTACCAGGCCAGCCGGCTCTCCGGTGGCGAGCGACAGCGGGTCGCGATCGCGCGGGCCCTCGCGGCCGAGCCCGATCTGCTGGTCTGCGACGAGATCACCTCGGCGCTCGACGTCTCGGTGCAGGGCTCGATCGTCTCGCTCCTGGAGTCCCTGCGGCTCGCCCGCGGGATCAGCATGCTCTTCGTCACCCACAACCTCGCGCTCGTGCGGTCCATCGCCGACCGTGTCCAGATCCTCAACGCCGGCCGGGTGGTCGAGGCCGGTTCCGTCGTCGAGGTCATGGATTCGCCGAAGGAGGAGTACACGAAGCGGCTGCTCGCCAACAGTCCGCGCATCGACTGATGGCCACCGAGACCACGTCCCGGTTGTCGGGACTCCGTTTCGTCAACCCACAGCACGCCACCGGCGGCGCCCTGGCGCAGTCGTTCCGCACTGTCCTCGCCGGCGGCTCGACGCCGTTGCCGGGGGAGCCGCACGACCTCGACGTCGCGATCGCCGGGGCCGGACGGATGTTCGACCTCGGCGGGTGGAACGCGTTCACCCACGGGACCTCGCTGGTCGTGCTGCGGCACGGGCAGGTCGTTCACGAGTGGTACGCCGAGGGACTCGGTCGCGACGACTGCTTTCTCGGCGCCTCGATGACCAAGTCCGCGCTCGCACACCTGGTCGGCGTCGCCGTGCGGGCGGGTTCGCTGGGTCTCGACGACCGCGTCGTCGACCACGTCCCCGAGCTGGCCGACAGCGGCTACGACCCTTGCACCGTGCGCGACGTGCTGACCATGACCAGCGGTGTCGACTGGGTGGAGGACCACCGCGACCCGTCCAGCCTGGCCAGCCGGCTGACCGCCTGCTTCGGCCCCGGCGGGGGCGAGTCGCGTGCGCTGCTGACCCGGGTCGGCCCGCGGTCCACGCCCGGCACCCGCTGGGAGTACTGCACCGCCGACTCCCAGGTCCTCGACTGGGCGCGGGAGCGCGCGACCGGCGCGCCGTACGACGTGGCGCTGGGAGCGCTCTGGCGCACTCTCGGCTGCACGTCGGACGCGTTCGTCGGCACCGATGCCGCCGGCGTCCCGATGGCCGGCGGCAGCCTCGCCGCGACAGCGCGCGACTGGGCCCGGGTCGGGCTCCTCGAGCTCGACGGCACCGTCGCCGGCGAGCCTGTGCTCGACCCGGAGTGGGTGCACCGGAGCACGCGTGCGCCGTACCCGTTCACCGAGACCGGACGGCTGCCCAGCAGCATCACCACGCATGCGGGCTTCGGCTGGCACTGGTGGCCGCTTGACACCACCGGACGGCGCGCGACCGCCGATGGCAGCCGCGGCCAGTTCGCGTACGTCGACCGCGACCTCGACGTGGTCGTCGTGAAGACCTCGCAGTGGCCCTACGACGACGCCCTCGCGGACCGGCAGTACCGCGACCTCAGCTATCTCGGCATGCCTGCCGTCGCCCTCGCCGCGAGTCGCATGTAGACGTCGCGGCCCGACAAGCCAGCACCACCGAGCAGGAGGCAGCACCGTGAAGCACACGATGAACCGCAAGGTCATGATCACCTGCGCTCTCACCGGGGCCGGTGACACGGTCGGCCGCAGCGAGCACGTGCCGGTCACCCCGGAGCAGATCGCCGAGTCCGGCATCGCGGCGGCGCGTGCGGGCGCGACCATCGTGCACGTCCATGTGCGTGATCCCGAGACGGGCAAGGGATCCCGCGAGGTGGAGTTCTACCGCGAGGCAGTGGAGCGGATCCGCGCGGCCGACGTCGACGTGATCGTGAACACCACCGCGGGCATGGGCGGCGACCTGATGCTCGACCCGAAGAACCCGACCGACTTCGTCGACGGCACCGACCTGGTCAGCGGCGTCGAGCGCCTCAAGCACGTTGAGGCCATCCTCCCGGAGATCTGCACGCTCGACTGCGGGAGCCTCAACTTCGGCGAGGGAAGCCTGGTCTACGTCAGCACCCCGGACATGCTGCGCGACGGCGCGAAGAAGATCCAGGAGCTGGGCGTCCGCGTGGAGATGGAGATCTTCGATACCGGCCACCTGTGGTTCGGCCGCCAGCTCGTGGATGAGGGCCTGATCGACTCGCCGCCGATGTTCCAGCTCTGCATGGACATCCCGTACGGCGCGCCCGCCGACCCGCTGCTGCTGGCCACGATGGTCGACCAGCTGCCCGACAACGCCGTGTGGGCGTCGTTCGCGCTCGGCCGGATGCAGATGCCGTGGGTGGCGCAGTCGGTGCTCCTGGGCGGACACGTGCGCGTCGGGCTCGAGGACAACCTGTACCTCTCCCGTGGCGTCAAGGCCACCAACGCCCAGCTCGTCGAGCGGGCGAGGACGATCATCGAGTCGATGGGCTGCGAGGTCGCGACCCCGGCCGAGGGCCGCGAGATCCTCGCGCTGAAGCCGAGGTCCTGAGATGACGGCGAGCCGCCCGGACCCTGCGGCCGTCCGCACCGTCACCTGTGCCGGCACCGGTGTCATCGGTGGTGGCTGGGTGGCCTACTTCCTGGCCAGGGGCTACGACGTGGTCGCGTGGGACCCCGCTCCCGGGGCCGAGGAACGGCTGCGTCACCTGGTCGACGTAGCGTGGCCGGCGCTGACCGGGCTCGGCCTGCGCGGCGGCGCGTCACGTGACCGGCTCCGCTACGAGCCGGACCTGGCGAAGGCGGTCGCGGAGACCGAGTTCGTGCAGGAGAGTGCGCCGGAGGACCTCGAGCTGAAGCGTCGGCTACTGGCCGAGATCGACGAGGCGACGCCCCTGCACGTGGTGATCTCGTCCTCGACGTCGGGCTACCCGATGACCGACATGCAGGTGAAGTGCGCCCACCCGGAGCGCACGGTGGTGGGACATCCGTTCAACCCGCCGTACCTGATCCCGCTTGTGGAGGTGGTCGGCGGCGAGCAGACCGACCCGGCCGCCGTCGCCTGGGCCTCGGAGTTCTTCACCGTGGCCGGCAAGTCGGTGATCACCCTGGAACGCGAGGTGCCTGGCTTCATCGCCAACCGTTTGCAGGAGGCGCTGTGGCGCGAGGCGCTGCACATGATCGCCGCGGGGGAGGCGACGGTCGAGCAGATCGACCTGTCGATCACCGACGGGCCGGGCCTGCGCTGGCCGGTGCAGGGGCCAATGCTGACCTTCCACCTGGCCGGCGGCCAAGGTGGGATGGCGCACATGCTCGACCACTTCGGACCCTCGTTGAAGGCGCCCTGGACCCGGCTCGAGGCGGCCGAGCTCACGACGGAGCTGCGCGACGACGTGGTCGCCGGCTGCGAGCGCGAGGCGGCCGGCCGCTCGATCGACGACCTGGTCGCCGAGCGTGACTCCGGTGTGATCGCCGTGCTGCGCGCACTCGGCCGCGCATGACGAGTCCGTCGGGAGAGCCGGTCGTCCGGCGCGAGCCGGTGCTGGACGAGTGGATCGACTACAACGGCCATCTCTCCGAGCCGTACTACGTGCTCGTGCTCGGCCACGCGACCGACGCCGTGATGGACGCGGTGGGGCTCGGCCCGGAGTACCGCGCGTCGCACGCCGCCTCGCTGTTCACTGTCGAGGCCCACGTGCGCTACCTCGACCAGGTGGAGGCCGGCGTCGAGCTCGAGTCGCGGTCGTGGGTGATCGGGGCGACCGGCAAGCTGCTCTGGATCTGGCACGAGCTGTACGCCGAGGGCCGGCTGCGCGCGACCGAGGAGATCCTCGGCGTCCATGTCGACACCGCCGCCGGGCGCACGACACCCTTTCCGGACGTTGTGGCCGCCCGGATCGCGAAACGGCGGGTGGCGCCCCCGGAGCACGCGTCCCGGCAGATCCTGGTGCGCTGAGATCGGCGGACGGGGGTCGGTGGGGGGTCAGGCGTCGGTGGCTCGAGGGTCTCGTCGAGCCGGCGCTGACGGGTCACTACCGGCAGTCGCTGGGGTCGCCGTGTCGGCGACGGCGTCCGCGGTGGTTGCGCACTGCGGCGCCGCCACGCCGCCTTTTACGCTCCCTGCCGGCAGCGCCCCGCCCGCACCGGCCCGCCCACACCGACTCTCGTGCTTGCTGGCTGGGTGGGGAGGCGGTCGGTGCTGGACGACCTCCCTTCACACCTCCCCGCAACGCGCGGGGTCGCTTGCTCGTCGGGCGGGTGGGGTGGCTCCGTCGTGGTGGACGTCGGTGGCGCCGCGGTGGTCGCGCAGGAACTGGTCGCCGTGCGGTGAGTGCCACAGGTAGAAGCCGGGTTCTATAAAGGTGTGGCCCACACTTGCTTAAAGAGCCCGCCTGAAGAATGTTCCCGGGTGCCCATGCCGCTCAGGCTCCGTGT
>Ga0207708_10000910_pt1 | contig 22248 bp, 21 predicted proteins | sample KBSK5101metaG_FD_184340 | JGI IMG/M metagenome (GOLD analysis project Ga0207708, IMG submission 184340) | Corn, switchgrass and miscanthus rhizosphere microbial communities from Kellogg Biological Station, Michigan, USA - KBS K5-10-1 metaG... | ecosystem: Host-associated > Plants > Roots >...
CCCGGAATCTTCACCCACAGGCGCGCGTCCAGCAGCGCGTTGCCGGTGTCGGCCGTGGGGCGCGCGCCCACCCCGCGCAGCGGCGGGTTGCACCAGTCCTGCGCATCGGGATAGGCCGCGGTCGGCGTCCACGGTCCCAGACCATTGCGGCTCGTATCGATCACGAAGCGCTTCAGACCGGCGTCGCCCGGGTAGGGCACCCACGTCTGGCTCTCGACGTTGGCGGTGTACCAGGCGTCCGAGGCGCCCCAGGTGGTGATGTCGTTCGGGTTCACCACGCCGTAGATCGGATCGACGTAGTACTGGCTGGCGCACCACTCCGCATGACCGCCGCCCCACGAGCCCGACGACGGATCACCGAACCAGATGCACTGCGAGATCCACCGGCCGTAATGTTCGAGGTACGCGTCCGAACGGTAGTTCGAGAGGTTCAGGAAGAAACCATCCGCGCGCGTCACGCCCGCCTGAAGCAAGCGGTCGGCGGCGTCGTTCGCGCCGAGCCACGAGCTGTGCGTCCCGTCGAGGTATACGTGCGTGCCCAGGTTGGCCTTCAGCTTGTCGACAGCGTAGTTGATCATCGCGAACCGGTCCGACGACGCGGTCGCCTTGTCCGCTTCCGCCGGCTGGCACCATTCGTAGTTCGGGTTGACGACGCCGCCCCAGCCCTCGTCCTTGTTTCCGAACTGGTTGTACCAGGGGATGATGCCCAGGCCGTCGGGCTCGAGGATGACGATGGCCTGCGTGTTGCCGATGCCGGCGGCGAAGCCGTCGATCCACGCGATGTAGTCCTGCACGCTCGTCGCGCCGCCCGCGGAGAACTGTGAGCAATCGCGGAACGGGATGTTGTAGGCGACCAGGACGGGAACGCTCTTCTTCGCGTGCGCGAGCTTCACCGTGTTCTTCACGTCCTGCTGCACGCCGTGGGGCGTGCCGCCCGTGAACCAGACGGCCGACGGCGTCTCGATCATGTGCTCGATCAGCGCGGCGTCAGCCTTGTGGTGGCTGGACCGGAGGTCGGCGATCTGGGTGCGCGCGCCGGGATTCGGCTTCGGCACGTAGAACCGCGTGTTGGGATCGAGACCGCCCGCGCTGCTCGTGCGCGATGCGATCAACAGCGCGCCGATCACCAGCGCTTGCAACAATTGCCTAGGCTTCCGCATGGCCGATTCTCCTGTCTGGTCGTGGTGCCGCGAACTCGGCTGGTTCCGTCGTGTCGACGGAGCCGACATCGCGGAACGTGCCAGAGCGGAGATCGCACCGCAAACGACAAATACCAAAATTGTGTTTACGGCTGGTGCGGTTTCTCGCGTTGGTCGGGGCGGTTCGGCAAGATGGGTCGAAGGAGGCCGAGATGGTGGGCGCTTCGCTTTCGATCTTGTTCGCGGTGCTCGCGCAGGCGGCGGCGCCCGCGGCGCCGTGCAACCCGCCCTGCGCGCCAGGCCAGTACTGCGCGCCCAATGGGCAGTGCTACATCCCGGCGCCCGCGGCGCCCGCGCAGAATCCGCCGCCGCCCGCAAACTACGCGGCGCCGCCGGCGCAGAACTACGACCAGCAGCAGCCGCCGCCGCAGGGCTATCAGCCGCAGCAGAACCCGCCGCCGCCGGGTTACGGCCAGCAGCCGGCGCAGCAGCAGCCGGCGCCCGGCTACGACCAGCAGCCGCCGCCCGGCGCGTATCCGCAGAACCCGCCGCCGCCCGGTTACGGACAGACCGGCTATGCGCAGCCTGGCTATCAACAGCCCGGCTATCCGCCGCCCGGCGTTTACCAGCCGCAGACCGCGCCGGTCCGCCCGTCGCCTTACAAGGAGGGGCCGCGGTTCGGATTGTTCCTGGGCGGCATCGTCGTTCCAGGGTCGCAGGTGTCGGCCGCGGCCGGCGGCGCGATGCTGACGCTGGGCAGTCAGGAGTTCGGATTCGAGTCGCGCATCTACGGCGCCTTCTACACCGTCGAGGATGAGGACACGAAGACGGCGGGCAGCGCCGTGTTCTGGCACGGAACGCGCTGGTGGGGTGTCTACGGGTTCGGCTTCGGCAGCGGCCTCGGCTACGCGGACTTCACGGCCAAGTCCATCTACGGGTGGAGCGACAGCTCGGGGCAACTGCTCGCCTACGTCGCGCCCGTGATGCTGCGCTTCGGGCGGCAGCCGACGTTCGAGCTGGGCATCAACTCGGGCGCGACGCTGTTCTTCGCGCACGATGTGCAGCCCTACGGCTACGCGTACGGCGCGATCTTGTTCTAGAGCGCGGCGCGGATCTTCGCGGCGAACGCTTCGCGCTCGGCGTCGTCGGCGTAGGGTTCGCGCGGCCAGAAGAAGCCGCGCAGGCCGTCCTTGCGCTTGCGCGGGACGACGTGAACGTGCAGGTGGGGTACGCTCTGCGACACCTTGTTGTTCATCGCGATGAACGTGCCGTCGACGCCCAGGCCGGCCTCGACCGCGCGCGCGATCCGCTGCACCGCCGCGAACAGCGTGCCGAGCGCAGCCGGCGGCACGTCGTAGAGGGTCGGGACGTGTCCGCGCGGCACGACCAGCACGTGGCCCTTGAACAGCGGCCGCGCGTCCAGGAACGCGGCCACGTCGTCGTCGCTCATCACCATCGTCGCGGGCACGCCGCCGGCGACGATCGAGCAGAACACGCACCCGGCTGCCATCAGGTCCTCACGCCGCGCCGCCCGCCATGATCGCGACCGCGTCCTCGAGCTGCGGCGTGTCCTCGAACCGGCGCGCCGCATCCTGCTTGCGGAACCAGGTGCGCTGGCGGCGCGCGTAGGCGAACGTCGCCTGGATCGTCTCGGCGACGGCGTCGGCCAGCGTGGCGGCGCCGTCCAGCACCGCGCCCAGCTGCTTGTAGCCCAGCGCTTGCAGCGGCTTCAGCGCGGGGCCGTAGCCGGCGGCGCGCAGCGCGCGCACCTCGTCGAGGAAGCCGGCTGCGATCATCTGCTCCACCCGCGCGGTGATGCGCGCGCGCAGGGCCGGCAGCGGCGGATCCAGCAGCAGCACGGTGGGCGCCAGATCGTCGGGCGGCGCGGCGCGCCGGCGCAGCGTCGTGATGGGCACGCCCGTCTGCTCGTAGATCTCGAGGGCGCGGCTGATGCGCACCAGATCGCGCACGCGGATCGCGGCCGCGGCCTCCGGATCGACGGTGGCCAGGCGCGCGTGCAGCGTCTCGACGCCCTCGGCGGCCGCCTGGGCGCGGTGGCGCGCGCGGATGCTCTCGTCGGGCGGCGGCGCCTCGAACAGGCCGGTGATCAGCGCGCGGTAGTAGAGGCCCGTGCCGCCCACGACGATCGGCAGGCGGCCGCGTCCCACGATGTCGGTGATGGCGGCGCGTGCCACCGCCGCCCAGCGCGCGGCGTGGAACGGCTCGTCGGGGCGCGCCAGATCCAGCGCGTGGTGGGGAACGCGCCGGCGCTCGTCCGCGGTCGGCTTGGCGGTCCCGATGTCCATGCCGACGTACACCTGCTGCGAATCGCACGCCACGATCTCGCCGCCGGTGCGCTCGGCCAGCGCCATGCCCAGCGCGCTCTTGCCCGATGCCGTCGGCCCCAGGACGGCGACGAACCGCATCCTGGATCGCGTGAGCGAGGGCGAGCTTTGCTTGCCCGAGCTCGTCGCGGGAGGGGTTGGGAACCCTCCCAGGGTTCCCATCTGCTCAGGCGCGTCACGCACGGCCGAAGCGCCTCTCGATCTCGCCCAGCGGCAGGCGCAACAGCACCGGGCGGCCGTGCGGGCAGTGCGAGCGGAGGTCGACGGCGTCCAGCTGACCCAGCAGCGCCAACGCCTCGGTCCGGCCCAGCACGTCGCCGGCGCGCACGACGCTGTGGCAGGCGATGGTCGCCAGCAGGTGGTCGACGCGATCCAACTCGCCTTCGCGCAGGGGCGTGCCGTCCGCCAGATCGCTGAGCAGCTCGCGGATCAGCGGCTTGGGGTCGGCGTCCTTCAGCGGTTCGGGGACCGCGCGCAGCAGGATGGTGTCCGTCCCCTGGCGCGCCACCTCGAACCCCAGCCCGCCCAGCAAGTCGTCGGTCTCCAGCGTCGCCGCGGCCGCCTCGCCGACCTCGATCGGGATCGGAAACAGCAGCTGCTGCCGCGCCATCTGGCGGCGCGCGTGCGCCGCGCGCAGGCGCGCGTAGGCGACGCGTTCGTGGGCGGCGTGCTGATCGATCAGGATCAGCTCGTCGGGCGCCTCGCACACCAGGTAGGTGCGGTGGACCTGGCCGACGTAGTTGAGATCGGCGAAGAAACGCGCCGCCGGCAGCGGCGGGCTCTCGCCGGTCGCGTCAGCGGCGTCGCGCGCGCGCAGCGGTAGCGCGCCCTGCGCCGACCGGGCCAGCGCCATCGCGCCGCCGCCGACGCGGACGGGCCGGGCGGTGCCGCCGGTCTCGATCCGCGGTGGCGGTTGGGTGAACGTCCGCATGGGACGATCGTCGGTCGTGCGCAGCCAGGGCGCGCGCGCGATCGCGGCGCCGACCACGTGGCGGACCGCCGCGTAGACCTCCTGCGCGCGCGCGAACCGCACCTCCAGCTTCTGCGGGTGCACGTTGACGTCGACGTCGGCGCCGGGCACGTCGAGGAACAGCGCCGCCATCGGATAGCGGCCCTTCTCCAGCAGCGCGCCATATCCCATCCCCAGCGCGTGCAGCAGGTTGCGATCGCGCACGAACCGGCCGCCGACGAACAGGAAGGTGTTGCGCGTGGTGTTGGTCGACTCGTCGGGCCCGGCCAGGAACGCGCGCACGTGGCAGCCGCCCTCGACGCCGTCGGCCTCGTGCAGCGCGCCCGCCCCGCGGCGCGCCAGCGCGGCGCGCACGCGTTCGGCGGCGTCGCGGTGGGGCGGAAGATCCATCGCCACGCGGCCGCTGACGCGCAACCGCAGGTGGGCGGACGGGTTGGCGAGCGCCAGCCGCAGCATCGCCTCCGACACGTTGGCGGTCTCCGTCGCTTCGGACTTTCCGAACTTCGCGCGCGCCGGCGTGTTGAAGAACAGATCGCGCACCTCGACCTGCGTCCCGACCGGGATGCCGGCCTCGCGCGCGTCCGTCTCGACACCCGCCTCGACGGTCAGCTTGAAGCCCGCCGTCGCCTCGGCCGGACGCGTCGCCAGCGTCAGCCGCGACACCGCCGCGATCGACGGCAGCGCCTCGCCGCGGAACCCGAACGTGCGCAGCCCCCACAGATCGTCGGCAGACGCGATCTTCGAGGTCGCGTGCCGGCGCAGCGCCAGCCGCGCGTCGTCGGGATCCATGCCCGCGCCGTCGTCGACGACGCGGACCAGCCGCCGTCCGCCGCCTTCGATCTCGACCTCGATGCGGCGCGCGCCCGCGTCCAGCGCGTTCTCGACCAGCTCCTTCACCACCGACGCCGGCCGCTCGACGACCTCACCGGCGGCGATCTGGTCGGCCAGCTCGGGCGGCAACACCCTCACCCGTGGCCGCACCGGCGCGTCGTTCATGGCCGGCACGCTAGCACGCGGGCGTGGTCGGATCAGCGCCCGAGCTGCGAGATCAGGTCTTCGCTCGCCCCGCGGACTGCGACCTCGACGGCCTGCAGCTCCATGCTCGCCTGCAGCTGCGGGCGGAACTGGCGCTTCGGTTTCTGCACGCGTGATTCGCCCGACGTCATTAAGAACAGCGCGTTGCCCGGTTGCCGCATCACCACCAGCTGGACCGCGCAGGTCACCTCGACGTCGGGCCCGCCGCGCACGATCGCGAGGTTCTTGATCACGCCGCCGACGGCGTACGTCGCCTGGCCCTCGTCGGGTGAAACGTCGCCCAGCGGGCGCAGCTGCTGCACCAGGAAATCCCGCATGTGGCTGCGCAGCATGGGATCGGCCTGATTCTTCGGGTCGCCCACCGGGCGCACCTCGATCGACATCTTGGCGGGCCGGCGGCGGATCCCGGGATCGCCCGCGACGCGCGGTACCCCGTCGTCGGCGACGCCCACGCCGCGCAACGCCTCGCGCGCCACGCGCCGGACGGCCGGAACCGGATCGTGAAGCGCGGCGACGATCGCGTCGCGTCCCGCGGGATCGGCGATCAACCCCAGCGAACGCACGGCGCTCACGCGCACGCCCGGATACGGATCCTTCGTGGCGGTCACCAGCGCCGGGACGGATCGCGGTTGCCGCAGCTTGCCCAGGATCAGCGCGGCCTCGACACGCACCTTGTCCGACTGATCGCGGACCAGCGAATCCTCGACATCGTCGATGCTCTGCGCGACCGCGGGCGTGGCGACGGCCGCGAACAGCAACAGCAGTGCGACCAGCGGCCGACGCGAGTAGGGCGCGTGCAAGGCGTGTTCAGGATCACCCGGCCGGATGATTGCGGTCAATCTGGAAACGCGATTGCCGCAGCTGCTTTCGATGATCGCGGTGCGCGCGAACCTACATAGGTGACATAGTGCGGTTCACGGCGCATGTCTGACGCGAACGACCGCACGACCACGATCTCGCTCGCCTATTCGGTCGATGCGGACGACGCGTTCATGTTCCACGCGCTGCGCGCGGGCGCGATCGACACGGCGCCGCTCGAATTTATCCACAGGCGTGCGCACACGGCGGCGCTGAACCAGCTGGCGATCGACGCGGGCGCGGACGTCGTCGCCGTGTCGGTCGGGGTCTACCCCGCGATCGCGGCGCGCTACCAGATGCTGCCGCACGGCGCTTCGGTGGGGCGCGGATTCGGTCCGGTGGTCGTCGCGCCGCGGCCGCTCGCGCCGCGCGACCTCGCCGGACTGCGCGTCGGGATCCCGGGCGCGACCACGACCGCGTGGCTGGTGCTGCGGTTGATCGCGCCCGAGGCGATCGGCGTCGAGATTCCGATCTCGCCGTTCGGCGCGATCTTCGACGCGCTCGCGCGCGGGGACGTGGACGCGGCGTTGCTGATTCACGAGGGCCGGTTGCTGTATCGCGAGCGCGGTCTGCATCTGGTCGTGGATCTCGGTGAGTGGTGGGCCGCCGAGGAGCGCTTGCCGCTGCCGCTGGGCGTGAACGTGATCCGGCGCGAGCTGGGCGCGGCGCGCGTGGCGCAAGTCTCGGCCCAGCTGCGCGCCAGCATCGCCTGGGGCCTCGCCAATCGCGGCCCGATCATCGCCCAGATTGCGGCCGAGGATCGAGGCGATAAAGCTCTGTCCGACCAGTCACTTATCGACCATTACCTGAACCTTTACGCGAACGACGATACGGCCGCGATGGCGGACGACGCGAAGCACGCGATCGACGTGCTGTTCACGCGTGCGCGCAGCAGCGGGCTGCTGGCGTCCGACGTCGTGGTCGACTGGGCGCCTTAGCTACCCGCGCTCACGACCTGACGAACGACCAGATCAGCCGGCACGCCGCGCGCGACGCCGCGACATGATGCGCGCGCCATTCCTGATGACCGCGCGGTCCGACGCGGTTCGCGATTCCCAGCACCGCCGCCACTTCGTCGATGCCCGCAGCCGCGGCGGCGCGCGCCACCGCGAACGCCTCCAGGTTCTCCAGCGCGGCCCCGGTCGCGCGCGCGACATGCCGGCCCAGTGTCGCCGAGCGCGTGACCGCCAGCGGGCACGCGACCGCCAGCAGCGGGGCGGGGCGCTTCCCCGATCCGCAGGCGGCCAGCGCCGCGCCCAGCGACGCGGCGGTCGGCGCGCGCGCCGTGACCGGCTCGGGCAGGTAACCGTCACCGCGCAACGCCGCCGTCGACACCAGGGAAAGCTCGCTGGCGATCGCGACCGTGCCGATCGCCGCCGTCGCGCGCCCGCGTGGGTATGCCCCGGCGGTGCCGACGAAGATGACGCGCGAAGGACGGGCCGCGGCGATGGCGGCGGCGGCGCCCACGGCCGCGTCCACCGCGCCCACGCCCACCGTGCCCAGCGCGAGGCGTTCCGGATCGAACGCGCGCGCCAGCCGCCGCAGCGTCGCGATCTCCGGTTCCCACGCGGACAGCACCAGCGTCGCCGTCGGCATCACCCGTTACGTAAGCCACGCGTGCGCCGCGGTCAATCCAGTCGGGAACGTCAGGGCGCGGGCGCGGGAACCAGATCGTCGACCATGACGGCGACGGACACGTTCGCGAGCCCGGCGGCGTTCGCGTTCCCGAGCACCAGCGTCTTGCTGGTCCCGACCGTTCCGTTCAGCAGGTCGTCGGCGGCCACGGAGTCCAGCGAATCCAGCGCCTGGCCGTCGATGGAGACGATCTCGTCGCCGACGCTCAGGTGCTTCGCCGCGGCGTCGGTGTTTGGATAGAGCCGCGCGACCACGTAACGGTGCGCGCCGTTGCCCAGCCCCAGCTCGACGCCCACGCGCTTGAACTCGTCGGCGATCGGCGGCGTCGTGTAGCGCTGCAGCTGCAGCACACCCTGGGGGTAGTCGACGGTGACCATGAACTCGCGCAGGAAGTTGCCGCCCAGCAAGCCGTCGACGGGATGATCGACCTCCATCGCCAGGCCGTCGAGCAGCGTGTCGCCGATCGTCATGACGACGGGATTGCTGACGGTCGCGCCCGCGGCGGTCAGCGTGCGCACGCGCGTCACCGTCGCGGTGGAGGAGCCCGCGACGGTCATGATCGGAAGCCCGGTCAGCTGGGCGCGCCCGTCCGCGGTGATCGTGTCGAACAGCGACGCGCGCACGGTCGTCTCGCTGGCGCCCGTGTCGAGGACGAACGGATGGGAGACGCCCTCGACCATGACATCGACCGGGATACGCGTCGCGACGAAGGCGACGACCTCGCCGTTGTCGAGGCGCCCCAGGCCGCCGCCCTGCAGCGTGAATCCGACCGAGTTGCCTGGTGTCTCGACGCCGTCGGTCGCCATCTCCATGGGCGGCATGCCGAGCCGGAACGCGCGATCGGGGTTGGCGTAATCGATGCGCATCATGAACTGCCGCATCACATCGCCGCCCAGCAGCCCCGCGAAGTTGAGGGGATCCATCCCGCCGCCGAACGACTTCTGCACGATCGGGACGTCGTCGATGGTCATGCTGCCGACGGTCACGTCGCCCGTCACCCGCTGCTGGTTGGCGGTGAACGTCAGGCCGGGGAACTTGCCCGCGTCGACGAGCACGATGGGCGCGCCCGTGTCGACACCCAGCCGGCCGCCGGTCTTGCCGTCGATGGCGACGTCGGCGAACACAAGGTTGGCGCCGACGCGCGTGGGCGAGGGGACGCCGGGCATCCCCATCGTCGCGAATCCCGCGTCGGACCCGGCGGCCGGGTTCGCGTCGCCGCCGCCGCACGCCGCCGCCAGGGCGGTCAATACCGTGACGACCGCAAGCAAGAACGGTTGCGGGCGCGACCCACGAGACACAGATTCCTGTGCTAGTGTCCGACCCTTCTCAGGAGGAACCCCAATGAGTCTCGTGACGAGGAAAGCGCCTGACTTCAGCATTGAGGCCGTCGTCGGCGACGGCGATTTCAAGAAAGTTTCGCTCGCCGATTACAAAGGCAAGTACGTCGTCCTCTTTTTCTATCCGGCGGATTTCACCTTCATCTGCCCGACGGAGATTCAGGAGTTCTCCCGACGCTACGAGGAGTTCCGCGCCGTCAACTGCGAGGTCCTGGGCGTTTCGACGGACTCGAAGCATTCGCACAAGGCCTGGATCAAGAACGGCCTCGGCAAGCTCAATCACCCGCTGCTGGCTGACTTCAACAAGACGATCTCCAGCGACTACGAGGCGCTGATCGAAGGCGGCATCGCCTGCCGCGCGACGATCATCATCGACCCGAACGGCATCGTGCAGCACGCGTCGTACAACGCCGACCTGCTGGGACGATCGGTGAGCGAGACGCTGCGCCTGGTGCAGGCGCTCCAGACCGGCGAACGCTGCCCCGTCGAGTGGAAGCCCGGACAGAAGACCCTCGGCAAGCCGGCTTAAACAGCCGTACGCCGCAGCTGCGGCAAGAGATTTCCCTCGGCGCGCGGGAGCGACTATTCTCGCGCGTCGTGAGACACGCGTCGGCGTTCGTGCTGGGAGCTGTCGCGCTCGCCGCGTGTGACGCGCCCCGGCCCGACCAGCCCCAGCTCTGGACGCTGTTCGACGTGCAGCAGCTGTACGCGGACGGCGCGCCTGATGCCATCGCGACCGACGCCGGGCTGCCCGGCGGCGTGCCCCTCAGCAGCATGCTCGACCCCAACGCGCCACACACGGCGCTGACCATCGCGCCCGGCTGGGCCGAGGGCTACCCGGTCGGGTACGCAACCACCGAGGTGTGGACGCGCTTCGACGAGGTGTGGGCGCAGCCGGTCTACATCCCGGTCAGCGGCTGGTCCGGCGGGATGCCGCAGAACCAGTCCCCCAAGCCGATCTTCAGCGTAGGGCCGAACAGCCTCTTCTACAGTCCGTACTGGCAGATGATCTACGTCGAGGTCCCCGACGGCCGGGCGAAGTCGGCGCGCGAGATCCTCGACGGCAAGTACCCGCTGCATCCATCCAGGGGATGGATGGCGGCGCTCACGCCTCAGGACGTCGGGCTGGGCGCGCCGCCCGCCATGCCGACGCCGGGTACGCCGGCGATGGGAACGGGATGGCTCGACGGCGCGTCGATTCCGTTCGTGAAGTTCCCGGCGGCCTCCGTGGGTATCGGGGCGGACGCGGTCGTCGAAGAGGTTCCGATCTTTCACTTCGTGTTCGTGAAGGATGATGGCACCTGGGCCGCGCCGGCCATCCCAACGGTTCTGGGCACAGGCCCGCTGTATTCGAACACGCTGCCGCCGACCGACGCCGCCGGCGTGCCCACGGGCGCGTACAGCGCGTACTGGCGCGTGTACGTCGTCGTCGTGCCGTTCACCGCGCGCGTGTTCGCGCCGCCCGGGTCCCCGACCGCCCAGGCGCTGCAGGACGTGCCTTCGGTCGCGGCGACGATGTACGGCGACATCCTGTCGACCGCGACGGAAGCGGAGCTGAACGAGCGGTACGGACGCGTCGTCCTCGACGAGAAATGTTTGACCACGGTCGCCGACTCGAAGCCGGGCTTCGGCGGCTGCCGCTACCTCGATTCGCAGCTGGCGATCGAGGCCGCCGTGCCGAAGAACCTGATCGTGCGGACCGACGTGACGGTCACCTGTCCGCTCGTCACCGTCAAAGGGAATCCCGTCCCGTGACGGCGCGCTGGCTGCGTCCTTTCGTCCTGGTGGCGCCGCTCCTGATCGCATCAGCGGCGCGCGCCCAGGAAGCGGAGCCCGAGCCGATCAACGACAGCGAGGGCTACACGCCGCCGCCCGAAAGCGCCACGCCGCTGTCGATCAACGGATACGTCGATGTCGGCTTCGCCAAGGCGCAGGGCGACGGGACCAGCTTCGCGCCCACCGATACGCGCGTGCCGCTCGACTACGGCGTCGACGGCTTCGCGCCCGCGGTGAACGCGCGCGGCGACGCCGCGTCGACCGACCCGGGACCGGGGCGCGTCGTGAACGGCTTCCTGCCGCGCTCGGCGGGGATCGGCGGGCGGCCGTCGTTCCTGCTCAACACGCTGAACGTGGACTTCAAGTACACGTCGGCGGCCGCGCCGCTGATGGTGTTCTCGCGCGTACAGTTCCTGCCGCGCTTCTTCGGGCAAAGTCAATCTGTCGACGGCGGTGACGGCACGCGCGTCGTCGTCGAGCAGGCGTTCGGGCGACTGGTGCCGTTCGACAGCCAGGAGCTGGCGCTCAGCGTCGGCAAGTTCGACAGCGTGTTCGGCATCGAGTACCTCGACAACCAGGCGAACATCCGCACCGGCGTCACGCCGTCGCTGATCGCGCGCTACACGACCGGCCAGTCGATCGGCGCGAAGCTGTTCTACCGCCTGCAGATCGCGCCCATCGCGTCGGCGCTGAGCTTGAACGTCGCGGTCACGAACAGCGGCACGTTCATCGAGGTGCTGCAGCCGCCCGACGCCAACCTGACGGGCGCGCCGGTCGCATCGGGCCGGCTCGGGTACGAGCTGAACGCGTCGGCGCTGCAGGCGAAGCTGGGCGCGTCGGCGATGGTCGGTCCGCGCAACGACCAGCCCGAACGCTCTGCGCAGCAGCGCGCGTACGGCGCCGACCTGCGCATCGCTGTCGCGGGGATCTACCTGAACGCCGAGTACGTGCGCGTCGACCAAGGGCAGGGCGGCCCGAAGACGACGTCCGTCGGGACGTATCCATTCGCGTCGGCGTTCTGGGCGCGGGGCGGTTACGTCCAGCTCGCGTACGCGCTGGCGCTCGACGCCGGACCGCTGCGCAAGCTGACGCTCTATGGGCGTTACGATCACCGTCACGCCTGGTTCGAGGGCTACACCCCGATCACGGTCGATCGGATCACCGGCGGCCTGCGGCTGGATCTGTGGGACGCGGTGATCCTGAAGGGCGAGTATCTGGTCAACCGCGAGCTCGAGGGCGCGCCGATCGTCGACAACAACGTGTTCACATCGTCGTTGGTGTATAGCTGGTGACGATGCGCGCCCGCATCCCACGTTCGCTGGCGTTCGCGCCCCTGCTGGCGGCGCTGGCGGTGACGCCGCCCGCGTCGGCGGCGCCGGCCGATGGGCGCGGCTGGCTGGGCGAGGAGCTGCCGCTGCCGCTCGCGGTGCGCACCGCGCAGGATCTGGCGGTGAAGGCGGCGGCCGAGAAGCAGTACCTCATCTTCAATCTGCTGGCGGGCGGCAAGCTCGCCTGGGACAGCGGCGACTACGCGACGGCCGCGACGAAGTGGGAGGCGCTGCTGCGCGTGCACGGTCTGGATCCCGAGATCGACAAGGTGATCCGGCCGCTGGCGAAGGAAGCGCGCGGTCGGGCGGGGGGCGCCGCCGGCGCGCTTCCGCCGCCGGTCGCGGTGGCGCCGCCGGTCGCGGTGGCACCGCCGGAGCCTGCGCCGCCGCCGGGCGGGACCGAACCGGCGCCGCGCGCGCCGTCCCCGGGCGTCTCCGTCAGCGGCACCGTGACGGGCGGCGGCAGTCATGGGCCGGGCGGCGCCGTCATCTGGTTGAAACGGATCGGCGGCGAAACGCCGAAGCCCGCGCCCGCGCGCGGCAAGGTCGTCACGCAGCGGAACAAGACGTTCATCCCGCACGTCCTCGTCGTGCCGGTCGGGACGAAGGTCAGCTTCCGGAACGAGGATGCGATCTTTCACAACATTTTCTCGCTGTCGAAGCCGAACGAGTTCGACACGGGCCTCTACAAGCAGGGCGCGACGTACCAGCAGACCTTCAAGCACACGGGCGTCGTCCAGATCCTGTGCAACATCCACTCGTCGATGCTGGGGGTGATCGTCGTGGTCGACACGCCGTACTTCGCGCAAGCCGAGGCGTCGGGCGCGTTCTCGATCAAGGGCCTGACGCCGGGCGAGTACGAGATGAAGGTGTGGCACGAGGCGGCGTCGAAGGTGACCGAGCAGCGGCTCAACGTGGGCGCCGGCGGCGTCCGGGGCCTGTCCCTGCAGGTGGGCGGCGACAAGCGCGCGCCCCAGTTCCTGCCCGACAAGTCCGGCAAGCCCCGTCAGTCCCACATCGGCTACTGAGCTGCTATTGACGGTTGTCATGAGCGACCGGTTCGCCCGTCGGGCATCAGGTTTCTGAAAGCTGGCGCTGCGCGCGCGCTTCTGCGGCGGCCAAAGCGGGGCCGCGGCGTTGGAACGGCCCTTGCTGAAAGGGCGCGCATGCGGATCGAGCGAATCGTTCTTGGTTTCAGCCTGGCGTTTGCGATGTCGGCGTGCGGCAGCATCCTGCAAGACCCCGGCGACGGAGGGACGGACGGAGCCGCCGGGCACGACGGCGGTAGCTCCTGCCACGGCCTCACCGAGACCGCCTGTCGCGCGCGCACCGACTGCGCCGCGTCCGTCTGCACCGCGATCTGCGGGGGCGGGCCGAGCTACGCCGGCTGTTACGACCCGCGCACCGAGATCGCGCCTCCGTGCCCGGGTGGCGGCGCGGGCGCCGGCACCGCGTGCCTGCCGTGCTCGGCGGTGACCGACGAGGCGTCGTGCACGGCGCGCTCGGACTGCCGCGCCAACTACTGTCCGAACTGCAATGGCGGCAGCGCCTACACCGGGTGCGTCGACGCCTCGACGCCCGGCACCATCTGCCCGGCGATCGCGTGCCCGCTGCCGTGCGACCAGGCGACCACGCTGGACGCCTGCGACGCGCGGCCCGATTGCCACCCGGTGTTCGTCGACAACCGCACGTGCGGTTGCGCCGCCCTCGGCTGCTGCGCGAAGTTCTCCCGCTGCGCCGCCGGCGCCACGGCGCTGTGCAAGGCGCCCCCGATCGCGTGCGACGCCCTGACGCCGTACTGCGAAGGGCCCTACGTCGTCAGCTACACCAACGCCTGCTACGAGGGCTGCGTCCGGTCGAGCGACTGCGCGCTGAACTAGCCGCTCAGATCGATCGCAAGTACGCGACGGCCTCCTCGGCCGCGCGCTCGAACGGATCGAGCTGGCCCGGAAACAGGTGCGTGGCGCCGTCCACGACCCAGAGCCGCTTGGGCTCGCTCATCTCGCGCACGGCCGCTTCGATCTCCTCGCGGCCGCCGTATTCGTCCTGGGCCGCCTGCACGATCGCCTTCGGCTTGTCGCAGCTGGCCAGGAACCGGTAGTCGAACATCCGCAGCGCCAGCCCGATGCCCAGCAGCTTCACGACGTCGTCGCTGCGCGCCCCCACGGTCAGGCCAACCCGCGCTCCGAACGAGAATCCCGCGACCCAGATCGGCAAGCCCGGCGCCTGCGCGCGCAGGAAATCGATCGCCGCGCGCGCGTCCTCCTCCTCGCCGACGCCTTCGTCGTAGCTTCCGGTCGAGGCGCCCACGCCGCGAAAGTTGAAACGCAGCGCGGTGACGCCGCCGGCGACCAGCGCCTTCGCCGCCCGATAGACGACGTTGTTGTTCATCGTCCCGCCGCCGCGCGGGTGCGGATGGCACACGACCGCCGCAGCGACGGCCGAGCTTGCCTCGCGCAGGATTCCTTCCAGCCGTCCGTGCGCGACGGGAATCTCCACGCGGCCCGACGGCGACGGCGGCATCGCGGCTAACGTATCACTCGGAACAAAATGACGGGCACACGGGACTTGGCCATCCACATCACGCCGTCGCCCCTCTACGCCGCCGCGGATCCCCTCATCCCCCCACGGCGCCAAGTCCCGTGTGCCCCAAACACCAAGTTGCTGCTGCTAACGGACGCATTTCATTACAACCGGCGTGCCAGCGGGAGGCCCGAACGGCGGGCGCATTTTTCGGCCGGAAATCGCGATCTCCCGTCGGTGACCGTTCGTTCGAGGTAACGACGCGGCCCTCAGGGTGTAACCCGAGGCGTTCGGGGTCTGTGCGGCGCTCACTTCACCGACGGAGAGTCACCTGAACCGCTGCGTTTCTCCGACGGTGCGGCGGCGACTGACGAGGAGCTCGTCCGTTAGTCGCTCCGCGCCGCAGGCGCGGTGTGCGACTACTATTTTTTCAGGTAGCCGATATCCCGCGCTCCGCGCGGGATCGGCTAATTTGTTTTTCGAACGCAGACGGCTTCCGGACCGCAGCGACCGGAAGGGCACGCGAGGTCGTTCGCGCAGCTTCTCGGCGCGCAGACGCTGACGGCGCCGCTCCCCACGGCCGCCGCGAGGGCGTCGCACGCCAGCAGCGGATCGCTCGCGCAGTTGCCGTCGGAGGTGCAGCTCAGCAGGCACAGGCGTCGCCCATCGCCGAGCCGCGCGCACGCCGAGCCGTCCGGGCAGGCGTGGTTCTCGTCGCAGCCGGCGCTGCAGACGCCCAGAGCGCCCACGTCCGCGCACGTTCCGGTGGCGCAGGCGTCGTCGCGAAGAACCTCGTTCGCGTCGCGGCAGGGCGCGCCCAGATCGCGCGCCAGACCCAGCGGGAGGCATCCTCGCGTCCAGAGCGCCGCGCTGCTGCCACTCATGCCGCCAGCGCCGGCGGCCGCCGTGGGATCCACGGGCAGCGTCTGGCAGACGAAGCCGGGCGCGCACGGCGCCTTCGTCTGACACGCGGCGAGGCACAGTCCCGCGCGCGGACCCGCATCGGGCTGCGGACCCGTGACGACCGACGCGCATACCGCGTCGGGGCCGCACGCGTTCGCGTCGCATGGCACCGAGCAGACGCCGCGGATGAACGCGGGCGCGCAGCCGCTTCCCGGGGCGCATATGCAGCGCAGGCCCTCCGTGCTGTTGCACTGGACGTCGACGTCGCAGGGCGTTCCGACGGACAAGGCGTCGACCTGGACGGTCAGCGGTTTCGGCGGCGTGACCATGCCGACGTCGTTCGTGCCGGCGACCAGCGAGACCTCGTAACTGCCGGGGTGCGAATAGGTGTGCAAGGGCGAGCGTTCGGTGGTCGTCGGCGTGCCGTCGCCGAACGTCCACAAGAAGCGCGTCAGCTCGGGCGACCCGACCGGCGCGAACGAGACCGTCAGCGGCGGACGGCCGCTGCAGGTGACCGTCGCGGCATCGTACGAGGCGCAGCCGGTGACTGAGATGTCCAGCGTCAGCGGGTTGGCGACGTCGACCTTGATGCTCTCGGGGGAGGCATCGCGGGGCGCCGCGCCTCGATCGCGGCAAGCAAGGCCGGCGAGCGCGATAGCGCCGACGATAAGCTGGGGACGAACCACCCTCCCAGCCTCCCGCGCGGCGTCGGTCCGGTCAAGCCGACGGGTTCGCGGCGGCGCGCGCGGCCGCCGCGAGCCGGGCCGTGGCGCGCCCCTTCTCGGTGAAGGCCAGGCCGACGCGGTTGGCGGCGGTGACGATGCTCTTGACGACCACCGCAACCCGGGGCCGGCCGCTCATCTGATCCAGGTGCAACATGGCCGTGTCCCCCACCCGCAGGCGCAGCGGGGTCTCGACCGCCATGCCGCTCTCGGAGACGTCGCGCACGCGCACCGCGGTCACGCCGCTCGCCAGCTCCAGCGTCGCCGCCCAGTCGACCGGATAGCGCGTGTGCTTGCGGGCGTACTTCTCGATGCTCACGGGCAGCGGCGCTGCCGCGACCTCGATGGGATCGCCGTCCAGCGGGCACTGGCGCTCGCCGGCGCCCTCGTCCTTCATGATCACCTCGGCCATGAGGTCGAACTGGCGGACGTTGTCGTCGATGCCGCGCCGGGCGATCAAAGGCTGGCGCGCCACGATCGACTGCGCGATCCGGTCGCTCTTTCTCAGGCAGCCCACGACGGGCAGCGGAATCCCCAGATGCTCGCGCACGAGACGCGAGAAGGCGTGAAACGACTCTTCGTGTTCGGGGCCTTCGATGGCGTTACCGACCAGGCCACCCGAGAACTGCCGCAGCACATCGCGCGCGCCGGCGCCGTGGCGGCGGTCGGCCCGCGCCGCGGCGCCTTTCAGGAACGCGTACGTGGCCTGGAACGCGTGCGGCTCGCGTGACGTGACCAGCACGCGAAACGCGTTCAGGGCGAAGAAGTCGAACAGGTCGTCGCGGTTGTCGGTGCCGATGTCGACGACGATGACTTCGCTGTCCAGATCGTTGAGCTCGCGCACCAGCTCGCGCCGCTGATCCAGCGGCGGCGGATCGGCCGGCGACGCCGTGCACGGCAGCAACCGCAGATTGCGGACGCGCGTCTGCTGGGCCAGCTCATCGCGGCGCTCGCGCTTCTTTTCCAGCCACGCCTGCAGGCCACCCTCGGGCGACTTGACCCCGAACAGGGTGTGCTGGCGCGGCGCGCGAAAGTCCAGGTCCACCAGCACCACACGCCGCCCCAGTCCCGCGATCGACGCCGCGAGGTTGCTGGCGACGATGCTCTTGCCCATCCCGCGCTCCGCCGCGCCCACGGCGATGACGGTCGGCATCAGCCGCGTGTCCAGAGGCGCGTGCCAGCGCCCGCTGGTCAGCATCCGTACCCGGCGCAGGGCGCGTGGGGTCCCTGACGACATACGGCTCTCCAGGCCGGGACGGGGCTGACGTTCGGACATGCTCTGGGCCTTCCCCCTGCGAAGTTTCTCGTCGGAAGAAGGCCCCAGCTAAAGCATTGGCGCAATACGCCGATGGGACGGGCATGTCCTCTTCTTCCCATGCTGTCGTGGTGCCGCTGCCGGTGGTCGAAGCCGAACCGAGCCCGAGCCCCCAACCCTCCGTCGCGTCGGTCCCGGTGAACCTTCCCGTGAACCTCCCGACGATGTTGCGCGAGCTCGAGGACGCGTACATTCGGGCCGCGCTGACGCGGACGCAGTTCAACAAGAAAGAAGCGGCCAAGCTGCTGGGGATGGGGCGGACGACGCTGGTCGAAAAGCTTCGCCGCCGGAATCTGGCCGCTCGCTCCGCCTGAACGACCGTTTGACCGGGGAGGCGGTGCGCCGGCCGCAGCCCTGGTAGATTCGCGACGTGCTGGGTCGCAAAGGCGAAACGCTGGCCGGCTGGGGACGCGCCCCCGTCGTGCCCGGACACGAGGTGCGATCGGAGGACCTGGCCCGCATCGCCGACGGGCGGCCGTTGTCACGCGGGCTGGGGCGTTCGTACGGCGATTCCTCGCTGCCCGCCGCCAGTGACCGCGAGGTGGTGTCGACCGTGCTGGCGGATCGCATCCTGTCGTTCGACGCGGACAGCGGCCTGCTGCGCGCCGAGGCGGGCCTCTCGCTGGATGAGATCTACCGGCTGTTCCTGCCGCGCGGCTGGTTCGTACCGGTCACGCCCGGAACCAAGTTCGTCACGCTGGGCGGGATGGTGGCGGCGGACGTCCACGGCAAGAACCACCACAAGAGCGGCTGCTTCGGCGCCCACGTCCTGGACATCAAGGTGCGCGTCGCCGACGGACGCACCGTGCGCTGCAGCCCGATGATCGAGCCCGATCTGTTCCGCGCCACGATCGGCGGCATGGGCTTGACCGGTCACATCCTGGAGGTCGCCTTCAAGATGGTGCGCGTGCCTTCGCCGTGGATCTGGCAGGAGAGCGAACGGATGCCGAACATCGAGGCGTTCATCGCCGCGCTCAAGGGCGCCAGCGCCGACTGGCCGATGACGGCGGGCTGGATCGACTGCCTGTCCAGCGGCGCGAAGATGGGGCGCGGCATCCTGTTCAAGGGCCGCTGGGCCACGCCCGAGGAGGCGCCGAAGCACGCGCCGCGGCCCAAGCGGCGGTTCTCGATTCCGTTCGACTTCCCGCAGTTCGTGCTGGGGCCGCTCAGCATCCGCGCGTTCAACTTCCTCTTTTACTGGAAGCACCTGCGGCAGGTGCAGCGGCGCATCGTCCACCCCGAGTCGACGTTCTATCCGCTGGACATGCTGTGGCACTGGAACCGGATGTACGGGCGGCGCGGGTTGACGCAGCACCAGTGCGTGTTGCCCAACGAGGCGGGGGCGGGCGCGGCGCGGCGGTTCCTGGAGGTGCTGACCGCGCGGGGCGGCGCTTCGTTCCTGTGCGTGATCAAGGACTGCGGGCCGGAGGGCGTGGGCATGCTGTCGTTCCCGCGGCCCGGCATCTCGATCGCGCTGGACATCGCGGTACGCAAGGACACGCCGGCGCTGATCGATGCGTTGAACGAGTGCGTCGTGAAGGAAGGCGGTCGGATCTACCTGGCGAAGGACGCGTTCACGCGCGCCGAGCATTTCCGGGCGATGGAGCCGCGCCTGGAGGAGTTCCAGCGGGTGCGGCGAATCTGGGATCCCAACCGGAAGCTGCGCAGCGCGCAGTCGGTGCGCCTGTTCGGAGACCCGCCGTGAGGAAGGTCGTCGTGCTGGGCGCGACGAAAGGGATAGGGCGGGCGGTCGCGCGGCAGCTCGCCGCGCGCGGAGACGCGCTGTTCCTGCTCGGGCGCGACCCCACCGATCTCGCCGCCAGCGCGCGTGACCTGGAGATCCGCGCGGCGCGCGCGGAAGGATCGGTCGGCACCGCGCCCTGCGATCTCGAGCGGCCCGACGATTTCGGGGCGGCGCTGGACAGCGCGGGCGTCGTGCTGGGCGGGTTCGACACCGTGGTCGTCACGGCGGGGTTGTTCGCGACGCAGGACCGGCTGGAGGCGGAGCCGAAGCTGGCGCGCCGGCTGCTCACCGCCGACTTCGCGAACACGGTGGTGTTCTGCGAGGAGGCGCGCCGCCACCTGCTGGCGCGCGGTGGCGGCACGCTGTGCGTGTTCACGTCGGTGGCCGGCGAGCGCGGGCGCAAGCCCGTCGTGCTCTACGGCGCGGCGAAGGCCGGGCTCACGCACTACCTCGAGGGGCTGGACCACAAGTTCCACGACAAGGGGTTGCGCGTGATCTGCGTGAAGCCGGGGTTCGTGAAGACGGGGATGACGGCGGGGCTGCCGACGCCGCCGTTCGCGGGCGAGCCGGAAGGCGTCGCGCGCGACGTCGTGCGCGCCATCGATCGCGGGACGCCGGTCGTCTACACGCCGGGGATCTGGCGCTTGATCATGATGGTGATCCGGATGCTGCCGCGATTCGTGATGCGCAAGATCGGGTTCTGAGTGGCCAAGGCGCTCCCGAAGGGCTACATCGTCGGCCGCAGTTGTTATGCGCTCGAGATCTCGGTTCCCGGGGCCGGCGCCCGGCGGTGCGACGTGTTCACGTACGCCAAGAAAGAACAGATCCGTGCTTGCCTTGAGTTCGAGTTCAACGACGCGGACCGCGAGCGGCTGGAGGGCGTCGGCGGCCTGGCGCTGGATGCCGGCGAGACGCTCGTCGTCTGGACGATTCAGGAGGGCGAGCTCGCATCCGCGCTGGCTCTTCACCCGCACATCTTCATCTCGCTCGATCGCAAGGCGCCGCGGCCGCTCCGCCCAGGCGGAGCCGACCTTTACTCCCGGCTGGCCGCTGTCGCCGAGTTGCCGTTGCCGCCCGGGGATGCGCCCTACGATTGTCTCGACGCTGGGGACATCGAGCGATGGATCCATTTTCGTGTCGATTGGTCGGCGATCGAGCCGCAAATCCCGGCCCTACGCGGGCAGCGGCTGCGCGCCGGCGAGAAGCTCGCCTTTCGACCCAACCGCGCCGTGAGCCGCCCGTTCGGCAGGCGTAGCTGGGTGTGTGACAAGGACGACCGGGACTGGCACTTCGTCAGGTACGGGCACTACGACGGCGACGGGTTCGGCTGGTCGCAGGGCTTTCGAGTTCCGGTCTAGAATCGGGCTCTAGCGATGGGGCGGAAGCTGCGGACGGTCGGGGCCTGGTTTTCGTGGGAAAACGACGCCGGCGCCCAGATCGTGTTCCTGCTGAACGCTGGCGTGTCGCTGGTCGCCGGGATCGCCGCGGGCCTGTCGCTCGGATCGTTCTGGGCGGCGATCGCAATCGCGGTCGGCGCGTTCGTCGCGCTCACGGCGGCGCTGTTCGATACGCGTTTCGCCATGGTGGGCGCGGTGACCGGCTCGCTGTTGAATGGAGCCTGGATCAGCGTGCTCGCCGCCTCGTTCCTCGGGTTGGGGGCGGTGGCGCGCATCGCGGCGACGTTGATCGGCGTCGCCGCGTTCGCGGGGACCTTTCGTCTCTACAAGGGGTTCGTGCGAGCGACGACGGGGGCGGGCGATCTGGAGGGACGCTACACGGGGACGTTCAACGAGCGCGACGAACACATGAACAAGGGGAGCGGCGGCGCGTCGGTCCTGGTGTCAGCGACCACCGAGGCCGATCACGACCTGCGCATCACCGGGCTGGTCGTCGGCGGCGTCGCCGTCGAGCTGAGCGGCGTGCGGCGCGAGGGGAGGGCGGTCATCGCCGAACTCCATCCGTCGGCCGCCACGCCCGTACCGTTCCAGCTGGTGCGCGGAAAAGCCATGGTCGACGGCAAGCGGCTGATCGTCGACCTGGAAGGGTCTCCGTTCGGGTCCTACGTGTTCACCGGCCAGCGGCAGTAGCGGCGGCTACTTCGTCGTCAGCTTGACGTAGAAGTCTTCGGAGGCGACGTTCGCGAACGGCCCGGTCCAGAACTCGAACCCGACCGCGATCGCGCGGACGGTGTCGCCGGGGAGGGTGAGCCCGCTGGTCGTCGCGGCGCGTGCCTGCGCGTCGTTGACGAAGTCCATGACGTTGAACTCGAACTCACACGCGTCCTGCCCCTCGGCGCGCACGTAGTTGACGATCGGCCTGCTGTTGACGGTGCCGTATCGAATGATCCAGGTGCCGGGCACGCCCGCTACCGTGACGTTGTTGATCGTCATGTTCCCCGCGGGCTGTCGCCCGGGAGGATCGCGCAGCCACACCATCAGGTACGACTGAAACGCGGCCGACGTTCCCAGCCAGATGTCCCACGCCGCGTTGTACTGGCCGGTGTCGGCCGATTTCCATTTCCAGCCCGTCCACAGCTTGTCGATGGTCGAGAAGGCCGCCGGCAGACCGCAGTTGCCGCCGGCCATGGTCTCCGAATACCGCCCGCAATAGGTCGTCGG
>Ga0207708_10000911_pt1 | contig 22215 bp, 20 predicted proteins | sample KBSK5101metaG_FD_184340 | JGI IMG/M metagenome (GOLD analysis project Ga0207708, IMG submission 184340) | Corn, switchgrass and miscanthus rhizosphere microbial communities from Kellogg Biological Station, Michigan, USA - KBS K5-10-1 metaG... | ecosystem: Host-associated > Plants > Roots >...
CCGCGGCTCTCGCCGCGCGCGAGCGCCGACATGGTCACGGCGCGTGCGACCAGCAGCATGTTGCGCAGATCGAACCAGTCGAGCCGGCGCAGATCGAACGGCTTGTTGTCGCCCATCGGGCGCGCGCCGAGCGTGCGCGTCATCTCGTCGATCGCGGCAAGAGCGCGCGCAAGCCTGGCTTGCGTGCGGAGCGGACCGACGTCGTCCGCCATCGTCGCCTGCAGGCGCTCGATCATGGCCGCGGTGTTGAGGTCGTCGCCGTCGCCGGAGGCCGCGATCAGGTCAATGGTGGGCCGCGCCGCTTCCGCGCCGAACGGATGCGTGGGCATGCGCTTGACCCGTTCGGCCGCGCTGCGCCCGGCGCGGCGGCCGAACACCAGCGCCTCGGTGATGGCGTTGCCGGACAGGCGGTTGGCGCCGTTGGCGCCGCCGACCGCCTCGCCGGCCACGAACAGGCCGGCTACTTCGGTCGCCATCCGTTCGTCGGCGATCACGCCACCCATGTGGTAATGGGCGATGGGCGCGACCTCGATCGGCATCCTGGTGAGATCGATCTGGTTGTTCGCAAGGCGATCAATCACCGGTCCGAAGGCCTGGCGCAGCGCGGACTCCGAGCAATGCTCGAAGCTGAGATAGGCGCCGCCGTGCGGGGAGCCGCGTCCGGCCTCCACTTCCTTGACGATAGCGTAGGTCGCGACGTCGCGGGTGGTGACGTAGCGCCCTTCCTCGCTCACGCCGTAGCGCGCGGTGAATTCCTCGCCCTCGCTGTTGAGCAGGCGACCGCCGAGCTTGTAGCGGAATGGGTCCCACATGATCGGATCCATGCCGATCAGCCGGGGCGCAAGGTGCCCGATCGGGAAGAACTGCACGAACTCCATGTCGATCAACGGTGCGCCCGCGCGCAACGCCAGCGCATACCCGTCGCCGCCCATGTTGGCGGAGGCGCTGTTGCGACGATAGAGCCGCGTGAGCCCGCCGGTTGCCACGATCGTCGCCTTGGCGGCAATGGTCACCGGTGCGCCGCTCGACATATGCCATGCCACCGCGCCGGTGACTTCGCCGCCGGCCTGCACGAGATCGACCACAACGAGATCGCCGGCCTTGCGGATGCCTTTGCTGCGTGTGACCGCGCCCCGCAGCGTCTTCGATACTGCCGGCCCGGTGTTGAGAAAGTCGACATAGACGCAACGCGGGCGGTCATGGCCGGGAGCAAATGCCTGGGTGATGCGGCCGTCCTTGCGCGCCCACCCGATGCCCCAGTTCTCCATCTCGCGAATGCAGGCGGGGCCTTCCTCGCACAGGAGGCGTGCGAGGCGCTCGTCGCACAGGCCGCGGCCCGCTTCGAGCGTGTCGTTGTAGTGAAAGCTCCAGTGGTCCGGCGTCTCCGAACCGAGCGCGACGGCGACGGTCATCTGCGCCATCACGGTGGCGCCGCCGCGGCCGATCAGGCTGCGGTCGGCGAGCAACACGCTGCAGCCGGCGCGCGCGGCCTCGATCGCCGCATACATGCCGGCGCCGCCCGATCCGATGATCAGGACGTCGGTTTCGACATGCGTGGCGGCAGCGCTCATGCCGGGGTTTCCTTGTCCCGGCAGTTATATCGCAATCGCCGGCTCGAATTGAATCACGTTGGCAGCGGCCTGCCATTCGTTTCCGGCAGGAACCACACCGCGACCAACCCCAGGATGTAGATCAGGGACACGATCGTCGCGGCATAGCCGAAGCCGCCGAAGCTGGCGATCAGCGTGCCCGCCACCAGCGGACCGAGGAAGGCGATGAAGCGGGGTGCGTTGAACGTGAACGCCATGCCGGTGGCGCGGATGCGCGTCGGGAACAGCTCTGGCAGCCACACCGGCATCCACGAATATTGGCCGAGGGTGAAATAGCCGTTGATGGCGGCGACCACGAGCAGAAGCGTCAGATCGTGGGTCCACAGGAACAGGACCGGCGTGAGGACGAGGGACATGACGAAGAACACGATCACCACCGGCTTGCGGCCGAACGCATCCGCCAAGAACCCGAAGCTGCCGTATCCCAGAATGGCGCCGGCGTTGTAGGCCATTGCGGCGTAGCTCGCCCATTGCTGCGCGGTCAGTCCCGCCTTGGCCGCAACCGAGGCGATGTAAGGGGGGACCCAAGTGGAGATGCCCCACCATGCCAGCGTCGTGGTCAGCGACATCAGGAACACCACGATGGTGACTTTCCGAAGCGCGGGGTCGGCGAACAGTTCGACGACGGTGAAGCGGGTGAGCTTGTGCTCGTGCTCAGCGAGCACCGCGCCGCTCTTCTGCCGGTCGAGCGCGGCACGGCGCTGCTGATCCGTCGCTTCCCACATCGCCGATTCAGGGACCCCGACGCGGATCCACAGCGCAACGAATGCCGGCAGGATGCCGAGCAGGAACATGATGCGCCATGCATCCGGTCCCATCGCGCCCACGAACAGCCAGACCAACGACGCGAGGAAAAAACCGATGCCGAGGCCGCATTGCATCAACCCGGCACCTTTCCCGCGGGCGTGGTTGGGCCAGACCTCGGCAGTCATGGAGGCGCCGGTCGACCATTCCGAGCCGATCGCGACACCGACCAGAAACCGCAACGCCGCAAACGACATCCAGTCCCAGGCGAGCGCGCTCAGGCCCGTCATCAGCGAATAGGCGAGGATGGCGTAGATCATCATCCGCCGGCGGCCGATATAGTCCGCGAGGATGCCGCCGATCAGGCCGCCGACGCCCCAGCCCAGCAGCGTGATCGCGATGACCGTGCCGGCATAGGCCGGGATCTGGGGATATAGCGAGGGATCGAGCAGCGATCGCAGCGCCACGCCGACCGTGAGGATGAGCGCAAAGGTCTCATAGCCATCGAACATCCAACCGAGATTGGAGGCGAACAACGTCTTCCACTGGGTGGCGTTGAGGCTGCGATACCAGGGTTGCGACGCGTCCGCGACGGTGTCTGCCATTAGGCGGTGTTTCCTTTTCTTTGCTTCAGCCCGGTGCGGCGGCCCGGCGCTTGCGCGCCGCTAGCTTGGCCGCGTTGATGATTTCCGGATAGGCGGCGCAGCGACAGAGATTGCCCGAAAGGTAGTGCCGGATCTGGTCGTCGTCCGGGTCGGGATGCGCGTCGAGCAGTTGCGTCGTCATCAGGAGGAAGCCCGGCGTACAGTAGCCGCATTGGAAGGCGCCGGCCTCGATGAAGGCTTCCTGCACCGGGCTGAGGGTGTCCCCGTTAGCGAGCGATTCGACCGTGGTCACTTCGGCGCCGTCGACGAACGCAGCGAGGTAGAGGCAGCCGGACACCGCAGTGCCGTTCACCAGCACGGTGCAGCAACCGCACATGCCCTGGCCGCAGCTTTCGCGCGCGCCGAGCAAATTGAATTCGCGTTGCAGCAACTCGACCAGATTGTGATGCGGCTTGATCTCGGCCGCGACCGGCTCGCCGTTGAGGGTGAAGCTGATGGTGCGCGTCATCGTTGATGTCCCGGATTATTCCTCGTCGAGCGGCTTGTCGGCGTTGGCGCGCAGCGCGCGGAATACGGCCTCGGCGTTGAGCGGAAGCTCGGTGAGCCGCACGCCGCAGGCGTCCGCGATGGCATTGGCGATCGCCGGCGATACGCAAAACGTAGCGGTCTCACCCACGCCCTTGGCGCCGAATGGGCCGTTCGACTGATGGGCATCGACCGCCTCGTTTTCCATCACCACGGGGAGATCGAGCATTCCCGGGATCTTGTAGTCGGCGAGCGAAGCGTTCGTCACCTGGCCGGCATCGAGGTGCATCTTCTCGAACAGGGTGAAGCCGAGTTGCATCAGCGACGCGCCGGAAATCTGCGTCTCGACGATTCTCGGGTTCACCGGGCGGCCGCAGTCGACCACGTTGATGAGGCGCGCGATCTTGACCTGGCCGGTCTCGGTGTCGACCTCGACCTCGGCGCCGGCGGCGGCGCACATCCAGAACGGCGTCGCATTGGGCGTGAGCCCAGTCGCTGGATCCGGCGGCACGTAATCCGGCTTGTAGATGCCGGTGCCGACGATATTGCCGGCCTGCATGCCGTATTTCTTCTTGAACAGCTCGGCGAGCGGAATGTTGCTGCCTTCGGGCTCGCCGACATCGCGCGCGAGCGCCTTGATCTTGTCGCGCGCTTCCTCGGCCGCGAGCCGCACCGCGTGGCCCATGTGGAACAGCGAGCGCGAGCCGAGCGTGCCCATGTCGTAGGGGGTGACGTCGGTGTCGCGCTGCACGACCCTCACGCTCTCGGTCGGAATGTTGAGCACTTCGCCGACCATTTGCGCCATCGAAGTGTCCGAGCCCTGGCCCATGTCCACGGTGCCGCAATACAAGGTGGTGCTGCCGTCGCCGGCGATGATGACGTTGGCGACCGACGTGGTGGGCGAGATCACCGCCTTGATGGCGACGGCGACGCCGCGGCCGCGGCGCAGCGTGCCGGTGCCACGGTCGAACGGCTTGGTCCAGTTCAGGCGCTCGGCCACGCGCTCCAGCGCGCGCTCGTGCTTTGCGTTCTCCAGAATTTGCCCGGTGGCGTGCGGCCTGCCTTCGCGCAGGATGTTCTTGCGGCGGAATTCGAGCGGATCGACCTTGAGCGCGCGGGCGATCATGTCGGTGTGGCTCTCATAGGCCCACACCAGTTGGGGAATGCCGAAGCCGCGCAGCGCTCCCGCCGGAGGCACATTGGTGTAGAGCGCGTAGGAATCGATCCAGACATTGTCGATGTCGTAAGGGCCGGAAGCGGTGAAGCCCGACTTCTGCGTCACGCGCGGCCCGATATCGGCGTAGGCGCCACCGTTCCAATACACCTCGCACTTGCGGGCCGTGATGCGGCCATTTTTGTCGACGCCGGTCTTGATGCGGAACGTGCTGGGATGCTTGGTGATGGTGTAGAACTGCTCCTCCATGGTGAGCGCGACCTTGACCGGGCGCCGTACGATCATGGAGAGCGCGGTCACCAGCGCTTCGAGCTTGATATAGAGCTTGCCGCCGAAGCCACCGCCGAGATAGGGCACCTTGATGCGGACGCGGTTCTCCGGCCAACCGAGCAGCCGGGCGATTTCGGTGCGCACGAAGGAAGGACCCTGCGAGGCGCTGTAAATCGTCAGGCCCGTCTCTTTCCAGTCTCCGATCGACGCGAACGGCTCGAGCGCGAGATGCAGCACCTTCTGCGTGCGGAAGGTGTGCTCGAAGACCTGGGCGGCCTCGGCGAAGGCCTTGTCGACATCGCCGCGCCTGAGCTTGAAATCGAGCGCGATATTGGTGCCCTTGCGGCCCTTGAGGTGCTTTAGATCGGCGAAGGTGCCGGCGGGCTTGAGCTCCTGGTGTACCAGGATCTTGTTCTCGGCGGCCTCGACCTCGTCGAAGATCGCCGGCAGCTCCTCGTATTCGGCGACGATCAGTTGCGCCGCCTCCTCGGCGACATGGGGATCGGCGGCAAGCACCACGGCAACCGGCTCGCCGACATAGTGCACCTTGTCGATCGCCAGGATCGGCTGATCGTGGAATGCCGGCCCGTAATAGGGCTCCGGGATGACCTTGCGCACGTCCTCCGACGTAACGACGCGATAGACGCCGGGCACCTCCTTGGCCGCGCTGGTGTCGATCGATTTGATGCGGCCATGCGCGACCGTGCTGCGGAAAATCTTGCCGTGCAGCATGCCGGGAAGCCGCATGGTGTGGGTGTATTCGGCCTGCCCGGTGACCTTCGCGCGCGCCTCGAGCCGCGGCGGCGAGCGCCCGACCTGACCGCCGACGCGCGCGGCTGCGTCGCCGCCTTGCATGGTGGTGATTGCCATCAGTGCCTCGCTCCGTTGCTGTTGCGAGCCTGTTCGTCAAGGGCCTGCCGCACCACGCGGCCGATATAGACGCGAAGCAGTTCCCGTTTGTAGGCGGCCGAGCCGCGCACGTCCGAGATGCACTCGGCCTCCTCGGCCGCAGCATCGCCGGCGCGTGCGAGGCAGACGTCGTCGACGGTCGTGCCGGCGAGCACGTTTTCCACGCTCTTGAGACGTATGGCCTTCTCGGTCGCGGCGCTGACGACGACGCGCGCGGATTTGACCGCCGGGCCGTCGGCCACCAGTGCGACCGCCACGCCGAGCGCCGGCCAATCCTCGGCCGAGCCGGTCGTGACCTTCATATACGCTGCGCGCGACTTGCCTTGCGCAGGGATGCGCAGCTCGGTGATCAGTTCGTTCTTCGCCAGCACGGTCTCGAAATAACCGGCGAACAGATCCTCGACTGCGATCGTGCGCTCGCCTGTGGGCGAGCCGATCGCGACCTCGGCGCCGAGTGCAATGAGCACGGGCGGCAAATCCATATGCGGATCGCCGTGCGCGAGGTTGCCGCCGATGGTCGCCACATTGCGCACGCGGATGTTGGAGAGCCGCCGCATCGCGCGCGGGATGACCGGCGCGACCCGCGCCACCTCCGGCGAGCGCTCGACCTTCGCCAACGGCGTCATCGCTCCGATGGTGAGCGTGCCATCGGCTCCGGCGACTATGCGCGCATATTGGGCGTCCAACTTGCGCAGGCTTACGAGCCGCGTCGGCCGGAATACGCCGGCTTTCATCATCAGCATCAGGGCGGTGCCGCCTGCGATGGGCCGGACCGTGGAATCATCGGGATCGAGCAGCGCAAGGGCTTCGCGCAGGGAGGCGGGCTCAGCCAGTTCGAATGGGGTCATGTTGCCGAACCCCCATCTGCCGCCGGTGTGAAGGCCGCACGCATGCGTTCGGCGAATTGCCGTTCCAACTCCTTGGCCTTGGACCGCAGCACCGGCTGGCCGAGGCTGCCCAGCTTGCCGGTGAGCGCGGCCTCGATCTCATAGCTGATCTTGGTGCCTGCGTTTTCCTCCTCCAGCCTGGTCAGCGAGCGTGCGGTGAGACGCCCGACGATTCCAAGTGGCGTGCCTTCGATCTTCGCTTCGATCTCGTGCGGCGGATCGGCCCGCGTCACCTCGACCGCGACGTTGAACTTGAACTTGAGGTACGCGACCTTGGTCTCCAGCACCGCGGTGTAATGATCCGGATCGATCTCGTTCAGCTCCTGCACGCCTTCGACGCAAGATGCGAAGAAGCGCGCGTCGCGCACTTTCGCGTACACCGCGTCGCGCGGCGCCGGCACCGATATGTCGCCAGTGAACTTCATGGTTTCTCCACCCGATCCTTCGCCCGTTTCAGCAGCACGATCAACTCCTCGGCAATGGCATCGGGCGCTTCGAGCGGCGTGAGGTGGCGCGCGCCCTTGAGGACGGTGAGCGTCGAGCCCTTGATGCCGCGATTCATAGCCTCGGCCATGGCGACCGGCGTCGCATAGTCCTCCTCGCCGACCACGATCGCCGCGGGCATGGTCATGCCCGGCAAGGCGGCGCGCAGATCGGCGGCGCCGAGCATGGTGCAGGTCTCCACATAGGCCGGCACGTCATTGTGCAGAAACACGTCGACGCTGTGCTGGACGACCTGCGGCTGTCGGGCGCGAAATTCGTCGCCGAACCAGCGCGTGGTCTGGAACTCGACCAGCGCCCCCATTCCCGCCGTTGCCGCGCGCGAGCCGCGCTCGGCCCACTGCGCCGGCGCCTCGGCGCCGTACCAGGCGGTGGTATCGATCAGCGCGAGCGCGGCGGTGCGTGCGGGATATGCGGCCGCGAATGCGAGCGCAATGCAGCCCCCCATGGAGGCGCCGCCAACGAGCGCCGAACTCCAGCCGACATGGTCGAGCAGATCGGCAAGATCGCGGGCGAAAAGCTCGACGGTGTACGGGCCTGCCGGTTTGTCGGATTCACCGTGGCCGCGGCAATCGTAAACCAGGACCGGCACGCGGCCTGCGAGCCGCTGGACCACCGGCTGCCAGAACCGCCGATCCATGGCGAGGGAATGTACAAGCACGACGCCGTTCGTACCCTGGCCGTGCAGGGTATAGGCGAGGCGCGTCCCGTCGCGGGCTGCCGCCACGGCGGACGGCACCGCTCGCGCGCCTGTTTTCAGGTCTGGCGAACTCTCTGGCACGCGAACGAACGAACCCCGGCAGTGCGGCGGCCCAGAGGAAGGAAGGGAGCGAGGAGGCGGACCGCAAGGGCGATAGTCGCGCATAGATCAGACGACGTCAAAAATATGCGGCGCGGCCGATGCTGGGTCGAAAGAACCAACGCGTGAGTTGAACCGCCGTCATTTCGGCCATCCGGGCCCGAAGAAAGGTATTATTATACAGCAAAATCAAGCCAAGTTCCGGGAACGAATGGCCAATCCACGCGTTGAATGCGCGCTCCAAACACGATCACGGCGAACTAAAAGCGGAACGAGGAATCACGCCATGTGGATCTCGCTCTTCACATTCGCGACCGGCGCTGCCGTCTGTCTCAGCGTTGCGGCGATCATGATGCAGCCAGCGGGCCAGCGGACCCTGCGCGGATAGTGCCCGACGCGGCGGTCGGAGTCCGGGCAGCCCTGAGAAGATTTCGACCCTCGGTCAGCGCCAAACCAGACGTTTGCATGGGTTTCCGGTCGCCTCCCTATCGGGGGGGCGGCCGATTGTCCTTTTGCCCAAATTGTCGTCTTTTAGCCCCTTCGCGCCTGTAGGCAGCCGGAGCTTGTCGCGGTAATCATTCGGGCCGCCCCGCCCGATCCAACCACCGGAACCGCCATGTCCTCGTCCTTGCTCCTGACGCGGCGCTTCGCGCCCCTGTTCTGGACCCAGTTCTTTTCCGCCTTTAGCGACAATTTCCTCAAGAACTCCCTGGTCTTTCTCATTCTGTTCCACATCGGGGGCTCCGACGCGGAAGCGTTGATCACGCTCGCCGCCGCGGTTTTCATCGCACCCTATTTCTTTCTGTCCGCGCTCGGCGGCGAACTCGCGGATCGCTACGACAAGGCGGTGGTGGCGCGGCGGCTCAAGTTCGCTGAGATCGGCATTGCCTTCATCGCTGTGCTCGGCTTCGGCATTCATTCGGTGCTGCTGCTGTTCATCGCACTCTTCCTGTTCGGCGTGATCGCCTCGCTGTTCGGTCCGATCAAGTACGGCATCCTGCCCGATCATCTCGCCCGTTCGGAACTCCCCGCCGGCAACGCCCTGGTGGAGGGTGCCACCTTCATCGCCATCCTGCTCGGCACCATCGTCGGCGGCGTCGCCGCCAAGGACGGCGGCGATCCCTTCCATTTCGCGTTTCTCATGATCGTGTTCTCGCTCATGTGCTGGAGCGCGAGCCTGCTGATCCCGCGCACCGGCCAGGCCGCACCCAACCTGGTGGTGCAGAAGAACATCCTCGCTTCGACCGCCGGCCTGCTGCAGTTCCTGCGGGCCGATCCGCGCCTGCTATGGGGCGCGCTGGTGACCAGCTGGTTCTGGCTGGTCGGCGCGGTCGCGCTCTCGCTGATGCCGCCGCTGGTCAAGAACGTGCTCGGCGGCAACGAGGAGGTGGTCACCGCCTGCCTCGCGATCTTCTCGATTTTCATCGCCGTCGGCTCGGGTCTCGCGGCCTGGCTCGCGGCCGGACGCATCATCCTGCTCCCGACCTTGATCGGTGCGGTGCTGCTGGGCCTGTTCGCCATCGATCTCGGCTGGTCGACGCACGGCGCGGCGCCCATCCCCGGCCTCGACGGCTATCTCGCGATCTTAGGCTCTGTCCGAGGTTTGCGGTTCGCGCTCGACCTCGCCGGGCTCGCCATTGCCGGCGGCCTGTTCATCGTGCCGACCTTCGCGGCGGTGCAGGCCTGGGCCGGCGCCGACCGCCGTGCCCGCGTGGTGGCCGCGGTCAATGTGCTCAATGCCGCGTTCATGGCGGGAAGCACGGTGATCGTGGCGATCCTGCAGAAATCCGGAATGACGACATCGCAGCTCTTCATCCTGCTCGGGATCGCGAGCCTGCTCGTTGCCATCGCCGTCGGCCGCACCATGCCGGCGAGCGCGCTCAGCGATGCGCTGTCGATCATCTACCGTGCGCTGTTCCGGATCGAAGTGAGGGGCCTCGACAATCTCAACAAGGCCGGGCCCAACGTCATCATCGCGCTCAATCATGTGAGCTTCCTCGATGCCGGCCTGGCGCTGTCGCTGCGCGACCGCGAGCCGGTATTCGCCATCGACGTCGGCATCGCGAAGAAGTGGTGGGTGCGCCCGTTCGTGAAGCTCACGAACGCGATGCCGCTCGATCCGATGAAGCCGATGGCCATTCGCTCCCTGATCGATGCGGTCAAAGGCGGGAAAGCCCTGATCATCTTTCCGGAGGGACGCATCACCGTCACCGGCAGCCTGATGAAGGTCTACGACGGCGCCGCCATGATCGCGGACAAGGCCGATGCCGAGATCGTGCCCGTGCGCATCGAGGGTCTGGAGCAGACGCCGTTCAGCCGATTGTCCAAGGGACAGGTGCGCCGGCGCTGGTTCCCCAAAGTGACGGTGACGATTCTCGAACCGGTGCGGCTCACCGTCGACCCCGAGCTCAAGGGCCGCAAGCGCCGGCTGGCGGCGGGGGCGGCACTTTACGGCATCATGTCGGACCTGGTCTTCCGCACCACGTCGACCGACCGCACCGTGATGCAAGCCGTGATCCAAGCCGCCGCGACCCACGGCCGCCATCGCGTCGCTGTGGAAGATCCCGTCACCGGCGCGCTCACCTACAAGCGTCTCCTCATCGGAGCCGCCATCCTCGGCAGCAAGCTGATGCCGATGGCCGCGGAGGGGCGCGCCGTCGGCGTCATGCTGCCGAACGCAAATGGCGCGGTGGTCACCATCCTCGGGCTGATGACGACGGGCCGGGTGCCGGCCATGATCAACTTCACGGCCGGCGCGGCGAATATTCTTGCCGCCTGCCGGGCCGCGCAGATCGATACCATCCTGTCGTCGCGCGTATTCGTCGAAAAGGCCAAGCTCACCAATCTGGTCGCGATCATCGAGAAAGAGGTGAGGATCGTCTATCTCGAAGACGTTCGCGCCAGCGTCACCATCGGCGACAAGATCCGCGGCCTGTTCAAGGCCAACCGGCCGCTGGTCGAGCGCAAGTCCGACGACTGGGCCGCGATCCTGTTCACCTCGGGCTCGGAAGGCGTGCCGAAAGGGGTGGTGCTGTCCCACCGCAACATGCTGGCCAATGCCGCGCAGGCGGCGGCGCGCATCGACTTCGGCTGCGAGGACAAGGTCTTCAACGTGCTGCCGGTGTTCCACTCGTTCGGCCTTACCGTGGGCGTGGTGCTGCCGCTCGTCTCCGGCGTGCGCATCTATCTCTACCCATCGCCGCTGCACTATCGAACCGTGGCGGAGCTGATCTACGCCGTGAACGCCACCATCATGTTCGGCACCGACACGTTTCTGGCGGGCTATGCGCGGGTCGCGCACCCCTACGACTTCCGCTCGCTGCGCTACATCCTGGCGGGCGCGGAGCCGGTCAAGGAAGCGACCCGCCGGACCTACATGGAGAAATTCGGGCTGCGCATTCTCGAAGGCTACGGCGTCACCGAGACCGCGCCGGCGCTCGCCCTGAACACGCCGATGTTCAACAAGTTCGGGTCGGTCGGACGCATCCTGCCCGGCATGGAGGCGCGCCTGGAGAAGGTCGAGGGCGTCGAGGAGGGCGGCCGCCTGTTCGTGCGCGGCCCGAACGTCATGCTCGGCTATCTCAAGGTCGAAAACCCCGGCGTGCTCGAGCCTCCGCCCGAAGGCTGGCACGACACCGGCGACATCGTCACCATCGACGAGCAGGGCTTCCTCACCATCAAGGGACGCGCCAAGCGGTTCGCCAAGATCGGCGGGGAGATGATCTCGCTCGCCGCGGTCGAAGTGCTGGCCGGCGACTTGTGGCCGAACGAGCCGACGGCGGTCGTGGCCGTGCCGGACCTGCGCAAGGGCGAGCGGCTCATTCTGCTGACACAGCACAAGAGCGCGACCCGCGGGGAATTCCAGGCCTTCGCCAAAAGCAAGCACGCCTCCGATCTGATGATCCCATCCGATGTCTGGGTGATCGACAAGCTGCCGATGCTCGGCTCCGGCAAGGTCGATACCATGGCCGCGGGCCGGCTGGTGCAGGAGCGGCTCGCCGCCAAGCCGGAAACGATAGCGCGCGCAACCGGATGAGCGGGCGCTAGGCGCCGACAGCGATAGCGCGCCGGCGTCAATCGGTCCGGCTGCCCTTGTCGTCCTTGCCGCCGACGTCGCCGGAGGACAACAGCGCGTTCGGTGCCGTCGTCATCCCGAGCTTTGCGGCCGCCGCGCGGGCTGACGTGAGCGCCGCATCCGCGCCGTCGCCATGCACGGAATAGAGCTTGGGCGCGGCGCGATTGATCTGCAGGTGGAAGATATCCGGCCTGTTGTAGTGGCCGGCGAAGTCGTGCCGGAGCTTCATCTGGATGCCAAGGTCGAGGTTGCATTCGGCGTAGAGAATGCCCTCCTCCGCGCCCATGGGCCCGGCGATGATGCGGCTGTTGGGCGCCACAATCACGCTGCCGCCGCTGCAATCGGGACTGCGCAGAAATTTTTCGGCGGCCGCATCGGGCTCGAGCATCTCGATCATGCGCTCATCCACGGTGCCGCAGGCCGAGATCACGAACGCCTTGCTCATCTGCGCAAAGGCCTGCGCATCCACCGCCACGCGATTGCGCAAGGGATCGCCGCTGGTGGGAAAATGGTTCGGCCAGCTCATGACGTGAATGCGGGTGCCTTCGGCGGTCAGCGCGAATACGGCCAGCGGGTTCGAGTTCTCGCCGCAGATCAGTCCGCTCATCGGTCCGAATTCGGTCTGGAACGCGCCGAACGTGTCGCCGAAGCCGCCCATATGCACCAGCCGTTCGCCCACCGTCGGCATGATCTTCTGGTGCTTGCCGATCAACGTGCCGTCAGGCGCGATGTAGATCTGGCTGTTGAACATTGTCCCCGTCGTGTTCGGCATTTTTTCGCAGGCGCCGATCACGACATAGGCGTTGGCGTCGCGCGCGGCCGCGCATAGCGCGTCCACTTCCGGACCCGGGATTTCGACGGAGTTCTTGAACAGCTCGACCGCCAGCCGGTTGGAGAGCGCGCCGGTGGCGGAATGGTGGTGGTACCAGACCGGATGCGCGGGAATGAACCCTTCCGGAAAGCCGATCACGCGCGCGCCGTTCTGGCCGGCTTCGCGAATAAGGCGGCACGCCTTCTCGGTCGAGCCCTCGCGGTCCAGGAACACCGACGCGGCCTGCACGGCAGCGACTTTCACGACCGGATAAACGTCGCCCATCGTTCCGCAATCCTTCTGCATCGCTCCCGAGCGTCCGATCTCGGTTTACCGGAGATCGGCATGTTAGGTAAGCATACCGGCCATGGTGGATACGCCTTGTCCATCGTGCCGCCGGCCGTGGTGCGATCCAGACCCGCGGCAGGAAAGATTCTTAACCATCACCCGCTAGCGTGGCCGCGCCGGTCTCGTACCGGAGCGTCGCGTGTTTTCGCCTGGGGGCAGGCTGAAGCCGACGCTTGGCCGCGGGGGAACGCGCCATGGGGACAAGTCGGGGTCGAACCGTCGTTGCGATTGCGGTGTGCCTGCTCTGGCTGAGCGGCTGCGAGAGCTCAACCAGGCTGGGCGATCCGTTCCAGGCGAAGCCCGATGCGCCCCAAGGCGTGTCGTCCGCCCCGGATGCTTCCGCTCCAGGCGCGCCATCGGGAGAGGATCCAAGCTCGACCGGCAGCGTACAGCATGGCGCGCGTGACGCCGGCGCGAAGCGCTCGGCCGGCAAGGGCTCCGATGACGTCAGCCTTGGCAAGAATTACTTCAATGCCGGAAAATTCAGCCTTGCCGAACGCCACTTCCGCCGTGCGCTCGAGTTGCATCCGCGCGATCTCGACAGCTGGATCGGGCTGGCGGCCTCATACGATCGGCTGCGCCGGTTCGAGCTTGCCGACCGAGCCTATGAGCAGGCGATCAAGATCGGAGGCGCGACCGGCGAAATCCTCAACAACCGCGGCTACTCCTACATGTTACGGGGCGATCATCGGCGTGCCCGCGAGACGCTGCTGGAGGCCCAGGTCCAGGACCCGGGCAATGCCTACATCAAGAACAATCTCGAACTGCTCGAGGCGAGCGCGCGCAAGACCAAGGCCACCCAGTAGCGCGTCAATCGGCAATCGGGAAGTCGCTGCGGCCCTAGACTTTGCAAGGCCGGCGTGCAACGTGGCGCGGTCTCAACGGCTCACGGCACGCATGTCATGTTCGATAGCTTTCGCAAATTCTTGTCCGACGTCTCCGAAGGCGAGAAACGGCCGACCCATTTCGAGCACGATGACTATCGTCTTGCGGCGGCGGCGCTGCTGGTTCATGCCGCCGCCATCGACGGATCGGTTTCCGATGTCGAGCGCGAGAAGCTGCACGCCGTCATCAAGCGGCAATTCGGGCTTGATGAGGAGACGACGGACGAGCTGGTGGCGGAAGCGACCGCGGCGGAGCATGACGCGATCGATCTCTATCATTTCACCACGCTGATCAACCGCTCGCTCGAGGAGGACGGTCGCCGCCGCGTGGTCGAGATGATGTGGGAGATGGTCTACGCCGACGGTCACGTCAGCGAGTTCGAGCGCAACCTGATCTGGCGCGCCGCGGATCTTCTCGGCGTTTCATCGCGCGACCGGATCGAGCTCGGTCAGCAGGTGGCGAGCCGGCGGAGGTCCGGCTAGCGCGGCCACAAGCTCGCTGGCCAATTTCAAATCCAACATCGCACCCGGCCGTCATTTGCTCAAAGGGTGCCGCGAGGGTTTGCGAACTTCGGATCATCCAGGGCACTAGTGCGGCGGGATTGAAGTTCCTATCGTTGCACCCGCAGGCTCGCTCCGAATTTTCAAATCCAAAGACCGCACCAGGATCATGAATTTGCCAGTGACGCTGGAAAAACGCCCGGTCACGTTGATCACAGGAGCGTCGGCCGGTATCGGGGCGGCGCTCGCGCATCGGTTTGCCGCCAACGGCCACGAACTCGTTCTCGTGGCCCGGCGCGAGCAGGCACTCGCGGCGGTGGCCGACGCCATCGCAGCATCGGGGCAGCCTCGCCCCACCGTTCTGCCGGTGGACGTCGCGCGCGCGGGCGCGGCGCACGACATGGCCGCGGCACTGGCCGCGCGTGATCTCGAGCCGGAGACGGTCGTCAACAATGCGGGCTTTGGTTTGATCGGCGCCGCGAGCACGCTCGACCGGGCCGAGCAGCTCGCCATGATCGATCTCAACGTGCGGGCGCTGACCGATTTCTCGCTCGCCTTCCTCGACAGCCTGGAGCGCCGCAAAGGCGGGATTCTCAACGTGGCATCGGTGGCGGGCTTCCTGCCCGGCCCCGGCATGGCGGTCTACTACGCCACCAAGGCCTATGTGATTTCCTTCAGCGAGGCGCTGCATCACGAGCTCAAGCCCAAAGGCGTGCGCGTCACCGTCCTGTGCCCGGGTCCGGTGCCGACCGAGTTCCAAGCCCGCGCCGGCATCAACCAGGAGGTGTTTCCGCCCCTGCTGACGCGTTCCGCCGAGCGGGTCGCGCGGGACGGCTATCGCGGACTCAAAGAGGGCCGCCGCATGGTGGTCCCCGGTTCCGCTAACCAGGTGGTGACGGCGATTCTTCCGATGCTGCCGCACGGCCTGCTGCTCGCGCTTGCCGACTTGCGCAAACGCCGCCTGCGTTAGTCGCGCGTGCCGGGCATTGAATCCAGTCGCGTTGCCCGACATGATCGCGCGATGCTGCCGCCGATTCTGATCGTCATGCATCAGGAGACTTCGACGCCTGGGCGTGTCGGTCACGCCCTGCGCCAGCGCGGCTATCCGCTCGACATGCGGCGACCGCGTTTCGGCGATCCGCTGCCCGCGACCATGGCAGGGCATGCCGGCGCCATCTATTTCGGCGGTCCGATGAGCGCGAACGACACCGACGATTTCGTCCGTCGCGAGATCGATTGGCTCAGGGTCCCACTCAAGGAAAAGAAGCCGTTTCTCGGCATCTGCCTCGGCGCGCAGATGCTGGCGCACCATCTCGGCAGCCGCGTCTACCAGCACCCCGACGGCCACGCCGAGGTCGGCTATTACCCGATCCGGCCGACCGAGATCGGGCGCGACGTCTGCGATCCCTGGCCGGAGCAGGTCTACCAATGGCATCGCGAAGGCTTCGACCTGCCGCTCGGCGGGGAACTGCTGGCCGAGGGCGATTCGTTCCCGGTGCAGGCCTTCCGTTACGGCGGCCCGGCCTATGCGCTGCAATTCCATCCCGATGTGACGCACGCGATGATGTGCAGGTGGACCACGCGCGGGCATGAGCGCACGCTGCTGCCCAACGCCAAGCCGCGGGTCGCGCATTTTGCCGATCGCGCGGTCTACGATCCGGCCGGCCGCGCGTGGCTCGCGGCCTTCCTCAATCACTGGCTGGGGAAGCCGGCGCCGGAACAAAGCCAGGCGTCGGCGGGCTGATCCAGCGGACGCTTCAAGTCTTTTTCATGTAGAAGCTGTCGAAATGACGAAGCGTCGGAAAGGCGCGCGTCCAGATCAGCACCACCAGCAGGATTCCGACGCCGCCGACCAGGACGGCCGGAATGGCGCCGAGCCAGGCGGCCATGACGCCGGCGCGGAAATCGCCAAGCTGATTGGAGGTGCCGGAGAAGAGCGAACTTACGGCGTTGACGCGACCGCGCATCTCGTCCGGCGTTTCGAGCTGGACCAGCGTCACGCGGATCACCACGCTCACCGCGTCCGACGCGCCCAGGACCGCGAGCGCGGCCATCGACAGGATGAACGACTTCGACAGCGCGAACACGATGGTCGCAAGCCCGAAGCAGGCAACGGAGGCAAACATGATGCCGCCGACCCGTCGCGTGAGCGGCGACGTCGTCAGCACGGCCGTGATCGCCAGCGCGCCGATCGCGGGTGCCGCGCGCAACAGCCCGAGCCCCTCCGGGCCGGTGTGGAAGATTTCGTCGGCGAAGATCGGCAGCAGCGCGGTAGTGCCGCCCAGCAGGACCGCGAACAGATCCAGCGAGATGATGCCGAGCACGATCGGATTGCGGCGGATGTAGGAGACGCCGGCGAAGAACGCCTCGAAGCTTATGGGGGAGCGGTTCGAGACGAAGCGCTCGATGTGAACGAAGGCCAGCAGGATCACCGATGCCAGAAAGAGCGCGGAGCAGGTGGTGTAGGGAACGGTCGGCCCGAAGGCGTAGAGAATGCCGCCGATCGCGGGGCCGGTGATGGTCGCAAGCTGGGTGGTGGTAGCGGCCGCCGCGACCGCGCGGAAACAACGCGACCGGTACGACTGCCGGCAACAAGGTCTGCTGGGTCGGCGACTCGAACGCCCGTCCGACCCCGAACACGAACACCGCGGCCAGGATGAACTCCCGCGTCACCCAGCCGGAGACGGAACCGATGGCCAAGGCGGCGGCAGCGAGGCCTTCCAGCGCCTGGCAGATCTGCAGCAGGCGGCGCCGGTCGTAGCGGTCGGCCACCTGGCCCGCCACCAGCATGAACGCCGCCATCGGCAGGAACTGGACCAGCCCGACCAGCCCGAGGTCGAACGCACTGCCGGTGAGCGCATACATCTGCCAGGCCACCGCCACCCCCAGCACCTGAAAGGCCAGGGAGGAGCAGGTCCGTGCGCTCCAATAGAACACGAATGGGCGATGCCGCAGGATCGAGTCCGGCGCGGCTTCAGTCGGGTTCATGGGCGTTTGACGGTTGTCGCCGGGCACGCGGGTGAGGTTCGTTCGGCCCACCTCCGCCGGACAGCGGGCCGCGACAGTCGGCAGGCTTCGATCGGCAGCCGTTGTCCTTTGGCGGGTAGCGCTTTGGCGGGTGGCGTGCCAGCCCGGCCGCAGAGCGGTGAAGGCTGGTGGAGCCGAGGGGGGTCGAACCCCTGACCTCCTCATTGCGAACGAGGCGCTCTCCCAACTGAGCTACGGCCCCGGCCAAAATGCAACCGTGTTGCGGCGGCTGTGAGTGCGGGCCATTTACGGCCCGGAGTCCAAGGAGTCAAGGATCAGCCCCGCCCAGATGCGACCACGGCGGCGGTGGCTCCGCGTTGCGTCAGCGCGGCAACGCGATTATCTAGCTCCCGGCGACTCGCTTCGGCAGCGCCGGTCGGCCTATTCGGGGTTATTCCATGAATCCGTTTCTCTGGCTCATCCATACCCTGATCTGGATCTACATTTATCTCCTGATCGGGGCGGCCGTGCTGTCGTGGCTGATCGCATTCAACGTCGTGAACAGCCACAATCCCACCGTCCGCATGATCTGGGATTTCCTCTATCGGGTGACCGAGCCGGGCCTGCGGCCGATCCGCTCCGTCCTCCCCAATCTCGGCGGTATCGACATCTCGCCGGTGATCCTCATCATCGCGCTGATGTTTCTCGATCAACTCATCATCTGGCTCTTCGTCTCAGCGTTCAGCTGAGTGAGCGCGGCTGCTCCTCCCTGGCGGGTCGAGGCGAACGGACTCGTGCTCGCGGTGCGGCTTACGCCGCGCGGCGGGCGTGACGCGATCGACGGCATCGAACAGTTGTCGGATGGACGCCGTGTGCTGAAGGTGCGTGTGCGCGCGGCGGCGAGCGAGGGCGAAGCCAACGCGGCGCTGACCAAGCTGGTCGCCAGGACGCTCGGCGTTCCTTCCCGGGATGTCAGCCTGGTGGCGGGCGCCAGCGCGCGGCTGAAACGGATACGCGTTGCCGGAGCGGCCGCAACATATGCCGTGATGCTGGAGAAAATCTGCGCCATCGGGTAATCCGGTTCATCCGCTCCCGCCCCGAGGAACCGCCGACATGTGCGTTCGGAGGATGGGCGCGCCTCATCATCCTGGCGGATAGTGCCATGACCGCAAAGATCATCGACGGCAAAGGGATCGCGGCGAACCTGCGCGGCAAGGTCGCCGACGCCGTGCACCGGCTGGGGCGCGACCGCGGCGTCACGCCGGGGCTCGCGGTCGTGCTCGTTGGCAACAATCCGGCGAGCGAGAGCTACGTCGGCAACAAGATGAAGATGACCACCGGAAGCGGCATGCGGTCGTTCGATCACCGGCTACCGGCGACGACGAGCGAAGCCGAGCTGCTGACGCTGATCGGGCGCCTGAACGCCGATCCCACGGTCCACGGCATCCTGGTGCAGCTTCCGCTGCCCGCGCAGATCGACCCGCAACACATCATTGCCGCGATCGATCCGGCAAAGGACGTCGACGGCTTCCATCCGGTGAACGCCGGACGCTTGTCCGCGGGCCTGCCGGCGCTGGCGCCGTGCACGCCGATCGGGTGCGTCCTTCTCGCCAAGAGCGTGCGGCCTTCGCTCGCCGGGCTCGAGGCTGTCGTGATCGGCCGTTCCAACATCGTCGGCAAGCCGCTGGCGCAGCTGCTGCTGGCGGAGAACGCGACGGTGACGGTGGCGCATTCCAAGACGCGCGACCTGCCGGCGGTCTCCCGCCGCGGCGACCTGTTGTTCGCGGCGGTCGGACGTGCGGAGATGGTGCGGCGCGATTGGGTCAAGCCCGGCGCCGTCGTGATCGACGTCGGCATCAACCGGGTGACGCAAGAGGGCGGCAAGTCGCGCATCGTGGGCGATGTGGCCTTTGCCGAAGCGACCGAGATCGCCGGCGCGATTACGCCGGTCCCCGGCGGCGTAGGGCCGATGACGATTGCTTGCCTGCTGGCCAATACGGTGCGGGCGGCTTGTGCGATCGCCGGCTTGCCGGCGCCGGCACTCGGCCAGGGGCCTACAGACGATCGCGAATGAGACGGTCGCGAATGAGGGACGACTGACCACAGCGACGGAGAACAGACTAGGCTGTCATCCGTCGCTTCGTCTCATGTCTCAGCCATTCCAGGCGAAGGCGACCTTGTCGAGGACGCGGTTGCCGAACTTTTCGGACGAGCGCGCCACGGCCTTGCCACCGAGCGCGCGATAGAAGCCGGTTGCGGGCTCGTTATCCGACAGCGCCCACACCACCATGCTTTGCAAGCCGCTCTGCATCAGGTCCCGTCGCGCCGCCGAGAACAGCTTGCGGCCGAAGCCGAGGCCCTGAAATTCAGGTCGCAGATAGAGCTCGTAGATCTCACCATCGTAGTAGAGGCTGCGCGCGCGGTTGCGGCCGTAATTGGCGTAGCCGGCCAGGCTGTCGCCGAACGCAAGCACCGCGATGCGGCTACCCTTGCGAACCGCGCTGTCCCACCATTGCGGGCCGCGCCGGTTGATGAGCTTGTCGAGTTCAGGCCCGGGAATGATGCCCTGATAGGCACCGCGCCAGGCCTCGTCATGGGTCGCTGCAATCGCCGTTGCATCTGACGGCTTTGCGCGACGGACTTCGATGAGGATCGTGCTCATGACGTTATACAAGCAAGCACTTCGTCGCGCTTCAAGAGCTATGTTTAATGCTCGGTTAATAGCGTTGGCGATTGATGTGGATTTGCCACACTGCGACGCCCCACACCGTCGAAAACCGGCGAAGATGTTGCAGCCGCGACACGCGCAAGCGACAAAGACCGCCCGGGGCTGCGGCCGGAACGACGACCGCAGCTGCGAATCGATCAGGCCGTGAGACCGATGTTCGCCCGCACGCTGTCGATCGGTTGCACCGTCGCCGCCCAGAAATCCCAGCCGGGCCCGAACAGGTCGACCTTCATGCGCTCGCCGCGGGCCCAGGCATGCCAAAATTCCTGCGGGTCGAGGGCGCCCTTGGCGGAGCCCGCCAGCTCGTTCAGCGGGATGCCCAGATGCCAACTGAAAACCACCGGCTTTTCCGCTGCCAGGAAGAAAAATTCGAGGCACGAAGCGTGCTTAGCCGATACAAACGCGTTACGCAGTTGTCGTAGCGATTAGGTTGGCTCCAGGTCCCAGACTCTAACCACTCTCGTTCGAGCAGGCAGTTTTGCGAGCGGGTTGGCGCGTCCACGGCGGAGCTGCGCACGATCACCCGTCCGCCCCGTCGCCGGCGCCGGACATCCACGCAAGAGACGGAAGTCAGCCACTTATGACGTATCGAAGGATTCTTACCGCAGCCCTGACCCTTCTCCTGTTGATTCCCGCCATTGGCGTCAGGTCCGCGGGATCGACGCTCATCGCTGCCGGCTCCACGTGGAAGTACAACGACAGCGGCGCGAACCTGGGGACGGCCTGGACGGCGGTGGCTTACAACGATGCGGCGTGGCCGACGGGGCTCGCGCAGTTTGGCTACGGGGACGGCGACGAATCAACGGTGCTGTCGTATGGGGGGAACACCGCCAACCGGCGGATCACCTACTACTTCCGGCGCGCCTTTGCCGTAGCGGATCCGGCGGCTCTCGGCGCGTTGACCCTTCGCTACCTGCGGGATGACGGTTGCATCATCTATCTGAACGGCGTGGAAGTCGTCCGCTCCAACATGCCCACGGGCACCGTGACCTACACCACTCGGGCCACGACTGCCATCGGCGGCACCGACGAAAGCGCGTGGCTTCAGGCTCCCATCGATCCGGCGCTGCTGGCAAAAGGGACGAACGTCATCGCCGTGGAGGTGCATCAGTCGACGTCCACCTCCAGCGATATTGCGTGGGAAATGGAAGTGGTCGGCATCCCGCCCGCGGCGGCGTCACGGGTCAACATTACGCGCCTCGGCCCGAACGTCGTGGGGATGCTCGGGCACTCGACCGCTCGCACCCATGTCATGGGCATGGCGCGGAGCCTCGACGCGATGGCCGATGGCGAGATCAAGGCCCTCTGGGTCATCGGCACCAACCCCGCCGCGTCGATGCCGAACCTCAAGAACGTCCGCGCCGGTTTAGAAGCCGCCGAGCTGGTTGTGGTGCAGGACGCCTATCACCCGACCGAGACGACGCGCTTCGCCGACGTGCTCCTGCCCGCCGCACAGTGGCCGGAGAAAGACGGCGTCATGACCAGCTCCGAGCGCAGGCTCACGTACCTCCCGCGCCTGGTCGACCCGCCGGGAGAGGCGCTGCCCGACGCCGAGATCCTCACGCGATTCGCTCACGAGATGGGCTGGAAGGAGGAGTTCGCATGCGCGAGCGCGGCCGAGGTCTTCGACGAGTTCGCCTCGCTGACGGTCGGGGCGGTCTGCGATTACTCGGGCGTCAGTCACGACCGCCTCCGGACGGACGGACCGCTCCAGTGGCCGGTGCCGTCGCCCGACCATCCGGGCACCGCGCGTCTCTACGCCGACGGCCGCTTCCCGACGCCGGACGGGCGGGCCCGCTTCATCGCGGTCGAGCACGCCGAGCCGGTGGAGGAGCCCGACGCCGACTTTCCCCTGACGCTCACGACGGGACGCGTGC
>Ga0207708_10000915_pt1 | contig 22111 bp, 22 predicted proteins | sample KBSK5101metaG_FD_184340 | JGI IMG/M metagenome (GOLD analysis project Ga0207708, IMG submission 184340) | Corn, switchgrass and miscanthus rhizosphere microbial communities from Kellogg Biological Station, Michigan, USA - KBS K5-10-1 metaG... | ecosystem: Host-associated > Plants > Roots >...
GTCGCGGCCGGCTTCCACCCGGATCTGACCGGGCGCGAGAACGTCTACCTGCAGGGCGCGATCATGGGGATGCCGCGCGCCGAGATCGCGCGCAAGTTCGACGCGATCGTCGACTTCTCCGGCGTCCAGGATTTCATCGACACGCCGGTCAAGCGCTACTCATCCGGCATGAACGCCCGCCTCGGCTTCGCGATCGCCGCGCACCTCGACCCGGACGTCCTGATCATCGACGAGGTGCTCAGCGTCGGCGACGTCGGCTTCCAGGAGAAGTGCGTCACCCGGATGCGCGAGCTGCTCGGCCGCGGCATCCCGCTGGTCTTCGTCTCGCACAACCTCTCGGCGGTGGTGCAGCTGTGCACCCGGGCGATCCTCGTCGACCGCGGCGCGGTCCAGTTCGACGGCCGTCCGGCCGAGGCCGTGGCCGAGTTCCGCAAGGCGCGCCGCGACAACCCCGCCGCCAGCGGCGCCTCGGCCGACAAGCCGATGGCGATCACCGGCGTGCAGCTGCTGCAGGCCGACGGCGAGCCGTCGCCGCTGTTCACGACCGGCAAGCCGATGACCATTCGCGTCGGCTACGAGGCGCGCGAGCCGATTCACAAGCCGCACGTCGCGATCGACATTCACGGCGTCGACGGCGTCTATTGCGCCGGCATCAACACGCGCATGGACGACTGCAGCCTCGGCACCCTCGAGGGGCGCGGCTTCGTCGACCTCGCCATCTCGAAGCTGGCGCTCTTGCCCGGCTGCTACACGATTTCGGCCGGCATCCTCGACCCGCAGGGGCTGCGGCCGCTCGATCTGCAGGAACGCGCATTTCCCTTCTCGGTCGTCTCGGACCGACGCGACTTCGGATTCGTTTACCTGGAACACCAATGGACGCACGGGCACGGGTTGGACGCTCGGCCGGTTCGGCTCGAGGCTCGCCTCTCGCCGCGGCCGGCTCGATCGCTCGCCGCCGTCGCCGTGCAGGAGGAGCTTGGATGATCGCCGACAGCGTGGTGCTTGGAGAGAACGTGTCAATCCCCCAGCCGGGGCTGGTGAACCTGTATGGCTGCCGTATCGGCGACCACTCGCGCATCGGCGCGTTCGTCGAGGTGCAGCGCGGTGCCGTGATTGGCGCGCACTGCAAGATCTCGAGCCACAGCTTCGTCTGCGACGGCGTGACGATCGAGGACGAGGTCTTCGTCGGCCACGGCGTGATGTTCACCAACGACCTCGTCCCGCGCGCGGTCAGCGCCGGCGGCGGGCTGCAGACCGAGGCCGACTGGACGCTGGTCAGGACCCTGGTCAAGCGCGGCGCCTCCATCGGCAGCAACGCCACCATCGTCGCCGGCGTGACCATCGGTGAAGGCGCCCTGGTCGGCGCCGGCGCGGTCGTCACCAAGGACGTTCCACCCTACACCGTCGTCGTCGGCGTGCCGGCGGTGGTCACGCGCCAGCTGCCGGTCCCGGCGACCGCCGCGGCCGAATAACGCTCGAAAGGACTCGACATCGTGATTGGCATTGGCATCATCGGATACGGCTACTGGGGACCGAACCTGGTCCGCAATTTCTTCGAGACGCCCGACTGCACGGTCGTCTCGGTCAGCGACCTGAGCCGCGATCGGCTGGCGAAGATCGGACCGCGCTATCCCACGGTCGAAACCACCACCGACTACCGCGACCTCCTGCGCGATCCGCGGATCGACGCGGTCGTGGTGGCGACGCCGGTCTCGACCCACTTCAAGCTCGGGATGGAAGCGCTGCAGGCCGGCAAGCACGTGCTGATCGAGAAGCCGATGACCTGCGTCGCCGACGAGGCGCGCCGGCTGGTCGAGGAAGCCGACGTCAGGGGGCGGATCCTCGCCGTCGACCACACCTTCGTCTACACGCCGGCGGTGCGGAAGATCCACGAACTGGTCACGAAGGGCGACCTCGGCGACATCTATTACTACGACTCGGTGCGGGTGAACCTGGGCCTGTTCCAGCACGACGTCAACGTGATCTGGGACCTGGCGGTGCACGACCTCGCGATCATGGACTACCTGCTGCCGGTGCAGCCGGTGGCGGTGTCGGCGACCGGCATCGGCCACGTGCCGGGCGAGCCCGAGAACATGGCCTACGTCACGCTGCACTTCGACGCCAACGTGATGGCGCACCTGCACGTGAACTGGCTCTCGCCGGTGAAGGTCCGCAAGACGCTGGTCGGCGGCAGCCGCAAGATGGTCAGCTACGACGACCTCGAGCCGAGCGAGAAGATCCGCGTCTACGACAAGGGCATCACCCTCAGGGACGTCAACGCGCCGGCCAGTCCCGACGGCAACGGCAAGCACGCGATGCTCGTCGGCTACCGCAGCGGCGACCTCTGGGCGCCGCAGATCGCCCTCACCGAAGCGCTGAGCATCGAGGCGCGGCACTTCGTCGAGTGCATCAGCAAGAACCTGACGCCCATCGCCGACGGTCACTCCGGCCTCCGCGTCGTCCGCATGCTCGAAGCCGCCACCGAATCGATGCGCGCATCGGGCCGTCTCATTGAATTTTCTTCAAGCAGGTGCGCAGCATGATTCCTCTCGTCGATCTGAAAGCTCAATACAACACCATCAAGGCAGACGTCGCCGCCGCCGTCGGGCGGGTGCTCGAGACCGGCCAGTTCGTCCTCGGCCCCGAGGTCGAGGCGTTCGAGCAGGAGTTCGCGGCGCACCAGGGCGCGCTGCACGGCATCGCCGTCAACACCGGCACCAGCGCGCTGCATCTGGCGCTGCTGGCCGCGGGCGTCGGCCCGGGCGATGAAGTGATCACCGTGCCGTTCACCTTCGTCGCCACCGTCGCTGCGATTGGCTACGTCGGCGCGCGCGCGACCTACGTCGACATCGATCCGAAGACGTTCACCATGGACGTCAACCAGATCGAGCGGGCGATCACGCCGCGCACCAAGGCGATCATCCCGGTCCACCTCTACGGTCAGCCGGCCGACATGGATCCGATCCTCGAGATCGCGAACCGCCGCGGCCTGAAGGTGATCGAGGACGGCTGCCAGGCGCACGGCGCGGCCTACAAGGCGAGGCCGGTCGGCGCGATCGGCGATCTCGGCTGCTTCAGCTTCTATCCGGGCAAGAACCTGGGCGCCTACGGCGAGGGCGGCATGGTCGTCACCAACAACGCGGCGATGGCGAAGCAGATCCGCATGCTGCGCGACTGGGGCTCGGAGAAGAAGTACCACCACGTGCTGAAGGGCTTCAACTACCGGATGGAAGGGATGCAGGGCAGCATCCTGCGCGTCAAGCTGCGCCACCTCGAGAAGTGGACCGAGGCGCGGCGCACCCATGCCACGCAGTACCGCCGCGTCCTCGCCGACAGCGGCGTCGAGATGCCGGCGGAGGCGTCGTACGCGCGGCACGTCTACCACGTCTACGCGATCCGCACCAAGGACCGTGCTTCGCTGCAGCGCCTGCTGCAGGCCAACGGCGTCGGCACCGGCATCCACTACCCGATTCCGGTGCACATGCAGCCGGCCTACGCCGACCCGGCGTATCGCGAGGGCGACTTCCCGCACTCGGAGCGGGCGGCCAACGAAGTGTTGTCGCTGCCGATGTACGCGGAGCTCTCGTTCACCCAGGTGGAGATGATTGGCGCGGCCGTGAAGGAGCAGGCCTATGTCCTCTAACGTCGCCGGCCGCATCGTCACCGCGGTCCACGGCGTCCGCAAAGCGAGCGACGACCCGGCGTTCTACGCGCCGATGGCGGCGTGGCTGCGGGCGCAGTTCCGCAGCGAGGCGGTGATCGATCTCTACACCCGGCACATGCACGGCGACGATCCGCTCAACAGCTCGATGCGCGCGGTGATCTTCCGCGCCGCCGCGCGCCGCGTCGGACGCGGTCTCTCGGTCGGCAGCGGCGTCGGCTTCAAGCACGTCGAGACCTTCGCCATCGGCGACGGCGTCTTCATCGGCGCCCAGTCGTACCTGCAGGGCCGGTTCGACGGCACCTTCGAGATCGGCGATCACGTCTGGATCGGACCGCAGAGCTACTTCGACGCCCGCGATCTGGTGCTCGAGGAATACGTCGGCTGGGGTCCCGGCGCGCGCGTCCTCGGCTCGGCGCACACGGCGCTGCCGGTCGATCTGCCGATCATCCAGACCGACCTCGATATCCGGCCGGTCCGCGTCCAGAAGTGGGCGGACATCGGCACCAACGCGGTGATCCTGCCCGGCGTCACCGTCGGTCAGGGCGCGATTGTCGGCGCCGGCGCGGTCGTCACCCAGGACGTGCCGCCGTTCGCGGTCGTCGCCGGCGTGCCCGCGCGGGTGATCCGGCAGCGCAACGCCCCCGAAGTCGGCAATCCGGAAGCGCCGCGGCATTCCGCGGATGAACAGGCGGTACTCAAATGGACGCGCTGAACCTGCGCAACGCGCGCATCCTCGTCACCGGCGGCGCCGGCCTCATCGGCTCGCACATCGTCGACCGGCTGATCACCGAGTCGCCGGCCGAGATCGTCGTGCTCGACAACTTCGTCCGCGGCCGCCGCGAGAACCTCGCCCAGGCGATGCCGTCGGGCAAGGTGACCATCGTCGAGGGCGACATCCGCGACAAGCAGCTGGTGGCGGAGGCGATGCAGGGGATCGACGTCGTCTTCCACCAGGCGGCGATTCGCATCACCCAGTGCGCCGAAGAGCCGGCGCTGGCGATGGACGTGCTGGTCAACGGCACCTTCCTCGTCCTCGACGCGGCGCGGCAGGCGGGGGTGCGCAAGGTGGTCGCCGCCTCGTCGGCGTCGGTTTACGGGCTGGCCGATCGCTTCCCGACCGACGAGCAGCATCACCCCTACAACAACCGCACGCTCTACGGGTCGGCGAAAGCGTTCAACGAAGGGCTGCTGCGGTCGTTCAACGAGATGTACGGCCTCGAGTACGTCGCGCTGCGCTACTTCAACGTCTACGGCCCGCGCATGGACATCTACGGCGCCTACACCGAGGTGTTCATCCGCTGGATGGAGAACATCGAGGCCGGCCGGCCGCCGATGATCTTCGGCGACGGCACCCAGACGATGGACTTCATCTTCGCCGACGACATCGCGCGCGCCAACATCCTGGCGGCGCGGGCGCCGGTGAGCGACGTCGTCTACAACATCGCCTCGGGCAGCGAGTTCTCGCTCAACGAGTGCGCCGAGCTGCTGCTCGGCGTGATGAAGTCGAACCTCAAGGTCGAGTACGGCGAAGCCCGCAAGGTCAACGGCGTCACCCGCCGCCTGGCCAGCACGTGGCGCGCCGAGCAGGAAATCGGATTCCAGGCCGTGGTGCCGTTCGAGGTCGGTCTCAGCCGCCTCGTCGACTGGTGGCGGCAGAGCAAGGAAAACGAGGTGGCTGCATGATCCGGACGGCCGTCGACACGAAACCGATGCTGCCCATCGCGAAGCCGACCATCGGCGACGCGGAGCTGGAGGCGGTGCGCCGCCCGCTCGGCTCGGGCTGGTTGACCCAGGGGCCCGAGGTGGCCGCATTCGAGCGCGAGTTCGCGGGGTTCGTCGGCGCGCCGCACGCGTGCGCCGTCTCCAACTGCACGACCGCCCTGCACCTGGCGCTGCGCGCGGTGGGGGTCCGCGCCGGCGACGAGGTGGTCACGGTCAGCCACTCGTTCATCGCCACCGCCAATGCGATCCGCTACTGCGGTGCGGTGCCGGTGTTCGTCGACGTCCGTCCGGATACCTACAACATCGATCGGGCGCGGATCTTCCCGGCGATCTCCGGCCGGACCCGCGCGCTGCTCGTCGTCCATCAGCTGGGGATGCCGTGCGAGCTCGAGGCGATCGTCGAGATGGCGCGCCGCCGCGGCCTGCCAGTGATCGAGGACGCCGCCTGCGCCGCCGGCAGCGAGATCCTCTGGCGCGGCAACTGGGAGCGGATCGGCGCGCCGCACGGCGACATCGCCTGCTTCTCCTTCCACCCGCGCAAGGTGATGACCACCGGCGACGGCGGCATGCTGACCACCGCGAACCCGGAGTTCGATCGCCAGTTCCGCATGTGGCGCCAGCATTCGATGTCGGTGCCCGACACGACGCGGCACAGCGCGAAGCGGGTCGTGTTCGAGGAGTACAACGAGCTCGGCTTCAACTACCGGCTGACCGATCTGCAGGCGGCGATTGGCCGCGTCCAGCTGCAGCGGCTGCCCGCGCTGGTGGCGCGGCGGCGTCAGCTGGCCTGCCGCTACCACGAGCTGCTGGCGGCGATTCCGGATCTGCAGCTGCCGCTCGAACCGGCGTGGGCGCGCAGCAACTGGCAAAGCTACTGCGTCCGCCTGCCCGCCGGCTGCGACCAGGCGCGGGTGATGCAGATGCTGCTCGACGAGGGGATCTCGACGCGCCGCGGCGTGATGAGCACCCATCGCGAGCCTGCCTACCAGCGCGAAGCCTGGCGCGCCGAGCACCGCAACGCGCTGTATCACAGCGAAGAGATCAGCGACGACGGCCTGATTCTGCCGCTGTTCGACGAGTTGACCGATGACGACCAGGTGCGCGTCGCCGCGGCGCTGGCGCGCGCCATTCAGATGGAGGACCGTCAGCTGTGTCCCTAGCACCCGGCAACAGCAATCGTTCGATCGACATCACCGACGACGCCATCCGCGAGGTGGTGCTCGAGGCGATGCGCAACGCCAACGAGGCGCGCGACGCGGCCAGCCAGCTCGCGATCGCGGCCGACGCGCCGATCTTCGGCCCCGACAGCCCGCTCGACTCGCTGGGGCTGGTCGGCCTGCTGATGGACATCGAAGAAGGGCTGCAGGGGATCGGCTGCGACGTCGTGCTGAGCGACGAGCGCGCCGTGTCGCAGAAGCGCAGCCCGTTCCGGTCGGTCCAGTCGCTGGTCGCCTACGTCGGCGCGATCGCGAGGGAATGACCGATGCCCGGCCGCCACGTCCTCATCACCGGAACCAGTCGAGGGATCGGCGAAGCGCTCGCCGAGCATCACCTCGCGGCCGGCGATTGCGTCGTCGGCTGCGGCCGGTCGAAGTCGGCGCTGACCCACGAGCGCTACCTGCACTTCCAGATCGATGTCACCGACGCGGCCGCGGTGCAGGCGATGTTCCGTGATCTCAAGAAGCGCACCAAGACGCTCGACGTGCTGATCAACAACGCCGGCGTCGCCAGCATGAACGCGGTGGCGCTGACGCCGGTCGACACCGCGCGGCGGGTGATGGAGACCAACTTCATCGCCGCGTTCAGCTTCACCCGCGAGGCGGTGCGGATGATGCGCGGGTCGGCGGCGGCGCGAATCGTCAACCTCAGCACCGTCGCGGTGCCGTTGCGGCTCGAGGGGGAGGCGGTCTATGCGGCGTCGAAGAGCGCGCTCGAAACGTTCACTCGGGTCGCTGCGCGCGAGCTGGCGCCGTTCGGGATTACCTGCAACGCGGTGGGTCCCTGTCCGATTAAGACGAAGCTGACCGCCGGCGTCCCCGACGACAAGATCCAGCGAATCATCGACCAGCAGGCAGTGCGCCGCTGGGCGGTGCCGGCGGACGTGGTCAACGTGATCGAATTCTTCCTGCGGCCGGAGAGCTCGATGATCACCGGCCAGGTGGTCTACCTCGGAGGAGTGAGCTGATGCTCGACTGGCTGCTGGAGAAGATGGCGCAGGCCGGCGACAAGACGGCGATCGCCAACGGCGCCGCCGTGTGCACCTACGATGAGCTGCTCGGCCGCGTCGCCGCGTGGCAGGCGCTGCTGGCGGCGCGCGGCGTCGCCAACAAGGTCGTGAGCATCGAGGCCGAATACGGCGCCGAGGCGGTGGCCGTGTTTCTCGCCGCAACCGGCGCGGGCAACATCCTGGTGCCGATTTCGGCGGCGTCGGCCGCGCACCTCGACGACTTCAACGAGATCGGCGAGGTCGAGTTCCGGCTGAGGCCTGACCTGGGCCCGGTCGAAGGTGCCGGTGCCGCGGACGAGCGGATCGTCGCCACCGGCCGCAGCGCCTCGCACCCGCATTACCTCAAGCTGCGCGAGTCGGGCAGCCCAGGCCTGGTGCTGTTCTCATCCGGTTCGACCGGCAAGCACAAGGCGGCGGTGCACGATCTCAGCGCGCTGCTCAAGAAGTTCACCGTGCCGCGCCATTGCTATCGAACGCTGGTCTTCCTGCAGCTCGATCACATCGGCGGCGTGAACACGCTCTTCTACACCCTGTCGAACGCGGGCGCGGTGGTCGTGTCGGAAGGGCGGACGCCGCGGCAGGTGTGCGAAGCGATTGCGAGGCACCGCGTCGAGCTGCTGCCGACGTCTCCGACGTTCCTCAACCTGCTGCTGTTGTCCGAGGAACAACAGCGCCACGACCTGTCGTCGCTGAAGCTCATCACCTACGGCACCGAGCCGATGCCCGAGCGGACGCTGCAGAAGGTCAACGCGGCGTTCCCGCAGGTGAAGCTGCTCCAGACCTACGGGCTGAGCGAGCTCGGCATCCTGCGGTCGCAGTCGCGCGAGAACGGATCGCTCTGGATGCGCGTCGGCGGCGAGGGGTTCGAGACCAAGATCGTCGAGGGGCGGCTGTTCATCCGCGCCAGCTCGGCGATGCTCGGCTACCTGAATGCGCCGAACCCATTCGACGCCGACGGCTTCTTCGACACCGGCGACCTCGCGGAAGTCGACGGCGAGTGGATCCGGATTCTCGGCCGCAAGAGCGAAATCATCAACGTCGGCGGCAACAAGGTGTTCCCGCTCGAGGTCGAGAACGCGCTGCTCGAGCTGGCGAACGTCGAGGACGTCGCCGTCTGCGGCGAGGCCAGCCCGATCACCGGCCAGATCGTCGTCGCCACCATCCGGCTGACCGAGCCGGAAGAAGCCGCGGCCTTCAAGACGCGGATGAAGCGCTTCTGCGCCGACCGCCTCGCCTCCTACAAGATTCCGGCGAAGGTGCGGTTCGTCGACACGCTCCACTCCGAGCGGTTCAAGAAAGTCCGGCGCATCGGCGGCGCGGTCGCCGCGGGGGCGCTGTAAGGCACGTCATGCGTCAGGCGATCAAGCGCGCCGTCGACTTCTGCTGCATCGCCGTGGTCGCAGTGCCGGCGGCGATGTGCGCCCTCGAAGCGGCCTGCAGCGAGAACGGCGAAGCCGTCTTCTCGTTCTGGGCCCAGAGCTTCGCGCTCGTCCCGGGTCTGCCCGGCGTCTCGCTGCGCCGCGCGTTCTACAAGCTGACCCTGGATCAATGCGCGGTGAGCTTCTTCGTCGGCTTCGGCGCGTTCTTCTCGCACCGCCACGCGCGCATCGAGCAGGACGCCTACGTCGGCCCCTACGCGGTCGTCGGCTCGGCGTGGCTGCGGCGCGGCTGCCTGATCGGCACCCGCGCGAGCATCATCAGCGGCACGAGCATGCACGCGCTGGACAGCCAGGGACGCTGGATGGCCACCGACGTGCGCCGTTTCGTCCAGATCGAAATCGGCGAGTACTCGTGGATTGGCGAAGGATCGATCGTGATGGCCGATATCGGCGCCTCGGCCATGGTCGGCGCCGGCTCGGTCGTCTCCACCCGGATCCCGTCGCATGTGGTCGTCGTCGGCAACCCCGCCCGTTTGGCGCGCCGCCTCACGCCAGAGGCCGCTGAAGGGAGCCAGGGTGCGGCCTAAAGAGTATCCGTTCATCGAGTGGATGAAGGCGCTCGGCATGAGCGTCATCGTCTACGGCCACGTCGCGCACGGCACCACCGTGCCGCTGACGCCGCCGATTTACCTGAAGCAGTTCGGTGTCGCGTTCTTCCTGTTCGCGACCGCGTTCACGCTGGCACGCGAGAAGCGCGGCGCGGTGGAAGCGCTGTTCAACCGGCTGTTCCAGGTCTACCTGTTCGGCGTCTCGCTCGCCTTGATCATGACCGTCGTCAGCGTCTTGTCCGGCGGGCACGGTGCGCCAAGCAACTACCTGCCGTTCGCGGCCGGCATGAACGTGATCGTCGACAACTTCCCGGCCAACCCGACGACGTGGTACCTGGGCACGTATATCCACCTGTTGCTGATCTGGGCGGTGTTTCTACGGCGCATCCGCGTACGGATGTGGATGGTCTTCGCCGCGCTGGCGATCGAGATCCCCGTGCGCGCCTGGTTGATGGCGTCGGCAGGCCGGTTCGTCGCCTACATGCTCTTCACCAACTGGGCGGCAGTGTTCCTCCTCGGAATGGTCCGGGGTGGCGAACGAGATCGCGAGCACGCCGCGACCGGCGCCTGGTATGCGGCGGCGCTCGGTGCGTGTCTCGCCACCTGGGCGGCCGTCATGCAGCTGCTGCCCTTCGAGCCCACCTTCCCGCTGCAATCGCTGAACGGGTGGCCGACCGCCGCTGCGCTCGTGTTCCTGTCGGCGTGCGTCTCGGTGCTGTACGTCGGCACGACCGGGTTGTTGTTCGAGGCGACGCGCCATCTGCGCACGACGCCCGCGCCGGTCGCCTTCGTCGCCCGCAACTCGCTGATCATTTTCCTCGTGCACATGCCGGTGTACCACCTGCTGACGCCAATCCTCGCCGGGTGGACCTCGAGCTACTGGCTGCGAGTGGCGATTCAACTGGTCGTCTGCCTGCCCGGCCTCGGGCTGCTGTCCGAGGGCATTTGCGCCGTCGTTCGTCCTGGATCGCTGCGGGCGCCGGTGTTCGAGTGGATCACCACGCGCGGACGCAGCGGCAGGGACGCCGGCGTCGCGATCGCGCAGCAAGGAACCGCCCGATGAACCCGCGTGTCGACGTAATCGTGCCCTGCTACAACTACGGTGACGTGCTGGAGGCGTGCGTCGAGAGCATCCTCAGCCAGCAGGACGTCGACGTCCGCGTCATGATCATGGACGACGCGTCGAGCGACTCGACCGAGGCGGTCGGGTCGCGGCTGGCCGCCGCCGACCCCCGCGTCGAGTACCGGCGCCACGCCGTGAACCGCGGGCACATCAACACCTACAACGAAGCGCTGGCGATGCTGACCGGCGAGTTCGTGCTGCTGCTCTCGGCCGACGACATGCTGACGCCCGGCGCGCTGCGGCGCGCCACGCGGGTGATGATGGCGCATCCGGAAGTCGGCATCGCCTACGGCGCCGACATCCCGTTCCGTCACGCGCCGCCGGCCGACGCGGCGCCGGCCACCGCGGTCTGCACGCACCGGATCATGTCGTATTACGAGTTCCTGGAGCGGTCGTGCCGTCTGGGCCACACGCCGATCCAGGCGCCGACCATCCTCGTGCGCACCTCGGTGCACAAGCGGATCGGCGACTACCTGACGAGCCTGCCGCATACCGCCGACACCGAGATCTGGCTGCGCATGGCCGCCCACGGGCTGGTGTGCGAGCTCAACGCGTCGCAGGCCTTCCGCCGCCTCCACGCGAAGAACATGAGCCTCGACTACTCGCCGGTTCGCCGCCTGCAGGAACAGAAGAAGGCATTCGATATCCACTTCGCCGCGTTCATCGGATCGCACCCGGAGATCGCGCCGCTGCAGGCCGTGGTGGCGCGGACGATCGCGGAGGGTGCGTTCTGGGCCGCCGCGGCGGCGTTCGACAACGGCCAGACGTCGATCTGCCAGGAGTTCCTGGCGTTCGCCGCCGCGATCTGTCCCGAGATCGAATCCTCTGCGGCATGGCGCCGCCTGCGCTTCAAGCGTCGGATCGGCGCGCCGATCTGGCGGACGGTCGCGCCGTTGCTGTCGCGCGGCAAGGCGCTCCTCTCGCCACGGCCGATGCTCGCCCCGTCGCGCCCCGGGCTCGGAACCAAGTGATGGCTGCTGCGGAGACCCGCGCGGCGCGCACACTGCGCGTCGCCATCGAGTTGAACAGCGTCGATCTGCGAATCGGCGCGGTGAACGACGCGCTCGACCTCGCCGAGCTCGCGGCGCCGTCCGGCGTCGAGTTCCTGCTGTGCGGGCCGCTCGATTCGGCCTTCGAGCAGGAGGCGGCGCGGCGCGGCGTGGCCACGACCCGTGCGGTGAGCCGCGGCTTCTCGAAGCGCGAGCTGCCGCTCTATGCGCTCGACGTCTGCCGCTGGATGGCGCGGCTGCGGGCGTGGCGCACCGACGTCGTCCACCTGAACTATCCGGGCTACGGCCCCTCGCTCGCCTGCGCCGCGCGGCTGTCGGGCATTCCCGTGGTCTCGCGCGTCGGGCCGTTCATCCCGGGCAATCTCGCCAACCGCTGGGTCGGCGCGCACATCGCGAACTGCGACGCACACGCCGCCTCGCTGCTGGCGTCGCCGCTCGCCGACCGCGTCGTGGTGACCGGCGATCTGTTCCGCGCCGATCGCGTGCGCCAGACGATGAAGCCGGAGCGGGCGCTGCCGCCGCGGCGCGACGGGCTGGTGCGCGTGGTCTTCCTCGGCCAGCTGGTCGAACGCAAGGGGATCGATGTCTTGATCGACGCGTTCGCCCGCATCGGCCTGCCTGCGGAGCTGCTGCTGGCCGGCGGCGACTGGAACGCGGCCGGTTACCCGGAGAAGCTGCGCGCGCTCGCGCGTTCGCTCGGCGCCGCCGACCGGATCCATTTCGAGAACCATCGGCAGGATGTCGGCGCCGTGCTCAGCACGGCCGACATCTTCGTGCTGCCGTCGCGCAGCGACGCGCGGCCGCGCAGCATCATCGAGGCGATGTCGCTCGGGCTGCCGGTCGTCGCCTCCGAAGTGGGCGGCATCCCGTCGCTGGTGCTGCACGAACAAACCGGCGTGCTCGTGCCCGCGGAAGACCCGGGAGCGCTGGCGGCGGCCCTGCAGCGGCTGATCGAATCGCCGGAGCTCCGCGCGCGCTTCGGCGAGGCGGGACGGCAGCACGCCGCCAACGCGTGCCGGCCGGATCTCACGGCGCTCGAGTACGTGCGCCTGTATCGCCGGCTCGCCGAGGGCCGGCGGGTCGCAACGCCGGGGAAGACGGTGGTGGCTCGTGCCCGCGGTTGACGCGCTCTCGGAGTTGCTGCTTGGCTACGTGTCGACGCGTCAGACGCCCGACTCCGGGTGCACGACGGTCGCCGGCGGACCCGGGCTCTCGTTCAATCTGACCGAGCTGGCGCTGGCCATCGGTTCACTGCGTTCCGGCGATTACGTCGCCTACTCGGTGCGGCTCGATCTGCCGCTGCCGATCCGGCTGCTGACGATTGCGACGCTCTCCTATCGCCTGCGCCAGGTTGCGCGGGTGATGGACAAGGGACGCGTCGCCCAGATCGGCGCCTACGGGATCGATCCGCATCTCGAAGCGCCTTCGTTCGTCTACGAGTTGAACAGCGCCGCCGCCGACTACGCCGACCGCTGCCTGCGTCCGAAGGGCAGCGGGCAGCAGCTGCGGCAGGTGGTCACCTATTTCTGCGGCTACGATCTCGCGCTGGGCGGCGTCGTCGTCATGGGCCGGAAGCGGTAGGGTTCGCGGGATGCTTCAGATCGTATCGGTCGTCGACGAGCTCGTGCCGGGCCTGGTGCGGCGCGAGGATGCCAGCGTCGCCTGCGTGTGCACGACGCGGCCGAAGTATCTCGTCTTCGACCGCCACGCCAGCCAGCCCTCGTGCGTCGTCGAATTCGGCCCGGCCGAGCGCCTGACGCGCGTCGACAGCATCCTGTCCGAGCTGCATCCGCGCTTTCCGAACGGCGTCGCGCGCCCGATCTGCTGCACCTCGTGGCACAACGGGACCTACGTCCAGATCCAGGAAGGGCTGGCCGGGATGCCGTGGTTCCGTCTGTCGGACCGGCTGGCCACGGCGGCGGACTGGAAGGCGATGCTCGACCGCGCGGTGACCGCGATGCTGCGGCTGCACGCGGCCACCCGCGAGGTGCCGACGTGGACCGGTCCGGTGCTCGCCGGCGCGGAACTGCGGCGGCAGGCGGCGCTGTGCAACCGCGACGCGCGGCTCTTGAGCGAGCCGGTCGTCGACCGCATCCGCCTGTGGAGCGCCGCCCTCGACGCGGCCGGCCCGATCAACTCCTGCTGGCAGCACGGCGATTTCTCGCTGAACAACCTGCTGATCTCGGACACGGCCGTGTCGGTGATCGACTTCGACGAGTTCGGCGGCACGCTCGTGCCGCTGCACGACGCGTTCGGCCTCGCCCTCTCGGTGCAGCTCTCGCAGGGCGATCGCTGCCCGCTGTCGTTCGGCGAGTGCGTCGCGCGCTCGGTCGAGCCGGCGCGGCGCGATGAAGGCATCGGCGCCGAACATCTGCCCGCGCTCCTCATGCATCACCTGCTGTGGCGCATCAACCAGTGCCACGGGCTCGAGCGCCGCAACGCCCTCAAGCGGACGCTCCTCGGCTGGGTCGTCGACCTCGCCAATGCGCCTTCGGCGATGGGGCTCGCTGCAGGGGCTGGGGACTTGGGGCTCGTCTAACGCTTGCGAAAACTCAGGGGCAAGGTCGCGCTCCCCTGCTTCAGCGATCCGGCGATTTCGCTTCCATCTCCGCTCAACGTACCGGTAAACGAACCCGCGACGGCCTTGATCTCGAGCAGCACGTTCGACTCGGTCTGGTTGATCGCGCTGATTGGAAATTCCAGACCCTCCTCGACGTTCAGGAAGCTTCCGGTCGACGTGCCGTCGGGTTGATTGGCCAGCGTCAACACCAGCTGGCGGGTGACGCCGTTCACTTCCAGCGTCCCGCTCCACGTACCCTCGAGCGTTTGCGCGATGCGCGCGCTTCTTGGCGCTGACTCGACCCTCGCGTCTCCAGTGCGCTTCAGCGTGAACGGGATTTGGTAACCCGCCTGCGCGAACTTGCCTTTCATCGACTGCCCGTCTTCGGAGACGTCGCCCTTGAACAGCCGCTCTCCGGCAGGACTGCCCTTGATCTGGAACGTCAACGACCGGTTGTCGATCGCGAGGTTTGCCAGCGGCAGGCCGTTCAGGCGTCCGGTCTGCGTGAACGATCCGGCCAGCTCTCCCCTGCTGTTCTTCGTCAGGTCGATCTCCACCTGCACCGGCATCTCGGGCACCTGGACGGTGCCCTCCCAGTGACCCGACGGATCGACGGCGTTCTGCGCGCCGGCAACCCTCACGGATGCGGCGAGGACGACGGCGGCGATGATTGAGCGGGACAGGTGACGCATCGCTGTTCTCCTTGATGGCCGAGTTCGAATCACCTTCAGAAATCTCTTCTCGCGATGTTCCTGGTGGCTGCGTATAACGTCGCCGCCGACACGCCCGCGCTCGCGAGCAGCCCCGCCCAGGGCAGCCCGCCGGTGCGGAAATAGCTCTCGCCGCTCATCAACCGGACGATGCTGAACGGCAACACGTCGCGAAGGATCAGGTCGAAGAGGCCCAGCACGGTCGCCAGACACAACACGATCAGCGCCGGACGCCAGACGTCGGCGAACACCGTGGACAGGAAGAACGTGAAGCTGAAGAACATCGTGCCGGCGACGAACAGGCACGCGCCGTGGACCAGCGCGTCGCCGACCGCGTAGCTCTGGCCGATGCCGGCCGAGAGCAGCGGCAGCAGCAGCGGCGGGATCATCGCGAGAATCAGCAGCTCGCCCAGCGCCGTGGCCGCACGCACGCCGAGGAGGCGGCCGCGCGACGCGGGCAGCGACAGGGTGAAGATCGCGCCGCCGCCCGACGCCTGCGACACCAGGCCGCCGGTTCCGAGCAGCACCGCGAAGATGCCCCACATCTGCAGCAGGTTCTGGCGAAACCACTGCGACCAGACGTAGCCGCGGAAGTCGCGGGCCAGCGACAGCGTTTCCGTGACGCGGCGCCCGAGGGCGCCGCCGAGGTCGGGCGCCGGCGCTGCCGAGATCAGCCGCAAGACCTCGGGATAAGTGAACACGGTACTCATCGCCGAGAACACCAGCAGCACGAGGCCGATGACGAACCGCCAGCGCGTTTCGAGCCACGACTTGTACCAGAGCATCTCAATCCTCCACGGCGACGGTTTCGAGAAAGATTTCCTTGAGCGTGACCGGCGCGACCTCCACCGAGAGAGGGTTGAGGCCGTGCGCCTCGTTGACGATGTCCTGGGCGCCGGCGCTCGACAGCACCGACAGCACCCGGCCCTTGCGCCGGACGCGCGCGACGCCGGCAGCGCGGAACGTCGCATCCGGCGCGTCGCGATCGAACACCAGCTGGACGCGGCGAAAGCTCTCCTTCAGATCGTCGAGCGCCCCCGAGATGACGGCGCGCCCGCGATCGATGATCACCACGCGGTCGGCAATCTGCTCGACCTCGGCGATCTGGTGCGACGAAAAGAAGACCGTCATCTCTTCGCCGGCGGCGTGCGCGACCAGCGCCTGGAGCACCTCCTCGGTCATCGCCGGGTCGAGCCCCGAGGTCGGCTCGTCGAGGACGAGCAGCTCCGCGCCGCGGCACAGCGCGAGCAGCAGCGCGAGCTTGGTGCGCATGCCGCGCGACAGCGCCTTGACGCGGCGGTCGGGCGGCAGCTCGAAGCGCCGCAGGTACCGCGCCTCGAGATCGGCGCTCCACCGCGGAAAAAACGGGGCGGTGAAGCGGATCATCTCGGCCACCGTCATGTAGTCGTAGAGGTCCTTCTCGTCGCTGACGAAGCCGGTGCGGCGGCGGATCTCGACGCTCGCCCCCTCGTCCTGCGCCGGCAGGCCGAACAGGCGCGCCTCGCCGCTGGTCGGGCGCGCCATGCCGAGCAGCACCTTGAGCGCCGTCGTCTTGCCGGCGCCGTTGCGCCCGAGGAAGCCGCAGATCGACCCGGCCGGCACCCGCAGATCCAGGCCGCGCAGCGCCTCGACCTGGCCGTAGTGCTTGCGCAGGCCGGCCGCCTCGATCACCAGTTGGTCAGCCACGGTGTCCCCCTGTCGTCCGCAGGCCCGCCAGCTCCGCCTCGAACAACCGGCGAATCTCCTCGTCGGTGACCCCGCGCGCGCGCAGCTTCTCGACCGCGGAGGCGACGATGGTCTGCCCGGCGCGCAGGTTGTCGGTGACCTTCCGGCCGCGAGCCGCCGAGACGAAGGCGCCGGCCCCGTGCCGCAGCTCGATCACCCCTTCGTGTTCGAGCTCCCGGTAGGCCTTGGCCACGGTATTCGGGTTGATCACGAGCTCCTCCGCCAGGGGCCGGATGCCGGGCAGCTGGTCGCCCGGCCGCAGCGCGCCGGTTTCGATGCCGTGCTTCACCTGCTCCATCAGCTGGAGGTAGATCGGCACGCCGGACGAGGGATTGGTGCGAAACAGCATGAACTGTACTAGTGAACTAGCACAGTGATACTGTTAGACCGAGGCGGGGCTGTTGTCAATAGAAAAGTTGCGGAGACTCACGAGGCGGCGACGACGGAGGCGGGCAGCGCGGAGACGACCGCGTCCTGGGCCGCCGTGCGTTCCATCCAGCGCGCGAGCATCCAGACGTTCCACAGCGCCTGCGCATGGCTGGCGCGGCCGGAGCGGTGCTCGTCGAACAGGCGCCTGACATACCCGGCGTCGACCAGCGAGGCGACGCCCGCACCGGGGCGGCACACGTCCTGTTCGAAGGCGGCGGCACACGGGCCGGCAATCCATTCGGCGATCGGCGCCGAGAAGCCGTGCTTCGGCAGCTTCGCCAGCTCCGGCGGCAGCCGCTTGCGCGCGATCTGCCGCAGCAGGTGCTTCGACTTCAGGCGCGGCATCTTCTTCCGCACCGGGATGCTGAACGCGAGCTCGATCACCCGATGATCGAGCAGCGGACACCGCACCTCGAGGCTGTGCTGCATCGTCATCCGATCGACCTTCACGAGCACGTCGTTGGCGAGGTAGATCTTCAGGTCGGCGTACTGAGCCCGCTGCACGGCGCTCTTGGACGGGCAGCGGCGGTAGGGTTCGGTGACCGCGTCGTAGACGACGCTGGAGCGGGGATCGCGGAAGCCGGGCAGCCCGAGCAGCTGACGCGCCTGGTGCGGCTTCACGACGCAGAGATCGGCATAGTAGGCGGCCGCGGGGTCGCGCGAGATGTTCTCGAGCTGGGTGCCCCAGCGGAGCGCGCGCGGCACGCGCCGCGGCCACCGCGGCCCGAGCCACGCGGCTGCCGCGCGGCCGGCGTCGCCGGGCAGGAACGCGCGCGCGACCGACTCGAGCGCGTGCGGCGCGTAGCGGGACGTGTAGCCGCCAAAGGCTTCGTCGCCGCCGTCGCCGCTCAGCACGACCGTGACATGGCGGCGCGCCATGCCGGCCACGTGGTAGGTCGGCACCGCCGACGCATCCGCGAACGGCTCGTCGAACCCGTCGACGATCCGATCGAGCACGTCGTCCAGCCGCGGCTGGACGATCTCGACATGATGCTGCGTCTCGAAGCGCGCAGCGGTGATGCCGGCGGCTTCGATTTCGTTGTGCCCCGATTCGCCGAAGCCGACGGTGGTGGTGGTGACGCCGCGTCCGAGCGCCTCGGCCATGAACGAGACCACCAGGCCCGAATCGATGCCGCCGGAGAGAAACGCGCCGAGCGGCACCTCGCTCTCGAGGCGATCGGCCACCGCGACGCGCAGCGTCTCCTCGATTTGCCGCTCCAGCGCCGGGCCGTCGCCCGGGTGATCGTCGAAGCGCTCGACATCCCAGTACTGCCGCACTTCGACGCGGCCGGCGCGCAGCCGCAGCCAGTGTCCCGGCATCAGCTTGCGCACGTGGCGGTAGATCGTGCCGGGCGCGAGGAAATAGCCGAGCGACAGGTAGCCTTCGAGCTCGCGCAGATCGAGCGAGGGATCCCAGGCGGGGCTCGCGCGCAGCGCCTTGATCTCGCTGGCGAAATGCAGCGCGCCGCCGAGCTGGGCGTAGAACAGCGGCTTCTTGCCGAGCCGGTCGCGCGCAATCAGCACCTCGCGCCGCTTCGAGTCGTAGACAGCGAACGCGAACATCCCGTCGAACATCGCGACGCAGTCGGTGCCGTACTCCTCGTAGGCGTGCAGGATCGCTTCGGTGTCGGAATGGGTGCGGAAGGTGTGGCCGAGATCGATCAGCCGGCTGCGCAGCGAGCGGTGGTTGTAGATCTCGCCGTTGAAGACCACCCACACCGTGCCGTCTTCGTTCGACATCGGCTGAGTGCCGCCGACGCGATCGATGATCGCCAGGCGGCGGTGGCCGAGGGCGGCGATCTCGTCACTGAAGACGCCCTGCCCGTCGGGCCCGCGATGGTGCAGCGTCGCGGTCATCGGACCGATCGAGGTGCGCAGCGCCGGGTCGAGCCGGCCTTCAACCGCAACCACGCCGCAGATGCCACACATCGAATCAACCCGCCACGGCGCGATACGACCGCGCGTAATCGTCGACCATGCGGTCGATCGTGAACGACGCTTCGAGACGGCGGCGCGCGGCGGTGGCGAGCGCCGCGCGGCGGCGCTCGTCCTGCGCCAGCGCGACGATCGCGGTCGCCATCCGGACCGGGTCGCGGCTCGGCACCAGGATGCCGCCGGTGCCATCCGAGAGAATTTCCGGCGTCCCGCCGACCGCGGTGGCAACCACCGGGATGCCCGTGGCCATCGCCTCGAGGATCGTGATCGACACGCCTTCGCTCACCGAGCTGCTCGCGTAGACGTCGGCCGCCGGCAGCACCGCGCGCACGTCGGCGCGATAGCCGGTGATGTGCACCGCCCCTGCGAGATCGTCGCGGCCGGCGCGCTCGGTCAGGCGCTGCCGCTCGGGACCATCGCCGACCACGACCAGCCGCGCCGACGGGACGCGCTTGCGCACGAAGGCAAACGCCTCGAGCAGCGTCATCAGGTCCTTCACCGGGTCGAGCCGCGCGACGGTCGCGACGACGAACGCGCGCTCGTCGAGGCCGAGCAGCATCCGGGCGCGCCGTCGATCGAGCGCCGACGCCGGCTGCCCCGGATCGACGCCGTTGTGAATCACGCTCACCCGCTCGCGCGGGAAACGCGACTCGATCATGTAATCGCGCAGCTCGTGCGAGACGGCGACGATCCGGCCGTCGAAGCGCGAGAGCAGCGGGTTGACCAGGCGCCGCTTCAACGTCGGCGGCGCGTCCGAGAGCCGGCCGTGCTCGGTGTAGACGATCCGCAGCCGGCGGTTCCACATCGCCGCAATCCGCCCGTAGACGAACGGCGAATACTGATGGCAGTGCAGGACGTCGATGTCGCGCTCCGCGGCAAAGCGGGCAATCGCGCGGCCGACCTCCGGCCTGAACCCGGCGCGGCGGCCGAGCGCCCGCACTTCGATGCCGCGCGCCTGCAGGTCCGCCGCCCACTCGCCTTCGGCGTCGAGGCAGCACACGACCGTCCCGTACTCGGCCGGCAGCCGGTTGCAGATCTGCACCACCAGGTGCTCGGTGCCGCCAGGCGTCAGGGTGCCGACGACCTGCATCACCCTTGGGGTTCGGACGGCCGTGTCGCGATACTCGCTCGCGTCAACCGCCGGCGCGAGGCTGGCAAGGGCAGTTCTCATCGAGGCACACGGCGAGCGACAGAAATCGGATCGCAAAGCATGGGTGATGTGAACCGCCGGGCAGCCGGCGGCTGCAGGACCAGTCAGCAAATGCACGGCCAGCTTCGCGCCGCCCAGACGCCGGTAAGTCGAACGAAGTCGCGGCGGCGGCGAGAGGGCCGGTGGAAAAGGCTGGAGAAAGTCTTCCGGAGGGCAGACTTCAGTCTGCCGGATTCGGCGCCGGGCGGCCGGATCTTCGCGGGGATCGACCGCATTTCCGGTTCATCTGTCTCTCAACGCCGGTTCTGTCGCGGCATGTCTCTTGCGCCTGCCACCTCGTGCCGGATTTTGCCCGGCGTTGAAAAACCATGCATTCGCGGATTCGCACCTGATGACTCGTCCTTCTGTGCTCGCAGTCACCAGCGAGATGCCCTGGCCGCTCGATTCGGGAGGCCACCTGCGCTCGTTCCACCTGCTGCGGACGCTGGCCGATCGCTTCGACGTGCGCCTGGTCGTGCCATCGACCGGCAGCGACGAGGCCGGACGCGCGGCCCTGGAAGCGGCCGGCGTCGCCGTACGGCTCGTCCCGGTCCAGCGGCGCAAGGCGCTCACCGAGGCCGCCAGGGCCGTGTCCTGCGTCCTGAGGCGCGAGCCCTACGTCATGTTCGGGCGGCATCGCCGCCGGGCGGTGGCGGCGGCGCTCTCGGCCGAAGCGGCCCGGCTGCGGCCCGACGTGCTCTACCTCGATCACCTCGATTCGTTCGTCTACGCCGACGCCGTGCGCGACGTGCCGATCGTCCTCGACCTGCACAACGTCTACTCGCGGCTCGCGGCGCGCGCCGCCGCCGATCGCGCCGGGTTCCTGCGCCGTCCGTTCCTCGCCGGCGAGGCACGGCTGCTCGCTCGCCAGGAAGAACTGGCCGCGAAGCGCGCGCACACCATCATGGCGGTGTCCGACGACGACGCCCGCTACTTCGCCGCCTTCGGCGGCGCGAAGGTCGTCGTCGTGCCGAACGGCGTCGACTGCTCGGCGTTTTCAGGCGGCACCGACGCGCGGCCGTGGCCGCAGTCGCTCCTGTATGTCGGCGCCCTCGACTGGCCGCCGAACGCCAGCGCGGCGCGGCTGCTGGCGACCGAGATCCTGCCGGCCGTGCGTCAACGCGTGCCGGCGGCGCACGTCACGATTGTCGGCAAGAACCCGCCGCCCGAGGTGCTGGCGCTCGCGCGCACGCAGCCGCACGTCGAGGTCGCCGCCAACGTGCGCGACGTCGTGCCCTATTTCCGCGGCGCGCACGTCCTCGCGGTGCCGCTCGAGGCAGGCGGCGGAACGCGGTTGAAGATTCTCGAGGCATTTGCCACCGGCCTGCCGGTCGTCTCGACACCGGTTGGCTGTGAAGGCATCGACGGCGTGCACGGCGAGCATCTCCTGGTCGCCGAGCGGGCGCAGTTCGCGGATGCGATCGTGCAGGTGCTGCTCGATCCGGCGTCGGCGAGCGCGCGCGCCGCGCGGGCGCAGGAGCTCGCGCAAAAACTGTACGACTGGTCGGCGGTCGGCGAGCGCGCGGTCGACGCGATCGCGTGCGCGTCGGCGGCGATCGGCCGCCGGGCGATCGCGCTCAACGGGTTGACGATGCAGACGGAGACATCGATTCGATGACACGGCGTATTCACGTCCTCGAGCTGAGGAGCGTCCGCGGCACCGGCGGCGGACCGGAGAAAACCATTCTGCTCGGCGCCGAGCGGGCGGACCGGGCGCGGATCTCGGTGACGGTCTGCTACATCCGCGATGCGCACGACGCGCAGTTCGGGATCACGGCGCGGGCCCGCCAGGCCGGGGTCGACTACGTCGAGGTGATCGAGCGCGGCTCG
>Ga0207708_10000917_pt1 | contig 22077 bp, 15 predicted proteins | sample KBSK5101metaG_FD_184340 | JGI IMG/M metagenome (GOLD analysis project Ga0207708, IMG submission 184340) | Corn, switchgrass and miscanthus rhizosphere microbial communities from Kellogg Biological Station, Michigan, USA - KBS K5-10-1 metaG... | ecosystem: Host-associated > Plants > Roots >...
GGGTACCATCGTCATCAACAATCCCGCGCGGGCGCAAGCGCTGCGCGCGCCGCCGCCCTGAGGGCACGAGCGCTGAGGGAACGCGCGTCGCGGGAAAGAGATTTGACGGGAGCCGCGGCGCGCGCAATCCTGTCCGCGTCGGCAATGCGTCGCCGTTCGAGACATCCGTGACCCAGCACTCGCGCAATACCCCGCAGTTCTATCTGACCGCCCCCTCCCCGTGCCCCTATCTGCCCGGCCAGGAGGAGCGCAAGGTGTTCACCCATCTGGTGGGCGAGCGCGCCGCCGAGCTCAACGACCTGCTCACCCATGGCGGTTTCCGGCGCAGCCAGTCGATCGCCTACCGGCCGGCCTGCGAGACCTGCCGCGCCTGCGTCTCGGTGCGGGTGGTCGCCGAGGATTTCCGCCCGACCCGCAGCATGCGGCGGATTCTCGACCGCAACCGCGATCTCATCGGCGAAATGCGGGTGTCGGTGCCCACCGCCGAGCAGTATTCGGTGTTCCGCTCCTATCTCGACGCCCGCCACCGGGACGGCGGCATGGCGGACATGACCCTGCTCGATTACGCCCTGATGGTCGAGGACAGCCACGTCGAGACCCGGATGGTCGAGTACCGGCGGCGCGGGCCCGACAGCTCCATCAACGGCCGCGGCAGCGGAGAGCTGCTCGCGGTCGCGCTCACCGACCTGCTCAGCGACGGGCTGTCGATGGTCTACTCCTTCTTCGACTCCGACCACGCCGCGCGCTCGCTCGGCACCTTCATGATTCTCGACCACATCACGCGCGCGCGCCAGATGGGCCTCGCCTACGTCTATCTCGGCTACTGGGTGCAGGGATCGCGCAAGATGGACTACAAGGCGCGTTTTCTGCCGCAACAGCGCCTCGCCCCCGACGGATGGGTGCGCGTGGAAGAGTAGCCGCGCCGCCCTAGCCCAGGAAGTCGATCAACAGCTTCACGTTGAGCGCGATGATGATCGCGGCGACCACGACCGCCAGCGCCGTGACCCAGCGCGGCGCAATCAACTCGTTCATCTTGCGGCGGTCGGCCGTGAACATCACCAGCGGGACCACCGCAAAGGGCAGCTGAAAGCTCAGCACCACCTGGCTCAGGATCAGCAACTGGGCGGTGCCCTTCTCGCCGTACCAGACGGTGACGATCGCCGCCGGCACGATGGCGATGCCGCGGGTCACCAGGCGCCGCATCCAGGGCGGCAGCCGGATATCCAGAAAGCCTTCCATGACGATCTGGCCCGAGAGGGTCGCGGTCACGGTCGAATTGAGCCCGCAGCACAGCAGCGCGATGCCGAACAGCGTCGGCGCGATGGCCGAGCCGAGCAGCGGCGCCAGGAACGAATGCACCTGCTCGAGCTCCGCAACGTCGGTCTTGCCCGTCTTGTTGAAGGTCGCGGCCGCAAGAATCAGGATCGAGGCATTGATCAGCAGCGCGAACATCAGCGCGATCGTGGAATCGAGGGTGGCAAGCTTGATGGCTTCGCTCTTCTCCGGCAGCGTGTCGCCGTAGCGGCGCGTCTGCACCACGCCGGAATGCAGATAGAGATTGTGCGGCATGACGGTGGCGCCGAGGATGCCAAGCGACAGATAGAGCATCTCCGGATTGGTGACGATCTCGGTCGTCGGCGCGAAGCCGCGGATCACCGCGCCCCAATTCGGATCGGCCATCGCGATCTGGATACCGAAGCAGACCGCGATGACGCCGAGCAGCGTCACGATGAAGGCCTCGATCCAGCGGAAGCCAAGGTTCTGCATCCACAGGATCAGGAACACGTCGAGCGCCGTGATCAGGACGCCGAGCTCGAGCGGAATGCCGAACAGGAGGTTGAGCCCGATCGCGGTGCCGATCACCTCGGCCAGATCGGTCGCGCAGATCGCGATCTCCGCCATTGCCCACAGCGGCCATGACACCGCGCGCGGGAACGCGTCGCGACAGGCTTGCGCCAGGTCGCGGCCGGACGCGATCCCGAGCCGCGCGCACAGCGCCTGCAGCAGGATCGCCATCAAGTTGGAGAGCAGCGCGACGGTCAGCAGCGCGTAGCCGAACTTCGACCCGCCGGCGAGCGAGGTCGCCCAATTGCCGGGATCCATGTAGCCGACGGCGACCAGATAGCCGGGCCCGAGAAAGGCCGTCAGCTTCCTCCACAGCGGCCCCTGCGGCCGCGTCTCGATCGAGCCGAAAACTTCCGAAAGCGAAGGCTCGCCCCGCCGCCGCCGCCAGCCGGATCCGGAAAAGCCTGGAGAGGGCGATCGCTCCTCCGGCACTGGTAAAACGGCCATGCACCCATCCTTTGTGGCCCCTCCATAACGTTGTTGCGAATAATTTGCAATTGCATTCGCATCGAACCGCCGGTGTCACTACCGAAACCTCAAACCGCCGAATAAGTTGGCGGCGGCCGGATGGTTAGGCGCCCGGCGGACCGTTCGACCGAGACCGATCCCATGACCTGGCGCGCTTGCGCTGCTCAAATCCGGCCGACGGGATTTCCGCCGGGACTTCTGCTCGCGGCCGCCTGTGGCGCTGCCGGGCTCACCCTCCTGACCGGCCCTGCTCTCGCGGCCGAAGGCGCCAAAGGCGGCGCCTCCGAGGTGATCTTCCTCGCACAGCTGATCACGCTGATGCTGGTCGGACGGCTCCTGGGCGAGGCCATGAACCGTATCGGTCAGCCCTCGATCATGGGGATGTTGCTGGGTGGGATTCTGCTTGGTCCTTCGGCGCTCGGCGCGCTGCTGCCCGATCTGCAGCATGCGCTCTTTCCCAAGGCCCCCGAGCAGAAGGCCATGCTCGACGGCATCTCGCAGTTCGGCATCCTGCTGTTGCTCTTGCTCACCGGGATGGAGACCGATCTCAGGCTGGTGCGAAGGGTTGGCAGAGCGGCGCTGAGCATCTCGCTCACCGGCGTCGCCGTGCCGTTCGCCTGCGGCTTCGCGCTCGGCCAGTTCATGCCGGAATCGCTGCTGCCGCATCCCGACCAGCGTTTCCTCACATCGCTGTTCCTCGGGACCGCGCTCTCGATTTCATCCATCAAGATCGTGGCGGCGATCGTGCGCGAGATGGGTTTCACCCGCCGCAATCTCGGGCAGATCATCGTCGCCTCGGCGATCTGCGAAGACTCGATCGGCTGGATCATCATTGCGATCACGTTCAGCCTCGCGGAAGCAGGCAGCATCGATCTCATGAGCGTGAGCAGGAGCGTGCTGGGAACCGCCGCATTCCTGATCGCGAGCTTTACCGTCGGACGGCGCTTGGTCTTCTTCCTGATTCGATGGGCGAACGACAATTTCGAGAGCGATTTCCCCGTGATCACGACCATCCTGGTGATCATGGGCGCCATGGCGCTGACGACCCATTTCATCGGCGTGCACACCGTACTGGGTGCGTTTGTCGCGGGCGTACTGATCGGCGAATCGCCGATCCTCAGCAAGCACATCGACGAGCAGCTGCGCGGCCTTATCCTCGCTTTCTTCATGCCGGTGTTCTTCGGCATCGCCGGTCTGTCTACCGACCTCACCGTCCTGCGGGACCCACAGCTCGCGCTGATGGCACTCGGATTGATCGTGATAGCGAGCGTCGGAAAGTTCGCCGGCGCTTTCATCGGCGGAGAAATCGGCGGCCTGACCCGGCGCGAGTCGCTTGCGCTGGCTTGCGGCATGAATGCCCGCGGCTCGACCGAGGTGATCGTCGCGACCATTGGGCTGTCGATGGGTGCGCTCAGCGAAAACCTCTTCACGATGATCGTGGCCATGGCGGTCGCCACCACCATGGCGATGCCGCCGATGCTGCGCTGGGCGCTGGCGCGCGTACCGATGCGCAAGGCGGAAAAGGAACGGCTGGAGCGCGAGGAATTCGAGGCGAAAGAGTTCATCCCGAACCTCGAGCGCATGTTGCTCGCGGTGGACCAGAGCCCGAACGGAAAGTTTGCCGCGCGGCTCGCCGGACTGATCGCCGGCCCGCGCGGCCTGCCCACGACGGTCTTGCCGTTGTCCCAAACCGGCAAGAACAAGGCCAAGGGCCGTGGCAAGCAGGAGGAAAAGAAAGACGCCGGGGAACACGATCGCGCCGGGGAAGGCGTCAAGGCGGCCGCCGAGGAAAGCAAGCAGCGCCAGATCAGCGAAGATGAGCCCGGCCCGGTCGACGTGACCGTTCGCAGGCTCGACGCGTCCAGCGAGGAGGCCGTCGCCAAGGAGGCGAAGAAGGGCTACGACCTCTTGCTCGTGGGCGTCGCAAACCCCGCCACCAATGGCGCGTTTCCTCCGGACGTCACGCGTATCGCCGCGGCCTTCGAAGGGCCGCTCGCCATCACCGTCGGTAAGGGCATCCATCTGCGGCAACCCGAACGCAGCCCTCTGCACATTCTCGTGCCGGTGAACGGAACCGACGTATCGCGCCGCGCCGCCGAGGTGGCGATCGCCATCGCGCATGCCTGCAACTGTCCCGTCGCTGCGCTCTACGTCGCTCTCGGCGCAACCGACAGTCCGCGCAAACGGCGAGGATTCCGCGCGCGTCAGCAGGAGCAGGCGATCATGAAGGATTTCGTCGAGATGGCCGACCGCTACGACGTGACGGCCAAGACCGCGGTGCGCGCGGACCTCGCCCCGGACAAGGCCATTCTCGCCGAACTGAAGGAGGCCAAGCACGATCTGATCATCATGGGAGCGGGCCGCCGTCCGGGCGACAAGCTGTTCTTCGGCGACACCGCCGCAGCGGTGCTGGAGAAATCGCCGGCCTCGATCCTGTTTGTCGCGACCTAGCCCGAAAGCAGCACGCGGCAGCCTCTCCTGCGAGAGCAACGGCGGCGCACGCCGAGCGCGCGTCAGGCCGCGCCGGGGCAACCAGACTCAGCAGACGAGGAAGAAGTCGCTAAGCTTGGAGCCAGCACGTGGAAAGGATCACCTCTCCTCCCGCGCCTTACCGCTCGCCGGCAGCTGGCTGAAGGAGTTGCTGCGCGGGAAGCCCTTCGGCGCGAGACGCCCGGCATCGGCGCGGTTGCCGCGCCAATCGGCAAGCTCCTTGAGCGTGAGGGAAAACGCGCGGCCGGCGGCATCCGTCCACGACAGCCCCTCCTCCACCTTGAATGCCTTGACGTCGGACAGTCCCCCATCCTTGTAGCGCTGCAGCCGGACGCCCCGTCCCCGCGTCATCTCCGGTACCTGCTCGAGCGGGAAAACCAGCAATTTGCGATTGTCGCCGATGGCCGCGACCAGTTCGCCCTCCACCACCGCGATGGCGCGCGCTTCGTCGGGCATGGCAACATTGAGCACCTGCTTGCCCTTGCGGGTATTGGCGAGGCACTCGTCCTCCGGCACGACAAAGCCGCGACCCTCGGTGCTGGCGACCAGGAACTTGCGGCCGCCCTGATGACGGAATACGGCGACGACGTCCGCCTCCTGCTCCAGGTCGGCGAACAGACGGATCGGCTCGCCGTGCCCGCGGCCACCGGGAAGCTTGGCCGCGTCGAGCGTGTAGAAGCGCCCGTTGGTGGCAAACACCAGACATTTCGAGGTGGTCTCGGCGGGGAAGGCGAACTTCGGCCCGTCGTCGGCCTTGAACGCGACGCCTGACAGATCGCTCACCGTTCCGCGCAGGGTACGGATCCAGCCTTTTTCCGAGACCACCACAGTGATCGGCTCGCGCTCGACCAGCGCCTCCTCGATTGCCGCCAGGTCGTGCACCGGCGCCTGCGCGAAGGTGGTGCGGCGCTTGCCCAGCGGCGTCTTGGGCCCGAACTTCGCGCGCACCTCCTTGACCTCGTCGGCGATCCTTTTCCATTGCTCCGTCTCGGAACCGATGAGATCCTTGAGCTTCTTGCGCTCAGTCCGCAGCGCCTTGTCCTCCTGCCTGATCTCCATTTCCTCGAGCTTGCGCAGATTGCGCAGCCGCATATTGAGGATGGCGTCGGCCTGCACATCCGAGAGCTTGAAGGTCTTCATCAGCACGGGCTTGGGCTCGTCCTCGTTGCGGATGATCTTGATGACCTTGTCGAGGTTCAAATAGGCGACGAGATAGCCGCCAAGCACTTCGAGCCGATGCTCGATCTGCTTGAGGCGGAAATTCGAGCGCCGCAGCAACACCTCGCGGCGATGCGTGAGCCACTCGGTGAGCGCCTCGGCGAGGCCGAGCACCCTCGGAATGCGCCCCTTCACCAGGACGTTCATGTTGAGCGGGATGCGGCTTTCGAGCTCGGTGAGCTTGAACAGCGACTCCATCAACAGCTCGGCGTCGACCGTGCGGGCGCGCGGCTCGATCACGAGTCTGATGTCCTCGGCGGATTCGTCACGGACATCGGCAACGAACGGCAGCTTTTTCTCGTTGATGAGCTCGGCCAGCCGCTCGACCAACCGGCCTTTCTGCACCAACCATGGGACCTCGGTGATCACGATGAGATAGGTTCCGCGACCGGTGTCTTCCTTGTGCCACCGCGCCCGCACCCGGAATGAACCGCGGCCGGTGGTGTAAGCCTCGGCGATGGCCTCGGGCGGATCGACGATCACGCCGCCGGTCGGAAAATCCGGACCCGACACGTATTTCAACAGCGTGCGGCTTCTTGCGTTCGGCGTGCCGATGAGATGAAGAGCCGCGTCGCAGAGTTCGGCGACATTGTGCGGCGGGATCGCGGTGGCCATCCCGACGGCGATGCCCTGCGAACCGTTGGCGAGCAGATTGGGAAACGCCCCCGGCAACACCACCGGCTCGTTTTCGGAGCCGTCATAGGTCGGCCTGAAATCGATCGCGTCTTCGTCGATGCCATCGAGGAGGAGATGCGCAACTTCGGTCAGCCGCGCTTCGGTGTAACGCATGGCGGCAGGATTATCGCCGTCCACATTGCCGAAGTTTCCCTGCCCATCCACCAAGGGATAGCGCTGGGCGAAATCCTGCGCGAGACGCACGAGCGCGTCATACACCGACTGATCGCCATGCGGATGGAACTTGCCGATGACGTCGCCGACGACGCGCGCGCATTTCTTGAATGCCGCGCCGGGGTCGAGACGCAACAACTGCATCGCGTACAGGAGCCGCCGGTGAACCGGCTTGAGACCGTCGCGTGCATCCGGCAGCGCCCGGCCGGTAATGGTGGAGAGCGCGTATTGCAGATAGCGCTCTTCCAGCGCGTCGCGCAGCGCAATGTCTTCCACTTCGCCGTCGCGGGGGGGAATCAGTTTTGTGCTCATGGACAAGAATTAATGTGTGTCAATCCAATGAACAAGCAATGAATGCGTCAGCCATTCGCCGTTCTGATTCCGCGGCGTAGGCTTTCACCCAATGGCGTTTGGCGTCGCGGTATGGGGCGATCCTGGCGACAAGCCGATCGACGGATGAACATGCGGCCCACCGGCCGACTCTCGGACCGCAGCACGCGGTCGCCAACCGCCAGACCACGGGGAGACGCTCGGTCGGCGCCTCCCTCACAAAGAAGGGAGAGTAACATGCGTGCATTTGTAATCGCGACCCTCATCGCCGCCGGCCTTGGCCTCGCCGGAACGACGGCAAGCCTGGCGCTCCCGGCGAGCGGAAACGCCATCGAAGCCGCAGCCGCGGTCAACCCGCTGATCGAGCCGGTCTACTGGCGGCGTTACTACTGGCACCGGTGGCACCGGTGGCACCGGTGGCACCATCGCTGGTGATCATCACCTCGGACAACGGGCCGGGAGTCGGGCCCGGCCCCGTTCGCGCTATCCCACCGCGACCGCTTCGCGGCTGCCACGTCTCAATGCAGCGATGAAGTTTGCCCGTGCGTCGGCGAGCGCAAGGCCGCGCGGCTCGAGCACGTGGCGCACCAGAAAGAATCCGGTGAGCGCGAAGCCGTCGTCGACCTCCTGCGGCGTCGGATCTTCCGTCACGCCCTCGCCCAAAAACGCCGGCAACACCAAGAGCCTGTCCTTCCACGGCTCGCCCGCCTGGCGCGACACCGCCCGCCCTGATCTCGGCGACACGTAAGCAAGATCATGGTCCTGCCCGCTCGCCGCGCAGGTCGCGAGATCGAGCCCGAAGCCGAGCTCGGCCAGGAGCTGCAGCTCGAAGCGCACGACGCTCGCGCCGGCATGGTGCGGATCGAGCAGGCCATCGAGCACCCCGTCCAACGCCGCGTGGATCTGCGGATGCGGGTCGCGCTCTGGCAGCATGCGGCAGAGCGCGGCGAGATGAGTGATGCCGTAGAGAGCATACGAGAACGGCAAGAACGACGCCGCCCGCGCATCGAGCGCCTCGACCGTGTAGTGGCCGAGATGTTCATCGAGCCGTGCGCGCCAGGTGCAGCTGATGCGGTTACCCGCCTGCAGCACCGGCCGCAGTCGCGAGCCCGCCCCTCCCCGCACCAGACCGAGATGGCGGCCGTGGGCGCACGTCATCAATTCGAGGATGGCATTGGCCTCCCCGTGACGCCTGGTGCCGAGCACGATGCCCTCGTCAGTCCATTCCATCGCTAGTCCTTGGAGCACCCGTCCGGTCGCATGATCTTATCCGAAAATGACTGCAAATTTTCGTGATCATGGTTTTGCCCGCCGCATGATCTTGTCCGAAACGTCGCACAACTTTTCGGGATCATGCTCTTACCCTGTCGCATGATCTTATCCGAAAAGTCGCACAACTTTTCGGGATCATGCTCTTACCCTGTCGCATGATCTTATCCGAAAAGTCGCACAACTTTTCGGGATCATGCTTTGGGAAACTCGAGCCCCATCCCACGGTAGCGTTCCGGGTCGTCGGCCCAGTGCTCCCGCACCTTGACGAACAGAAACAGGTGGACGGTCCCGTCGATCATGTCGCCGATGTCGCGCCGCGCATCCGCGCCGATCGCCTTGATGGTCTGGCCGCCCTTGCCGAGCACGATCTTGCGCTGGCTCTCGCGCTCCACATAAATCGTCTGCTCTATCCGGGTCGAGCCATCCTTGAGCTCCTTCCACGACTCGGTTTCGACCGTGGACTGATATGGCAGTTCCTGGTGCAGGCGCAGATAGAGCTTCTCGCGCGTGATCTCGGCCGCCAGCTGGCGCAGCGGCGCATCGGTGATCTGATCCTCGGGATAATGCCACGGTCCCGGCGGCACGTGCGCGGCGAGCCAGCTTCTGACGTCGGCGACGCCATCCCCGGTGAGCGCCGAGATCATGAAGGTGGCGGCAAATGCCACGCGCTCGTTGGCGGCCTTGACGATGGCAAGCAAAGCCGACTTGTCGACCAGATCGACCTTGTTGATCAGCAGGATCTTGGGCTGCCCGGTCTCGGCGATGCGCGCGAGGATGGCGTCCGCTTCGTCATCGAGGCCCCGTGCGGCATCGATCAGCACGGCGGCGATGTCGGCATCCTGAACCCCGGTCCATGCGTTCGTCACCATGGCGCGCTCGAGCCGCCGCTTCGGCGCGAAGATGCCCGGCGTATCGATGAAGACAAGCTGCGAGCCGTCAGCGATCGCGATGCCGCGCAGCAGCGCGCGCGTCGTCTGCACCTTGTGGGATACGATCGCGACCTTGCTGCCGACGAGCGCATTGATCAGCGTCGATTTGCCGACATTGGGCGCGCCGATGAGCGCGATGAATCCGCACCGGGTTTGCGTGTCCTGGGTGGTGGCGGGAGGGGAAGAAGCGGCAGCCGAAGGTGGACCGCCGGCGGACTTTTCGGTCGCGCGATTCCGCGCCTGCCGGCTACGGCGTTTGCGCTCAGCCATCGACGCGGCCCGCATCGATGCCGGCGCGCGTCAGCATGGCGGCCGCGGCCGCCTGCTCCGCCGAGCGCTTCGAGCGGCCCATTCCCTCCGCCGGGGCAAGGTCGGGAAGCTCGACGGTCACGCGGAACTCCGGATCGTGGTCGGGGCCCTTGCGCTCGACCTCCCGATAGGCCGGGGTCGGGAGTCCGCGCGCTTGCGCCCATTCCTGCAACACCGTCTTTGAATCGCGTAACGGCCGCGCCGGCGTGCGCATGCGCTCGCTCCACAGCCGCTCGATCAGGGCGGATGCAGCCGGATATCCGCCATCGATGAACACCGCACCGATCAGCGCCTCGCAGACGTCCGCCAGGATGGCGGTGCGGGTACGTCCACCGGCATTGGCCTCCGAGGCACCAAGCCTGATCGCGGCGCCGAGTTCGATCGTGCGCCCGACATCCGCGCACGCTTCCTTGCGGACGAGGTCGGCAAGGCGACGCGACATTTCCCCTTCGTCGGCCCTCGCGAACGCGCGGAACAACATGTCGGAGATCACGAGGCCGAGTACGTGATCGCCGAGAAATTCCAGCCGCTGATAGGAACCGGCACGGTTGCGGGCGCCGGTCAGCGCCGAAATATGGGTGAGCGCCTGCTCGAGTAGAGCGGGATCCTTGAAGCGATATCCGATGCGCTCTTCGAATTCGACGGTGCTGCGGCGCCGCCGCTTGCTCTCTTTTGCCGCGGACTTCGGGCGCCGGTCCGCGGCATCCGGGCTGGCCGGCCTGGCGTCAGCGGCTGGATCGAGTGCCTCGATGGAAGCCTGTTTGCCCGTTCGCCCCCGGCTCATCTTACGATCGTAAACAGCCGATTCCAGCGTACCGCCCATGGCCAGCGCCACACCATCCAGGCGTGCTCGCCCTCAAGGATCGAGAAGAAGATGATCTGAGCGCGGCCGACGATGTTCTCGAACGGCACGTAACCGACCTGGCTAAGCACCCGGCTGTCGGTGGAATTATCGCGGTTGTCGCCCATCATGAAAAAATGGCCGGCGGGCACATGATAGACCGGGGTATTGTCATAGAAGCCGTTGTCGACGAGATCGAGCGTCGTGTAGCTCACGCCGTTCGGTAGGGTCTCGCGCCATCGCTTGACGCGTGTGGTCCGCGAACCCTCCTCGCTCTCGATGAAGTCCTCGATGCGCTCGCGCTTGACCGGCTCTCCATTGATATTGAGCACCCCGTCGATCATCTGAATGCGGTCACCGGGCAATCCGATCACGCGCTTGATGTAATCGGTGGAGTCGTCCTTGGGCAGCCGGAATACGACGACGTCGCCGCGGTTGGGCTGCGACGCCCAGATGCGCCCAGGGAACAGCGGCGGCGAGAACGGCAGAGAATAATGACTATACCCGTACGAATACTTCGACACGAACAGGTAGTCACCGACGAGCAGCGTCTCCTTCATCGAGCCGGACGGAATATTGAAAGGCTGGAACAGGAACGTGCGGATGACGAGGGCAATGATGAGGGCGTGAAAGATTACGCGCCCCGTCTCGGCAATACCGCCCTCTTTCCTCTTTGCCCCTGATGTCACGCTCATCTGCCTCTCGTCCTCTTGGTGCCGCGCGTCCCGCGGCGCCGCCGAGTCGGCGACCCCGTCCATTGAGATATGAAAATCACTGTATTTTCAGCGTGTTAATTCCATGGCGACGCCGTCGGCGGAAGCGCCGCGACCGCTTTTGGCCGCGCCCTTGTAGCCGCTCGCAAGCAAAGGCGCAAACCGCGCCCAATATGGGGTTGTAAGGGGAGCCTTGCAATCGCGGGGGGGCTTGCAGTCAAGATGTCTTCCGTCCCGATCCGGCCCATGCCACACGTGGCGCCTACGCCACACGATCGACGGTCGGACGCGTCGGTGCCGCTCGACCGGGGCCGGACAGTCGATCGTTCCTGCCGGCGTCGGGACGTGCCGACGGGCACATCCAACGACGCGTAATCGAGGTATCCTCGTGTCACCACAGGCAGACGAGCGGCGATGCCGAAGACGAGGGGCTCGCATGCACCCAGCCGATTTGCAATGCCAGACCGGGTTGTTCAAAGTGAAGAGGCCGTTCGGGTGGGCCCTTGGCAGGCGGCAGTGGGAATCTCTGGCAATGCCCGCCGACGCGGTTCGCCCCTTTGCTCTCATCTTGCTCTCGGCCGCCCTCCTCAGCGGATGCGGAGAGAACAATTCCGCTAGGCAGAACGAGCCGCCGCCTCCCTCGGTGAGCGTGAGCGAGCCGGTGCGCAAGATGGTCACCGAGTGGGATGAGTTCACCGGGCGTTTTCAGGCGGTGGACCATGTCAGTATCCGCCCGCGGGTGAGCGGCTATCTGCAGTCGGCGCACTTCCAGGAAGGGTCGATGGTCCAGAAGGGAGACCTTCTCTTCGTCATCGATCCTCGGCCCTACGAGGCGGTCGCCGAGGAGGAACAGGGACGCCTGCAGACGGCACAGTCGCAGCTCACGTTCGCGAGCCGCGATCTCGAGCGCGCCGTTGAACTCGGGCGCACCCAGGCGGTATCGCAACAGGTGATCGACCAGCGCCGCCAGGCCATGCAGGCCGCGGAGGCTGCCGTCATCACGGCCGAAGGCGCGCTCAAGCGCGCCAAGCTCGATGTCGAGTTTACACGCGTCCTGTCTCCGATGGACGGACGCATCGGACGCAAGCTGGTGACGGAGGGCAATCTCGTCAGCGGCGGCGATACCAGCGCGACACTGCTGACCACCGTGGTGTCGCTCGATCCGATCTACCTCTACTTCAATCTCGATGAGCAAACCTATCTCAAGAATTCGCGACTGCGCCTGGCTGCGCAGCCTCCTACCGCGCAGGACAATCCCAACGCCGTGCACGTGGCGCTACCCGACGACACCGCGTTCCCGTACGAGGGCCGCATGGACTGGATCGACAACGAGCTCGACCCGGGAACCGGAACCCTGCGCGGGCGCGCGGTGCTGCCCAATCCGCAGCTGCTTTTCAGCCCCGGCCAGTTCGGACGCGTGCGGCTGATGGGAAGCGCTCCGTACGAGGCCATGCTGCTTCCCGACTCGGCAATCGGCTCCGATCAATCGCGCAAGATCGTTTATGTCGTCGGCAAGAACGACGTGGTCGAGTTGCGCGAGGTGAAGCTCGGCCGCCTGATCGATGGCCTGCGGGTCGTACACGAGGGCCTCAAGCCCGACGAAACAGTCGTCATCTCGGGGCTGCAACGCGTCCGCGCGGGCGCGCGCGTCACTCCGACCCGCAAGCAGATCGCAGACACGAGCGGCGCGGGAGCGCAGCGGTGAATCTGAGCCGTCTGTCGATCGATCAACCGGTCCTCGCCATCGTCGCCTCGATCTTCATCCTCGTCGTCGGCGCAATTGCATATTCGCGGCTGCCGATAGCGGAATATCCGGAGATCGCCCCCCCCGCGGTCGTCATCCAGACCCAGTATCCCGGCGCGTCCGCGCAGGTCGTGGCCGACACCGTCGCTACCCCGATCGAGCAGGAGGTGAACGGGGTCGACGACATGCTGTACATGTATTCGCAGTCGACCTCCGACGGCGGCGTGACCATCACCGTCACCTTCAAGCTCGGCACCGATCCGGACAAGGCGCAGGTCCTGGTGCGCAACGCGGTGTCCATCGCCGAACCGCGGCTGCCCGAGGAGGTGCGCCGGTTCGGGGTGGTGACCAAGAAGAACTCGCCCAACCTGATGCTGGTCGTGTTCCTGATGTCTCCCGACGACACCTACGACCAGCTCTACATCTCCAACTACGCGCTGCGACGCGTGCGCGACCCGCTACTGCGGCTGGATGGCGTCGGCGACATCCGGATGTACGGCGCGCGCGACTACTCCATGCGGCTGTGGCTCGACCCGGACAAGATGGCCGAGTTCGGCCTCGCCGCCGCCGACCTGCTGGCCAGCGTGCGATCGCAGAACGTGCAGATTGCAGGCGGCCAGATCGCCGAGCCGCCGATCTCCGATCGGGCGTTTCAGCCCAATCTCACGTTCCTCGGCCGGCTCACCGAGCCGGATGCGTTCGAAAACATCATCGTGAAATCCTCGGCCGACGGGCGGCTGGTGCGCCTCAAGGACATCGCCCGGATCGAGCTGGGAGCCCTCTCCTACTCGACCAACAGTTTTCTCCTGCGCAAGCCGGCCGTGGCGCTGGCGGTCACCCAGCGTCCGGGAACCAACGCGCTGGCCACGGCGGATAGCATCAAGGCGCTGATGGCCGATCTGGAGAAGGAATTCCCCAAGGGCCTCGTCTACAGCATCGCCTACAACCCGACGGATTTCATTGCCGAGTCGGTGCGTGAACTCTTGAAGACGGTGTACGAGGCCATCGCCCTGGTGGTGTTCGTGGTGATCCTCTTCCTGCAGCGCTGGCGTGCCGCCATCATTCCGATCATCGCCATTCCGGTTTCGCTGATCGGCACCTTCGCTGTGATGGCCGCGTTCGGTCTGTCGATCAACAACCTGACGCTGTTCGGCCTGGTGCTCGCGGTCGGCATCGTCGTCGACGACGCCATCGTCGTCGTCGAGAATGTCGAGCGCCACCTGTCCGACGGCGCCAACCCGCTGGACGCGGCGCGTCTGACCATGGACGAGGTCGGGACCGCGCTGATCTCGATCGCGCTGGTGCTTGCGGCGGTGTTCGTGCCGACCGCCTTCCTGGGCGGCATTTCAGGCCAATTCTTCAGGCAGTTCGCGATTGCGATCGCAGTGGCAACGGTCATTTCCTGCTTCAACTCGCTGACGCTCTCGCCGGCGCTCTCGTCCTTGATCCTCAAGAGCCACACGCAGGCTCGCGCGCCAGGACGCTGGTCGGTTCTGGCGCGCCCGTTCAACTGGTTCTTCGGGCACTTCAACCGCGGGTTCGATCGCAGCGCGGAGCTCTATGGCCGCACCGTGCGGTGGGCGACCGCATTGGCGCCGGCTTTCCTCGCGGTCTATGCGGTGCTGATCGCGATCACAGCCTGGGCAGTCTACAGCACGCCGCGCGGCTTCATTCCAGCGCAGGATCGCGGCTATGTGATCGTTGCGATCCAGCTGCCGAGCGGATCGTCGCTCGCCCGCACGACCGACGTGGTGCGTCGTGCCGAGGAGATCATCCTCGACACGCCGGGCGTGGCGCGCGCGCCGAGCTTTGCGGGGTTCAACGGCGCGACGTTCACGCTGTCGCCCAGCGCCGCCGCCCTGTTCCCGGTGTTTGCGCCCTATGAGGAACGGCTGCCCCACAAGCTGACAGCCGAGCGGATCACGGCCGACCTGCGCACGCGGCTGAGCGCGATCGACGACGCGGTCCTGCTGGTGCTGCCGCCGCCCTCGGTCCCGGGGATCGGAAACGGCGGCGGCTTCGCGATGCGGCTGGAGGATCGCGCCGGGCGCGGCACCGATGTGCTTGCCGCGGCGACCGAAGAAATGGTCAACGCGGCGCGGGCAGAGCCCGCACTCACCTCGGTATTCACCCCGTTTTCCAACGGCACGCCACAGATCTTCGTCGATATCGACCGCACGCGGGCGCAAATGCTCAACGTGCCGATCGCCAATGTCACCGAGGCGCTCGAAACCTATTTCGGCTCGTCGTACGTCAACGACTTCAACATTCTGGGGCGGGTCTATCGGGTCACGGCGCAGGCCGATCTCCCGTTCCGGCGCGGCCCGGAAGATCTGATGCGCCTGAAGGCGCGCAACGACCGTGGACAAATGGTGCCGATCGGCAGCGTCCTGCAATTCCGCGACACCACCGCGCCGGACCGCGTCCCGCGCTACAATCTCTATCCCGCGTCCGAGATCGCCGGCGAGCCCGCCCGCGGCGTGAGCTCGACCACGGCGCTGGACATCATGACACGACTTGCCCGCCAGATCCTGCCGGACGGCCTCGCCTTCGAGTGGAGCGACCTGTCCTACCAGGAGAGCCAAGGCGGAACCGTCGGGCTCTACATCTTTCCGCTCTGCGTCCTGTTCGTCTATCTCGCATTGGCCGCGCAATATGGCAGCTGGACGCTGCCGCTCGCGATCATCCTGATCGTCCCGATGTGCCTGTTTGCCGGCATCGCCGGGGTCCGGCTCATGGCGCAGGATGTAAACGTGCTGACCCAGATCGGATTCATCGTTCTGGTCGGACTGGCGGCGAAGAACGCGATCCTCATCGTCGAATTCGCAAAGCAGCAGGAGGAGCAGGGGCGAAACATGACGGATGCAGTGGTGGCGGCCTGCCGGCTGCGGCTGCGGCCGATCCTGATGACCTCGTTCGCGTTCATTCTGGGCGTGCTGCCGCTCGTCATCTCCTCGGGCGCCGGCTCCGAGATGCGCCAGGCCGTCGGCGTCGCGGTGTTCTTCGGCATGATCGGCGTGACCCTGTTCGGATTGTTGTTCACACCGGTCTTCTACGTAGTGGTCCGCCGGCTGTTCCCGGGAAGCGTACGCAGGCCGGAACGACCGAGCGCCACCCCTGCCGAGCTCGAGCCGCAAAGCCCGTGAACGACGTTTAACTGCGCGCTTCGCGCCGCACCGCCGAGATCACCACCAACGCCTGGGCCAGTGGCCCCTCGTCGGTGATGGTCAGGTCGATGCGCGGCTCGCAGCCGGCCGGAGTCATGGCATTGAGCCGCGCGAGCGCGCCGCCGGTAAGCTTCATGGTCGGACGTCCCGACGGCAGGTTGACGACGCCCATGTCGCGCCAGAACACGCCGGCGCGCAGACCGGTGCCGAGTGCCTTGGCGCAGGCTTCCTTGGCGGCGAAACGCTTGGCGTAGGTTTCGATCCGTCTGGCGCGGCCTTCGGCCTTTGCGCGCTCGAGTGGCGTGAAGATGCGATCGAGGAAGCGCTCACCGTGCCGTTCGATCGTGCGCTCGATGCGGCGGACATCGATGAGATCGGACCCTACCCCGAGGATCATGCCCGGCCCCGGTCCATCGCCGCCCGCATGGTTTTCACGGCCTCGGCCAAGCCGGAGAAGACCCCCTCCCCGATCAGGAAGTGACCGATATTGAGCTCCACGATCTCGGGCAACGCGGCGATCGTCTCGGCGGTCTGGAAATCGAGACCGTGGCCGGCATGAACCTCGAGCCCGAGACGCCGCGCGAGCTGCGCGCCGTGGCGGATGCGCTGCCATTCGGCCTGCGCCGCCGAGGTTCGATTGTCGGCCAGGGCGTCGCACCAGGCGCCGGTGTGAATCTCGATCACGGGCGCGCCGATTGCTACCGCCGCCTGGATCTGCCGCGGCTCGGCGGCGATGAACAGCGAAACCCGGATGCCCGCCTCGCGCAAGCTGGCGACGACGGACGCGAGAGCGTCGTGCTGGCCGGCAACATCGAGGCCGCCTTCGGTGGTGCGCTCTTCGCGTCGTTCGGGCACGAGACAGGCGGCGTGCGGCCTGGTCGCGATCGCGATCGCAACCATCTGCTCGGTCGCCGCCATCTCAAGATTGAGCGGCTTTGCGATCTCCGCCTTGAGCCGTGCTATGTCCTCGTCGCGGATATGCCGGCGGTCTTCGCGCAGATGCGCGGTGATGCCATCGGCTCCCGCGGCAATGGCGATTTGCGCCGCGCGCACGGGATCCGGATGCCGTCCGCCACGCGCATTGCGGATGGTCGCGACGTGGTCGACGTTGACGCCGAGCCGCAGGGCCAGCGACGTCATCTCAGGTCGCTTCGAGATGGTTGCAGTGAAAGCAGCCTCATCTGCCCAACCTTGATCTCAGGAGATTCGCTTAATCAGGCGATCGTCAGCGTCCCAAGGATAGCTCCCGGGGGTCGGTTCCATGCAATATTTTGTCGGCTAATCCACAACGAGAGCCAGCCATAACGCGAAACCGAAATAGCGGCCCCGCTCGACATTGCTCAAGCGTCAGGCGTTCACGCGTTCGGCAGCCGCCACCACGTCCTTGGCGCGCAATTGCGCGATGATGGAGTTGAGATGCTTGATGTCGAACACCTCGAGATCGATGGTGACCGAGGTGAAATCCGGAGATGAGCGCTCCATGCCGATGTTGTCGATGTTGCCGTCGTGCTCGGCGATGATCTGGGCGACCTGGGCCAGCGATCCCGGCTCGTTCACGGTCTGCAGGACGATACGTGCGGGAAAGCGCTGCGGCGTGCGCTCCTCCACGTCCCAGCGCAGATCGAGCCAGTTCTCCGGCGAGTCCTCGAAATCCTTCAGCGCCGGCGATTGGATCGGATAGATCGTGATGCCCTCGCCCGGCGTGAGGATGCCGACGATGCGGTCGCCGGGCACCGCCCCGCCGTTCGGGGCGAACCGCACCGGCAGATCGGTGTTGATGCCGCGGATCGGGATCGCCGCGCCAGGCTCGCCGGGGACCTTCACCTTGACGGACTTCGCCTTCTTGAGTCCGAACCAGCCGCTCTCCTGCTTCGGCTGCTGCGCGATCGTGGCGGCGCGCTCTTCCTTGTAGTCGGGATACATGGCGCGCACGACGTCGGCTGCGCGCATCTCGCCGCGCCCGACCGAGGACAGCACCTCTTCGATCGAAGCGCGCGCCAGGCGTGGCAGCGCGCCTTGCAGCTTTTCGTCGGAATAGGCGATCTTCGCGCGCTGGCAGAGGCGCTCGACAATGCGCCGCCCGAGCCCGGCATATTGGTTGCGCACGGCGACGCGGGTGGCACGGCGGACGGCAGCGCGAGCCTTACCGGTGGTCACCAGGGATTCCCAGGCCGCCGGAGGCGAGTGCTGCGCCCTTGAGGTGATGATCTCGACCTCGTCCCCGTTGGTGAGCTCGGACACCAGCGGCGCGATTTTGCCGTTGATCTTGCCGCCAACCGCCATGTTGCCCACGTCGGTGTGCACCGCATAGGCAAAGTCGATGAGGTTCGCATGGCGCGGCAGAGCGATCAGCTTGCCCTTGGGGGTGAAGCAGAACACCTGGTCGTGAAACAGCTCGAGCTTGGTGTGCTCGAGGAACTCCTCCGGATTGGAGCCCTCGGCGAGCAGCTCGATGGTCCGCCGCAGCCAGGCATATGCGCTGGATTCGCGCGACAGCAGCTCCGTCGGCGAGTCGACGTCGTCCTTGTACAGCGCGTGCGCGGCGATCCCGTAGTCCGCGATCTGGTGCATCTCCTTGGTACGGATCTGCAGTTCGACGCGCTGCTGGCTCGGGCCGATCACGGTGGTGTGAATGGAGCGGTAATCATTCTGCTTGGGGGTCGAGACGTAATCCTTGAAGCGGCCCGGCACCACCGGCCACGTCGTATGAACGATCCCGAGCGCCTGGTAGCACTCGGGTAGCGTCTTCACGATTACGCGGAAGCCGAAGATGTCGGAGAGCTGCTCGAAACCGATCGATTTGCGCTCCATCTTGCGCCAGATGGAATAGGCGCGCTTGCGCCGCCCCGACACCTCGGCATCGATGCCGCGGTCCAGCAGCTTTCGCTTGAGCTGTTGCTCGATTTCGGTCACCAGGCCGACGTTTTTCGCCTCGAGCGCGTCGAGGCGTTCGCTGACGACCGTATAGGCTTCGGGATTGAGCTCGTGGAACGCCAGGTCCTCGAGCTCCTCCCGCATCTCATGCATGCCCATGCGGCCCGCGAGCGGAGCGTAGATGTCGAGGGTTTCCTCGGCGCTGCGCCGGCGGGCCTCTGGCGGCATGTGGGACAGGGTGCGCATGTTGTGCAGGCGGTCGGCGAGCTTGACCAGCAGCACCCGGACATCATCGGCGATCGCCAGCAGGAGCTTGCGCAGGTTCTCGGCCTGCTTCGCCTCCTTGGTGACGAGGTCGAGCCGCTTGAGCTTGGTGAGGCCTTCCACCAGCGTGCCGATGTCCTGCCCGAACATCTGATCGATCTCCGCCCGGGTGGCGGCAGTATCCTCGATGGTGTCGTGCAGCAGCGCAGCAGCGATGGTGGCGTCGTCGAGCTTCAGATCGGTCAGGATCGCCGCGACTTCCAGCGGATGCGAGAAGTAGGGATCGCCGGACGCACGCTTCTGCTCGCCGTGCGCCTTCATGGCGTAGACGTAGGCGCGGTTGAGCAGCGCCTCGCTGGTGGCGGGATTGTAGCGCTTCACGCGCTCGATCAGATCGTATTGCCGCATCATTGGCGGCTTCGACGAGCGCGGTTTTACTGCTTTTTCAACTGCTTGCGATACGATGCTAAGACTTCGCTCAAGCGGAGCCCGGGCCCGTGACTGGTTTTGCATACGGGGCAGGTCGGTCGAGGAACGCACCATGGTTATCCTTGGGCCGGCCCGGACGATCGGCCAGCCACAGCAAGGATATCATGACGTTGCGCAATCGCCACAAGACGTTGCCGTCATCGTTCCCAAAACGACAATATTCTCAAAGCAACGACGTTATTCTCAAAGCAACGAGAGTCTCAAAACGACGATCTGCTCCAAACGACGACGGCCCGGACAGAGCCGGGCCGTGATGGCCGTGATGGGGGGGCCCAAGCTGGTCTTCGTTATTCTTCTTCCTCAGGCTGCTCCTCGGGCGGAGTGAGCCCTTCCAAGCCCTTGAGAAGCTCTTCCTCGGTCATCCGGTCGACGGTGACCTCGGTGTCATCGGCGTCGACCGTGCCTCCGGCCGAGCCGATGAGCGGAGCAGCCTCGGGCTCGGGCTCGTCGACCTCCACGTATTTCTGCAAGGAGTGGACGAGTTCCTCCTTGAGATCGTCGGGCGAAATGGTCGTCTCCGCGATCTCGCGCAACGCCACCACCGGGTTCTTGTCGTTGTCCCGCTCGATCGTGATCTGAGAGCCGGACGAGATCATGCGCGCGCGGTGGCTTGCCAACAGGACGAGGTCGAAACGGTTCTCGACCTTGTCGATGCAATCCTCAACGGTAACACGTGCCATGGGCGCATTGCTCCTGCAATGGAACTGCTGAAATGTGGGCGTTACGTAACGTTCTCGCGCCCAAAGTGCAAGTGCGAAACGCGTGCCTCACATTTTCCTTGGCGTCCCGATAGGCCTCTGTTAGTCAGACCGGGGACCACAATGCGATCCTTACTATTATACTTTCGCATTGGTTGTGACAGCGAGCGTGCACCCGCAATTGGGCGGCCACACGAACTCTCAGCCCCGTTGACGAGACCCGGCAATGCTGTCCGGCGCCGCGCGCCGTTCGAGGCCGGCACCGATGTTTTTGATGACTTCAGACGAGAGCACTCATGGAACCCAAAACCGAAAAAATCGCACTGTTCATTGACGGTGCCAATCTCTATGCCACCGCCAAATCGCTCGGTTTCGACATCGATTACAAGCGGCTCCTGCGCGAGTTTCATTCGCGCGGCTATCTCTTGCGCGCGTTCTATTACACCGCTGTGATCGAGGATCAGGAATATTCGTCGATCCGACCGTTGATCGACTGGCTCGACTACAACGGCTACAGCGTCGTGACCAAGGCGACCAAGGAATTCGTCGACCAGACCGGTCGCCGCAAGGTCAAGGGCAACATGGATATCGAGCTCGCGGTCGATGCCATGGAAATCGCTGGCTCGATCGATCACATGGTGTTGTTCTCGGGCGATGGCGACTTCCGCTCGCTGGTGGAGGCGGTGCAACGGCGCGGCGTGCGGGTGACCGTGGTCTCCACCATCTCGACCCAGCCGCCGATGGTCGCCGACGAGTTGCGCCGTCAGGCCGACGTGTTTCTCGACATCGTGGAACTGCAGCCCAAGATCGGCCGGGACCCGTCCGAACGCGCCGCGCGCGAAGCCCGCGAACCGCGCGAGCGTCACACGCCGCAATTCCTGCAGCGACCCGCTGCGCCGCAGCGGGCGGGCGCCGGCGCCCCGGTTGACGACGACGACTTCGAAGACTGAGCCGATGTCCGACGCGTCCGGCAAACCCGGCCGCGATTGCCCGCGCTGTCCGCGCCTGAAGGCGTTCCGAGACGACTGGCGGCGCCGCGAGCCCGACTGGTTCAACGCTCCCGTAGCCTCGTTCGGCCGGCGTGACGCGCGGCTTCTGATCGTGGGCCTGGCCCCCGGCCTCAGGGGGGCGAACCGGACAGGGCGGCCGTTCACCGGCGACTACGCCGGCGATCTGCTCTACGAGACGCTCAAACGCTTCAAGTTCGCCCGCGGCAGTTATGCGGCGCGGCCGGACGATGGACTTACCCTCGTCGATGCGCGGATCACCAACGCAGTGCGCTGCGTGCCGCCTGAGAACAAGCCGACCACGGCCGAGATCAAGACCTGCCGGACCTTCCTGGAGGCGACGATCGCCGAGATGCGCAATCTGCGCGCCATCGTCACGCTCGGCCGAATTTCTCACGAGAGCACGGTCGTCGCGCTCAATCAGCGCCGCGCCGCCGCGCCTTTCGGCCACGGGGCGTCGCACGAGATCGGAAAGCTGCGTCTCTTCGTCAGCTATCACTGCTCGCGCTACAACACCAACACCGGCGTGCTGACGCCGAAGATGTTTCAAGATGTATTCGCGTCAGCGCG
>Ga0207708_10000918_pt1 | contig 22067 bp, 21 predicted proteins | sample KBSK5101metaG_FD_184340 | JGI IMG/M metagenome (GOLD analysis project Ga0207708, IMG submission 184340) | Corn, switchgrass and miscanthus rhizosphere microbial communities from Kellogg Biological Station, Michigan, USA - KBS K5-10-1 metaG... | ecosystem: Host-associated > Plants > Roots >...
CGCTGCGAGATCTATGCCCGCACCCCGGTGGACCCTGCCCGACTGATCGAGGTGCTGGCCCGACAGACGGGCGTCTCGCCGGCGCCCGTGCGCGCCGTCGCACAGGAGCGGGTGGGCGCGGCCGCGCTCGAGCACCTCCTGCGGGTCACCGCCGGGCTGGAGTCCCGCGTCGTGGGAGAGGTCGACATCCAGCGGCAGGTCCGGACGGCCTTTCGCGAGGCACGCGCGGCCGGCACCGTGGGCCCGCTGCTCGACCGGGTCTTTCCGCTGGCGCTCCGTTGCGGCGACGACGTCCGATCGCGCACGAGCCTCGGCCGTCAGGGACGCTCCCTGGCGTGACGGGCGGTCGACATCGGCGTCGCCGCGGTGCACCGTGCCTCGCCTGCGGTGCTGCCCGAGGTCCTCATCGTCGGCTCGGGACAGATGGCTTCCTCGGCGACGGAGCGGCTGAACGAGCTCGGGCTGCCGTTCCGGGTGGCGGCCCGCGATGAGAGCTACGCGGCCCGCCTTGCCGGACCGGGCAACGTCTGCACGCTGGATTCGTTGGTGGGGGGAGTCCAGCGTGCAGACCTCCTGATCTGCGCCACGTCCGCCAGCCGCCCGGTGGTCACCTACGAGCACGTGCAGGAAGCGATGCAGGCACGCACGCGGCGGCTGACCGTGGTCGACCTCGCGGTGCCGCGCAACGTCGACCCCGCCTGCGGCAGGTTCGACCGGGTCCGTCTCGTCGACCTGTCCGGGCTGAACGACGACGCGAGCTCCGATCCGGTGGTGTGCGAGGCCGTGGGCCAGGCCGAGCAACTGGTGCTTGCAGCCACCCGTCGCCATCTCGAGGACGAGAGCGCGCGCCGGGTGGGTCCGCTGATCCGCGCGGCGCGGACCCAGCTCAAGGGCAATGGCCGGCAGGACCTCCTCCACCGGGTGACCGTGGCGGCCCGGGCGGCGGCCGCGGCCCACGACGCGGCAGCCCTGCGCAGGCTGTGCGATGCGTTCCAGGTGCGGGCGGTGGAGATCGGGCTCTGACCGTGGCTCGTGTGGCCGACCCGACCTGAGCCGCCGGTGATCAGCCGCCGGTGCTCGTCCAGAAGTCCGTCCAGCGGAAGCCCAGCTCGTCGAACATCAGCCGCAGCAACGGCACGCTGATCCCGACCACGTTGTGCGGGTCGCCGGTGATGCCGCTGACGAAGGCACCGCCCAGCCCGTCGATCGTGAACGCACCGGCTACCTCGAGCGGCTCGCCGGTGCGCACGTAGGCCTCGATCTCCTCGTCGGTGACCTGCGCGAAGCGCACCCGGGTCGCGGCGGAGCGGGCGATCCAGACCTCCCGGTGCGTGTCGATCACGCAGTGGCCGGTGTGCAGCGCCCCGGCGCGTCCGCGCATGTCCTGCCAGCGCCGGGTCGCCTCGGCTGCCGTCCTGGGCTTGCCCAGGATCCGGCCGTCGAGCTCGAGCACGGAGTCGCAGCCGATCACCAGGGATCGTGGCTGGTGCGCCGCCACCGCCACCGCCTTGAGCTGCGCGAGCTTGAGTGCGTACGGCGCGGCCTCGGTCTCCTCGACGCCGTCCTCGTCGACGCCCGAGACCACGACGTCGGGGTGCAGCCCGGCACGCCGCAGGGTCTCCAGCCGGGCGGGCGACGCGGATGCCAGAACCAGCCGGGGGAGCGCTCCGGTCACGGGAGCCCGCTCGCGCGCCACGCGCCGGAGCCGGGGCGAAGTGTCGTGCGGACCCTCCGGGCGGGGGCCGACCAGGCCGGCGGCGGTGTCCGGGTGCGCTCCTCGGCCCCGGCGACCGCCATCGCCGAGACGACCGCGACCAGCGCCGCCACCTCCTCGTCGGTGGCGCCGGGGGTCAGGATGCGGAGCAGGGGCGGCTCGCCAGAACCCCGTTCGGGTTCCGGCTCCGTCGCGCGCTCCTGCTCGCTCGGTGGGATCGCCGAGAGGTCAGTCATGCACTCCTCCGCTTCGCTCCTCCGTGCATGACGGACCTCTCGGCTCCATCCCGCTCCTCGGGCCTGGCGGCCCTCACAGCGGGATATTCCCGTGCTTCTTCGGCGGCAGCGTCTCGCGCTTGGAACGCAGCAGCCGGAGCGCCTTGACCACCTCGGCCCGGGTCTCGTGCGGGTTGATCACGGCGTCGACGTATCCGCGTTCGGCCGCGATGTAGGGGTTTGCGAGCGTGTCGTCGTACTCCTGCACGTACTGCGCGCGTGTCTCCTCCGGGTCGTCGGCCGATCCGAGCTCCTTGCGGTACAGGATGTTGACCGCGCCCTGGGCGCCCATGACCGCGATCTGGGCGGTCGGCCAGGCCAGGTTGATGTCCGCTCCGAGGTGCTTGGACCCCATCACGTCGTACGCGCCGCCGTAGGCCTTGCGGGTGATGATCGTGACCAGCGGGACGGTGGCCTCGGCGTAGGCGTAGATCAGCTTCGCGCCGCGGCGGATGATGCCGTTCCACTCCTGGTCCGTGCCGGGCAGGAAGCCGGGCACGTCGACGAAGGTCAGCACCGGGATGTTGAACGCGTCGCAGGTGCGCACGAACCGGGCCGCCTTCTCCGAGGCGTCGATGTCGAGGGTGCCGGCGAACTGCAGCGGCTGGTTGCCGACGACGCCGACCGAGCGGCCCTCGACCCGGCCGTAGCCGACCAGGATGTTCGGCGCGAACAGTGGCATCACCTCGAGGAACTCCTCGTCGTCGAGGGTCGCCGTGATCGCGTCGTGCATGTCGTAGGGCTGGTTGGCCCCGTCGGGGACCAGCGCGTCCAGCGAGCGGTCGAGGTCGGAGACGTCGAGGTCCGCCGGATCGTCGTACGAGGGGGGCTCGTCGAGGTTGTTCTGCGGCAGGAAGGACAGCAGTGACTTCACGTACTCGATCGCGTCGTCCTCGTCGGTGCCCATGTAGTGCGCGTTGCCGGACTTGGTGTTGTGGGCGCGGGCGCCGCCGAGGTCCTCCATGGTGACGTCCTCGCCGGTGACCGTCTTGATCACGTCGGGACCGGTGATGAACATGTTCGAGGTGCCGTCGACCATGATCGTGAAGTCGGTGACGGCGGGGGAGTAGACGTGCCCACCCGCGCACGAGCCCATGATCAGGGAGATCTGCGGGATCACGCCGCTGGCGTGCACGTTGCGGCGGAAGATCTCGCCGTAGAGCCCGAGGCTGACCACGCCCTCCTGGATCCGCGCGCCGGCTCCCTCGTTGATGCCCACGATCGGGCAGCCGGTCTTCATCGCGAGGTCCATGACCTTGGTGATCTTCTCGCCGTAGACCTCGCCGAGCGAGCCGCCGAAGATCGTGAAGTCCTGGCTGAAGACGCATACCTGGCGGCCGTCGACCGCGCCGTAGCCGGTGATCACGCCGTCGCCGTAGGGCCGGTTCCGCTCCAGCCCGAAGGCGGTGGACCGGTGCCGGGCGAGCTCGTCGAGCTCGACGAAGGTGCCTTCGTCGAAGAGGAGCTCGATCCGCTCGCGGGCGGTCTTCTTGCCCTTCGCGTGCTGCTTCTCCACCGCCTTCGCCGAGCCGGCGTGGACCGCCTCGTCGATGCGTCGGTCGAGGTCCGCGAGCTTGCCGGACGTCGTGTGGATGTCGATGTCCGTGGGGACGTCGGTGCCTTCGCCAGGGTGTGCGCTCACGCGCGCCACACTAATGGGGTGGACTCTCGTGCGCTCTCCTCGGTCTCCCTGCCCACCTGGGACGTCGTGTACGTCGACGCGACCGGCTCCACCAACGCCGTCGCGGCGGCGACGCCGGTGCCGGGACGCGTCGTCGTGACCGACCACCAGACCGCCGGTCGCGGCCGGCTCGACCGGGGCTGGGAGACGCCCGCGGGCGTCGCCCTGACGTTCTCGGCGGTGATCGACCCCGAGCTCCCCGACGCGCAGTGGCCGTGGCTGCCGCTGCTGGCGGGGGTTGCCGTCGCCGATGCGGTACGGCGGGCGACCGCGCTGGTCACGTCGCTGAAGTGGCCCAACGACGTGCTGGTGGGCGACCGCAAGCTTGCCGGCATCCTGGTCGAGCGGGTGGCCGGCCCGGCCGGCCCGGTCGCGGTCGTCGGCGTCGGCATCAACGTGCACCAGACCGAGCTGCCGGTGCCGTACGCGACGTCGCTGGCGCTCGAGGGGGCGACGCTCGACCGGGCCGACCTGCTCCAGGCGGTGCTGGCCGGGATCGCCGGTGAGCTCGCGGGGTGGCGGTCGTCCGGGGGTGACCCGACCGGGCTACGGGCGTCGTACCGGGCGCAGTGCGGGACCCTCGGGCGCGACGTACGGGTCGAGCTGCCCGGCGGCGGGGAGGTCGTGGGGCGGGCCGAGGACGTCGATGACCAGGGCCGGCTGGTGGTCCGCGTGGCAGGCGGCGGAACCTGTGCGCTGAGCGCCGGGGACGTGGTCCATCTCCACCAGCCCAACCCGCCCCCCGCGTTGTCCTGAATGACATGATGTGCCGGTGGCGATCTCCAGCAGGCTCCTCAACGAGGGGGAGAGTGTCGTCTTCAGCACCCGCACGCACGCGAAGGCGCTGCTGCTGCCGGGAGTGCTCCTCCTGGTGTCCCTGGGCCTGGCCGCCTGGGTGTCCAACCTGACCGACGGCGTCGTGGTCATGGGTGGGTGGGGCGTCGGCGTGCTGGTGATCCTCGCGTTCGTCGTGTGGCCCTTCCTGAACTGGCTGGCCTCGACGTACACGGTGACCACGCGACGGCTGATCACCCGTCACGGCGTCTTCACCCGCACAGGTCACGACATCCCACTCAACCGGATCAGCGACGTCTCCTACGAACGCGACCTGATCGACCGGATCCTCGGCTGCGGGACGCTGGTGATCTCCGACGCCAGCGAGGTCGGCCGCGTGGCGCTGCCCGACGTCCCGCGCGTCGAGCAGCTTCAGCTGCAGCTCAGCGAGCTCCTCTACAACATGCACAACGCGCGGAGCGATGACGGCACCTGAGCCGGACGACCCGCGAGCGCGGCTCGAGGATGTCATCCTCGGCGCGGCTCCGGACCTGACCAGCGACGACGTGGCACGTGCCTCGGGGTTCACGGCCGACCAGACCCGTCGGTTCTGGCGCGCCCTCGGCTTCGCCGACGCCGGCGCCCAGGCCGCCTTCACCGCCGCGGACGTGGAGGCGCTGAGCCTGGTAGCCGGGAGCATCGAGAGTGGCGCGCTCGACGAGGAGACCGTGGTGCGGATGACCCGGGCCGTCGGGCAGACGATCGCGCGGCTCGCCGACTGGGAGGTGGCCACGCTGGTCCGCCGGGTCGAGCAGCTCGAGGCCGGCGACGAGGCCACCGGCAGCCGGATCGGCAGCGCGCTCCGGCTCGCCGACCAGGTGGGCCCGACGTTCGAGAAGCTGCTGATCTACGCCTGGCGTCGGCATCTCGCCGCGGCCGTCTCGCGGGTCGAGGCGATGGGCGCCAACGACGAGGACCTGCACACCGCCGAGCTGACGGTCGGCTTCGCGGACCTGGTCGGCTTCTCGGCGTACAGCAACGCGCACAGCCAGGGCGAGATCGGCGAGCTGGTGGAGCAGTTCGAGAGCCGCGCCTTCGACGCCGTCGCCCGGCGCGGCGGTCGGGTGATCAAGACGCTCGGCGACTCGGTGCTGTTCGTCTGCGAGCGCCCCGAGCAGGCGTACGACGTGGCCGCCGACATCGTCCGCGAGATCGGCCACGACGAGCTGCTGCCCGACGTACGCGTCGGGCTCGCGACCGGACCGGTCGTGCTCCGCCTCGGTGACGTCTTCGGTCGCGCCGTGAACCTCGCCGCCCGGATGACCGCCGTCGCCCGCCGCAACCGCGTGATCACCGACCGTCGTACCGCCGACCTGCTCCCGCCCGGCGAGTTCGTCACCCGCGAGCTCCCCGCCCGGCCGGTGCGGGGGTTCGGCGAGCTGGGGCCGGTGGCGGTCAAGCGGGTGTAGGGGGTTCTGGTCGAATTCCCAAGGTATCTAGGTTCCCAGGCGCATCCCGTCGTGTGTACGCCGCTGGGAGCGCCAAGTTTCGTTGGGAAGTCAGACGAGATTTGGGAAGTGCCTTTGACCGTTTCGGTGCCCGATGTCCGACATACGCCTAGATACCTTGGGAATCCGACCGCCCCGCCGACCGCCCCGCACGCCCCCACCTCCCTCAGCCTGAGCGCGACCCGGCGGACGTCGTCGACGGTGACCGGCACGGCGCGGCTCAGAGGAAGTCGGCGGGGTCGAACTCGTCGATGGGGATCACCCGGATCCGGGGCAGCCGCTCGTTGAACGCGGCCACGTCGTACTCCAGGTCGAAGAACTCCAGTCCTCGCTGGATCAGGGCCAGGAACCCGGTGTTCTTGAACTCCTGGAACGCGACCAGTCCGGTACGACGCCCGCCCACCAGCGGCTCGAGCTGGGGCAGGAAGTCGCCGTCGTTGCTGGCCAGCATCACGTCGGCCTCACGGCTGCCGAGCTCGACCAGGGTGCGCTGGATCGCGATGTCCACGACCTTCTGGTCGACGCCGGCCAGCGGCACGGGACGGAACCCCATCGCCATCAGCGCCTGCACGAAGCCCATCGGGAGCTCGCCGTTCACGGCGAGGAAGAACAGTCCTACCGCCGGCTGGCCCCACCTGGTCTCTGCGAACTCCAGCAGCCGGTCCCAGCGCGGACGCTCCTGCGGCGCGGGGCGGCGACCGAACACCTGCCCGAGCGTCGCGTCGATGTTCTCGCCGTCGATCAGGACATAGGTGGTGCGAGCGGGCGCGGCCGTCATGACTGGACCCTAGGGCAAGCCCGACCCTCAGCCCGGTGGATAGGGTCGTGCCGTGAACGACGCCCCCGCCCCCACGGTCGCGGTGATCGGGGGCGGGCAGCTGGCCCGGATGCTCGCCGAGCCGGCCGCGGCGCTCGGCATCCCGCTCCGGCTGCTCGCCGAGGCCGAGGGCGTGAGTGCCGCCCAGGTGATCCCCGACCACAGGGTCGGCGACTACCGCGACCTGGAGACCCTGCGCGCGGTGACCAAGGGCTGCGCGGTGATGACCTTCGACCACGAGCACGTGCCGACCGACCACCTCCACGCGCTGGAGGCCGAGCTCGCGGTGCGTCCCGGTCCCGAGGCGCTGGTGCACGCCCAGGACAAGGCCGTCATGCGTGCCCGTCTTGCCGCCCTCGGTGTCCCGTGTCCACGCAATGCGGTGGTCAGCTCGCCTGCGGAGGTGACCGCGTTCGGCTACCCCTGCGTCCTCAAGACCACCCGCGGCGGGTACGACGGCAAGGGCGTCTGGCGGGTCGCCGCCGCCGAGCAGTGTGCCGACGCCTTCGCCGCCGCGGAGTCGGCCGGCGTCCGGGTGCTGGCCGAGGAGCTGGTCGACTTCCGCCGCGAGCTCTCGGCGCTCGTCGCCCGTTCGCCGTCCGGCCAGGTCTCCGCCTGGCCAGTGGTCGAGTCGGTGCAGCGCGGCGGGATCTGCGCCGAGGTGGTGGCCCCGGCACCAGGCCTCGCCCCCGGTCTCGCGGTCGAGGCGCAGCGGATCGCGATGCGCGTCGCCGCTGAGCTCGACGTGACCGGCGTGCTGGCGGTGGAGCTCTTCGAGACCACGGACGGCCGGATCCTGGTCAACGAGCTCGCGATGCGACCGCACAACACGGGGCACTGGACCCAGGACGGCGCGGTCACCAGCCAGTTCGAGAACCACCTGCGCGCTGTGCTCGACCTGCCGCTCGGTGCCCCGGACTCCCGCGCGCCGTGGACGGTCATGGTCAACATCCTCGGCGGCGACACCGAGACCGGCCGGCTGTACGACGGCTACCCGCACGCCCTGGCCCGTGACCCGCGGCTACGCGTGCACCTCTACGGCAAGGGCCTGCGTCCGGGGCGGAAGGTGGGTCACGTGAACGCCTACGGCGACGACCTCGACGACTGCCTCGAGCGGGCACGGCACGCCGCAGCATGGTTCCGCGGCGACCTCGGCGACGAAAGCGAGCAGCAATGAGCAGGAGGCACCCGGACCCGCCCCGGGTCGGCATCGTGATGGGCTCCGACTCCGACTGGCCGGTGATGAAGGCGGCGGGCGAGGCGCTCGAGGAGTTCGACGTCGCCTACGAGGCCGACGTGGTCTCCGCCCACCGGATGCCCGACGAGATGCTGGCCTACGGCCGCGATGCCTCCTCGCGGGGGATCTCGGTGATCATCGCCGGGGCGGGCGGGGCTGCCCACCTGCCGGGGATGCTGGCGTCGGTCACCCCGTTGCCGGTGATCGGGGTGCCCGTGGCGCTGAAGCATCTCGACGGCATGGACTCCCTGCTCTCAATCGTCCAGATGCCGGCCGGTGTTCCGGTCGCGACCGTGGCCGTGGGCAACGCCCGCAACGCCGGCCTGCTCGCGGTGCGCATCCTCGCGGCGACCGACGCCGACCTGCAGCAGCGGATGCTCGACTTCCAGGCCGAGCTCCGTTCCACCGCCCAGGCCAAGGGCAAGGCCGTACGAGGGGAGGCGGGCCACCGGCTCGGCTTCTAGTCTCGCACCCGCCCGCGCAGCGCCTTGGTGCGGCCACGCCGGGCCTTCGCGTCCAGTCGGCGTCGCTGCGAGCCCCGTGAGGGCTTCGTCGGCACCCGCGGCAGGGGCGGCGGGGCGAGGCCGTCGCGCAAAAGGTCTCCGAGGCGTTCGCGCGCCGTCACGCGGTTGCGGTGCTGGGAACGGTGCTCCGAGGCGGTGGCGGTGAGTGGTACGACGCCCAGTCGTGCACGTTGCCGGTCGTCGAGCACCCGCGACGCACTCGGGTCGAAGGACAGCTCGACCCGGCTGTCGGTGGTGTTGACCGACTGCCCGCCAGGACCCGACGACTTCGAGAACCGTTCCTCCAGCTCGGACTCGGGGATCACCAGCCCGCCGGGCACGCCCGGACCCGCTCGGACCACGAGGTCCATCAGCGGGCACTCCACTCGATCGCCGGGCAGGTGTCCATCACCATCCGGACTCCTGCCCGGCGCGTGCGCCGGATCGCATCCTCATCGATCACGCCGAGCTGGAACCACACTGCCTTCGCGCCCACCTTGACCGCCTGGTCGGCGAACTCCCCGGCGGCGTCGGAGCGCCGGAAGACGTCGACCACGTCGATCGGGAACGGTACGTCGGCCAGCGTCGCGTAGCCCTGCTCGCCGAGCACCGTCGGCGCGTCCGGGTGCACCGGCACGATCCGCTTGCCTCGTCGCTGCAACAGCGCGGCGATCCGGTACGCAGTGCGGGACGGGTCGCCGGAGAGGCCGACGACCGCCCACGTCTCGCAGTCGTCGAGCATGAACGCCACGTCGTCCGGGTCCTGCCAGCTCATGGAGCCCACGGTAGCCAGCGCCCCTACGGCGTGCTCGCCGCCGTCGCGGACGGGTCGCTCGCAGCCGTGGCCGAGTCCGTGGCCGAGTCCGTCGCGGAGTCCGTCGCCGAGGGACTGGCGGTCGGTTCGGTGTCCGAGCCGGGATCGGTTCCGTCGGACGGGGACGCACTCGGGTCGGCGGCGTCGGTGCTGCCCGCGCTGGGACTCGTCCCGTCGGACGGGGTCGCGCTCGGGGAGGCGTTGGCATCGGCGTTCGGGTCGAGCGGCCCCTGCTCCGCCTCGATCACCGCGATGATCTGCTCTTCGAAGTCCGAGAGCTGCCCCTGGATCTCCGAGAGCGGCACCTCGGCGATGTGCGCGCCGTACTGGGCGATCTGCTGCCAGAGGTCGGCGATCTTCTGCATGCCATCGTCGCTCAAGGGACCGTCCAGGGTCAGGAACAGCTGGGTGGCGAGCGCGTAGCTCAGGCAGTTGACGCAGTCGTAGTTGACAGCGGCCGAGATGTTCGCCGGTGCCGCGACATGGTTGTCGCCGGTGACCAGCACGATCTGGAACCCGACCGAGACGGCGGCGCAGTTGTCGCAGCTGGCGAAGGCGTACGACTCGTTGGTGTTCAGGGCGGGGGAGTCGTCGTCGACCCAGACCAGTGCGAACGCCACGTCGTACCGGATCGTGTTGTCGGTGGTGTTGACCGCCAATGCCTGGTTGTCGCCCTTGCCGGGAGCCAGCGGCTTGTTGAACGGGAACACCCAGGACTTGGCGTCCTTGCCCGAGCCGTCCTTGGGCACCAGCACCAGGGCCAGCACCGGCTTGTCGGCGGTCGGACGGGCGTCCTTGTCGCTCCATCCGGTGGTGATCGTGCCGCGCTGCCCGGCGACGAGACGGTCCGACGGCGCGGGGCGCAGTGCCGGCACCGCCTGGGCAAGGGTGCCGCCCTCCCAGGCCTGGATCGGGCGGTACGTGCCCGCGTGCGGCCACCACAGGAAGGCCAGCCCGGCGACCAGGGCGGCGGCAAGCAGGCCGGAAAGGCCGCGCTGGACCGGCTTGCCCTTCGTGCGGTGCAGGGTCTTCACGACCGCCGAGCGGCCGAGCCGGAAGAGGATCACACCGATCGCGAGCACCGGAAAGACCACCGCCACGATGGCGATGCCGCGGGCGGCCACCTCGAGGAAGTCGCCGTCGCCCCAGGCATGACCGAGGAGGGACGACTGCGCGTCGGCGCTGGCCGCAGCGCTGCCGACGATCCGCGGGAGCGTGGCCACCATCGTGAACAACGAGAACGCCAGCATCGGGACGACGACGACCACCCACAGCGAGACCACGGCCCGCGCCCATGGCTTGAGCACGGTCGCCTCCGGGTCGCGCCAGCGCCAGGGCAGCATCCCGAGCAGGGTCGGCTTGATCCGGTGGAACAGGTCGGGGACGCCGGTGACGTCGGCGAGCACGTGGTAGCCGTCGAAGCGGACCACCGGCGTGAGCTGCTGCACCATCTGCAGGATCTGCGTGGCCACGACCAGCAGGAGCGCGTCGTACTGGGTGGCCCACCAGACGCCGGTGACAGCGACCGCGACGATCGAGTTGAAGTAGAGCCCGCCGAGGTCGGTGCGGACCCGGCCCGCGCGGCCGAGCCGGTAGGAGTCGGTCACGTCGGTGTAGAACGCCGGCCAGACCAGGTAGATGCCGGCGCCCATGACACCGGGCACGGCCCCGCCCCGGCGTGCGGCGGCCGCGTGGCCGAACTCGTGGAACCCGGCCGAGAACACGGTCACCGCGATCACCAGCAGCAGCAGCCCGGGCCTGTCGAACGCCTCGTGCGCCGCGGCCGCGAGGCCCCGCTCCAGCAGGACCCACCAGCACACGACCAGGAACGCCAGCAGCACCATCGCCATCAGCACGGGGTTGAACAGGCGGGCGAACGGCGACGTGATCCGGCGGGTGCGGTCGGGGTCGCTGACGGCGTACTTGAACCGCAGCGCCAGCAGCGGGTTGGACTTCTTGACCTCCGGCTGGCTGCCGTCGGGCTTGGTCAGCAGACCCAGCGGGCGCAGCTGGTCGTCGACGAGCGTGCGCACGTTGTCACCCGTGACGGTCGTGCCGAAGCCCACCGTCACCTGCTCGGCCACCTCGTCGTACGACCGCCGGCCGTCGATCGCGGACAGCACCAGGTAGAGCAGTGTCGTCAGCTGGAAGGTCTGGCCGTCCCCGCGACGGGCCAGCGACGGGGGCTCCCGGTAGCCGGAGCCGACCATCTCCCCGATCAGCTCGACGCCGTCCGCGCGTGCGGGTACGCCGGAACGCGACGACGCAGGTGCGTCGTCGCGTTCCGTGGACGAGCCTTCGAGGACCGACATCGGGGCGGGCCGCCCTTACTGCTCGATGCCGGACGCCTGGTCGGAGGTCGCGTTGGCCTCGCCAGTGATGTCCTGGTTGATCACGGCGTCCTGCTGCGACACGGCTACCGCGTCGCTGCCGACGGAGCCGACATTGGCGCCCACGGCGGCGTCGATCGGGGCCGCGACGTTGGCGTTCGCGGCCACCGCGCCGTTGATCGGGGCCGCGACGTCGGCGTCCGCGTCGACGTTGACGTCCACGTTGAGCAGGTCGCCGTCGAGTGCGCCGTTGGCGGTGTTGCCGACGTCGCCGGCGCTCACGTCACCGAGGCCGCCCGCCGTGTCGCCTACCGTGCCGGCCGTGGCGCCGCCGACGGCGTCACCCGCTCCACCGACCACCGGGTCGAGGCCGGTGTCCGCGGCGCCGGCCGGAGTGGCAGCCGGAGTGGCGGCCGGGTCCGTGGAGGCCGTGCCGGTGCCGACCGCGTCGTTGCCCTGGTCGAGGGCGCTGTCCTGGAGGGCGTGGGCGTTGGCGTCCGCATCCAGGCCCTGGTTGATGATCACGCCCTGGTCGCTGAGCGCCTGGGCGGTGGAGTCCACGGAGAGGATGTTGGAGCCGACGGCGGCGTCGATCGGCGCTGCGACGTTGGCGTTCGCGGCGACCGCGAGGTCGATCGGGGCGGCCGCGTCGACGGCCAGGTTGACGTCGGCGTTGAGGTCGAGGATCGAGACGACCTCCTTGTCGGGAAGCGCGGTGGCCCCTTGCCTGCCGAGCTCCTCGGCGGACAGGCCCTGCTGGTCGTCGGTCATTGGTTCCTCCATCTGGTGCGCGGGTGCGCAGTCGGGTTGCCGGGTTACGTTGCCCAGGGAGGACGTTCCGAAACCACCCCCAGGAGGTGGAGCCGGACCCGTGGGTTACCGACCAGTAGCCCGACGTAGGATCGGACCATGACCGAAGGCATGCCCCTGTTCGCCCTCACCGAGGAGCACCTGGCGATCCGCGAGGCCGTCCGGGCCGTCTGCGACGCCAAGGTCGCCCCTGCCGCCGCCGAGGTCGATGAGAGGGGCGAGTTCCCGCAGGCGTCGTACGACGCGCTCGCCGCGTCCGACTTCGCGGCGCCGCACATCGCCGAGGAGTACGGCGGCGCCGGCGCCGACGCGCTGGCCACCTGCATCGTGATCGAGGAGGTGGCGCGCGCCTGCATGTCCTCCAGCCTGATCCCGAGCGTGAACAAGCTCGGCACCATGCCGCTGATCCTCGAGGGTTCCGAGGAGCTGAAGAAGAAGTACCTCTCCCGGGTGGCCGCGGGGGAGGGAATGTTCTCCTACTGCCTCTCCGAGCCCGAAGCCGGATCCGACGCGGCGGCCATGACGACCCGGGCCGTGCGCGACCCTTCGACAGGCTCAGGACAAGCTGACTGGGTGCTGAATGGCGTGAAGCGCTGGATCACGAACGCCGGCGTCTCTGACTACTACACGGTGTTCGCGGTGACCGACCCCGACGCGGGCAAGAAGGGGATCAGCGCGTTCGTCGTGGAGAAGGACGACGAGGGGGTGTCGTTCGGGGCGCCCGAGAAGAAGCTCGGGATCAAGGGCAGCCCTACCCGCGAGGTCTACCTCGACAAGGTGCGGATCCCGGGCGACCGCCTGATCGGCACCGAGGGCGGCGGCTTCGGGCTCGCGATGCGGGTCCTCGACCACACCCGGGTGACCATCGCCGCTCAGGCGGTGGGCGTGGCCCAGGGCGCGCTGGACTACGCGCTCGGCTATGCCCAGGAGCGCAAGCAGTTCGGCACGCCGGTCGCGGACTTCCAGGGCCTGCAGTTCCTGCTCGCCGACATGGGGATGAAGATCGAGGCGGCCCGCCAGCTCACGTACGCCGCCGCCGGGCGGTCGGAGCGCAACGACCAGGACCTCACGTTCTTCGGCGCCGCCGCGAAGTGCTTCGCCTCCGACGTCGCGATGGAGGTCACCACCAACGCGGTGCAGGTGCTCGGGGGCTACGGCTACACCCGCGACTACCCGGTCGAGCGGATGATGCGCGATGCCAAGATCACCCAGATCTACGAGGGCACCAACCAGGTGCAGCGGATCGTGATGGCACGGCAGCTCCTCAACGGGGTCCAGTCCCGGCTCTGAGCGGATTCGGCCGGGCTGGCGGTTTCGGTTCGTCCCCAGGGCCGCGAGGCGGTATCCTCGGATCAGCACCGACCCCCGCACCGACGCTCGTTCGAGTGACGGCATGCAGTCTGCAGGGTGGTCGGAGCCGCGTCGTCCGGCCCTCGGTCAACGTCGCGGTCGCTTCGTGGAGTGGGCAGCTGCAGCACTCCACACGGCGTCGCACCGTGTCCCCCGGGTCGGGTGTGAGGTCGCCCTGGCGGTGCGGAGGTCGCGCCGATCAGACCTGAGGAGGAGCCCTTTGGCTCGACGAGTCCGTCGCCGCAGCACCGGTGGCACGCGCACGGCAACCCGTGCCGCCGCCCCGCAGGCCCGTTCGCGCGCCCGCAAGACCGACAACGAGGGCATCATCCCGGTGCTCGCCCGCGCGGTGCGCGAGGTGGAGGCGAGCGCCCAGCGTGGCCCCGTGAAGCCGTCAGGCCGGACCAAGTTCCAGGTCGTCGCGCAGCTGGCCCGCGAGGAGCGGGCACGGGTGCGGGCCGACGGGTCCCACTCCGAGGCCTACCGCGCCGAACAGCTGAAGCGGCTCGACGGGATCGGCACGATCCTGGCCAAGACCGCGGCCCGCGACACCTCGTTGCTCCAGCTGCTGGCCGAGGACGCGATCGTCTCCGACAGTGCCCGCGACCTCAAGCACGAGATGATGGCCGCTGCCGGGCTCGAGGCGTCGGCCGAGGCGCCGCCGGCCGCCGACCGGTCCGATGCTCCCGCAGCCAACGAACGCCGCGTCGTCCCGCAGTCCGTGGTCGCGCGTCAGCTCGCCAACCCGTTCCTCACCCCCGACTTCTCCAACGCGCCGAAGCGTCCGGTGCAGCCCCGACTGCTGGCCACCTGGGAGCTGCTCGGACCTCTGTTCCGGGCCTTCGAGGACGCCACCGACGGGGCGCCGTCGTGCATGACGCTGCCGGAGCCGGCCTCGCTGCAGGCATCCGGCGGCCGGGTGCTGATGCGGCACCAGGCGCAGCTGGTGGCCGCTGCCGCCGCCGGGCACCGTACGTTCCTGCTCGCCGACGAGCCCGGACTGGGCAAGACCGCCCAGGCACTGCTCGCCGCGCAGGCAGCCGACGCCTACCCGCTGCTGGTCGTCGTCCCCAACGTCGTGAAGACCAACTGGGCGCGCGAGGTCGGGCTCTGGACCCCGAACCGCAGCGTGACCGTGATCCACGGCGACGGCCACGAGGTCGACGGCTTCGCCGACATCGTGGTGGTCAACTACGAGGTGCTCGACCGGCACGTGGGCTGGCTCGGAGACCACGGCTTCCGCGGGATGGTGGTCGACGAGGCGCACTTCATCAAGAACCGGGGCTCCCAGCGTTCCCAGCACGTGCGCCAGCTTGCCGACCGGGTCCGCACCCGGATGGCCCGGCCCCTGATGATGGCGCTCACCGGCACCCCGCTGATCAACGACATCGAGGACTTCCGGGCGATCTGGCAGTTCCTCGGCTGGATCGACGAGAAGAAGCCACGCGCCGAGCTGATGGAGGCGCTGGAGGAGACCGGGCTGACCCCGGTCGACCGCGGCTTCTACTCCAGTGCCCGGCGGGTCGTGATCGAGCAGGGCATCGTCCGCCGTCGCAAGGTGGACGTGGCCGCCGACATCCCCGCACGTCGCATCGCCGACCTTCCGGTCGAGCTCGACGACGAGGCCGGCCGCTCGATCCGGCAGGCCGAGCAGGAGCTCGCCCGCCGGCTGGTGGCCCGCTACCACAGCGCCCTCGAGACCCGCACCGCCGGCGTCGTCGTCGACGGCATCGACCACGACCTGGTCCGCCGGGTGGCGACGTGGGAGCGGGAGGACACGACGACCACGAAGTCCGAGGAGAACGTCTTCGGCATGATGCGCCGGATCGGCCAGGCCAAGGCCGGGCTGGCCGCCGACTACGCCGCCCAGCTGGCGCGCAGCGTCGGCAAGGTCGTCTTCTTCGCCAAGCACATCGACGTGATGGACCAGGCGCAGGAGACGTTCGAGAAGCGCGGACTGCGCTACTCGTCGATCCGCGGAGACCAGACGCGGAAGGCGCGGGAGAAGGCGATCGACGCCTTCGTCAACGACCCCGACGTGGCCGTCGTGGTCTGCTCGCTGACCGCCGCCGGCGTCGGGCTGAACCTCCAGGTGGCCTCCAACGTGGTGCTCGCCGAGCTGTCGTGGACCGACGCCGAACAGACCCAGGCGATCGACCGCATCCACCGGATCGGCCAGGAGCAGCCGGTGACCGCGTGGCGGATCATCGCCGCGCAGACCCTCGACACCCGGATCGCGGAGCTGATCGACGGCAAGGCCGGCCTTGCAGCCCGCGCCCTCGACGGCTCCGACGAGGAGGTCTCGTCGTCGGCCGACATCCAGACCGAGGCGCTCGTCGCGCTGCTGACAACCGCCCTCGAGGCGGAGGAGTAGTGCCGCGCAGAAAGTAGACGCGCAGGCACACGGCTGGGGCTGCGCGGGTGGATGATGGACGCATCGTCCATGGAGGCAGCCATGCTGTTCTGGATCGCCGTCGGCGTCGTCCTTCTCGCACTCATTGGTCGCATCGTGTGGCGTCGGCGCCACCCGAGGGGCACCGGCCTTGGAAACGACTATGCCTCGGAGCGAGCCGGGAGGGCCCAGATCGGGAAGGACGGAGGCCGCGGATTCTTCGCGGGCTACTGAGCTCACCTGCGGTCGGCAGTCGATCCGGTCGAGCGAGGCGCCGGCGGAATAGTTGAAGCGTCACTTAAGTTGAGCAGTCGTCCATGCCGACACCCGCGAGGAGCGAGACGATGAGCACCATCGAGCTGACGCCCGAGACCGACGTACGGCGGGCCGCCACGCGGGACGCCACGAAGATCGACTGGCTGGACTCGAAGCACTCGTTCTCCTTCGGCCAGCACTACGACCCGGCCAACACCCACCACGGCCTGCTGCTGGTCAACAACGACGACGTCGTGGCTCCGGGCACCGGCTTCGAGACGCACCCGCACCGCGACATGGAGATCGTCACCTGGGTGCTGCAGGGGTCGCTCGTGCACCAGGACTCCACCGGACACAACGGCCTGATCTACCCCGGCCTCGCGCAGCGGATGAGCGCCGGCACCGGCATCCTGCACTCGGAGAAGAACGACTCCTGGCGCCTGGCCCGGGAGCACGCCGAGCACCAGGACCCCGTGCACTTCGTGCAGATGTGGGTGGTTCCCGACGAGGGTGGCATCACGCCCGGCTACGAGCAGCTCGAGATCGACGACGCGCTGCTGAGCGGCGGCCTGGTGCCGGTCGCGTCCGGCATGGACCGCCACGACGGCGAGGCCGCGATCCGGATCCGCAACAAGTACGCCGCGCTCTACGCAGCGCGGCTGCAACCCGGTCAGAAGGTAGAGCTGCCGGAGGCGCCTTACCTCCACCTGTTCGTGGCCCGGGGGGCGGTGGCGCTCGAGGGTGCCGGTGCCCTGGCCGAGGGCGACGCCGTCCGGTTCACCGCGACCGGCGGCCAGCAGGTGACCGCGACCGAGCCGGCCGAGATCCTGGTGTGGGAGATGCACGCCGGGCTGGCCGCGTGATCCGCTTCCCCGAGCCCGTGCACTGACGCGGGAGGGCTCGCGGCTCCTATGCTGCGGCGGTGTCCCTCTTCGCCTCGACGCATGACGATCTCGCGGACCTGTTCGACCAGATCCCGCTGCTCGCGACCCGCACCGGGATCGAGGACCTCACCGGGGGCTTGACCAACCGCAACGTCAAGGTGACCACGCCGGACGGGGTCTACGTCGCCCGCTGCAGCGACCGTGAGCACAACCCGCTCGGCATCGACCGCGACGCCGAGCACGTGAACACCAGCCGGGCCGAGCGCGCCGGTGTCGGCGCGCCGGTGCTCGACTACCGGCCGGACCTCGGGGTGCTGGTGATCGGCTGGCTCGAGGGCACGACCCTCGACAACGAGGCGTTCACCCGCCCCGACGTCGTACGCCGGGTGGCCGCCGCGATCCGGATGCTGCACGAAGGCGAGCGGTTCGACGGCGACTTCGACATGTTCCGGCTCCAGAAGGAGTACCTCGCCACCTGCCGCGATCACGGCCACCGGATGCCGGAGGACTACCTCGACCACGCGGACGCCTTCGACCGGATCCGGCGCGCGCTGGCCGTCGACGACCCGGGCACCGTGCCGTGCAACAACGACCTGCTGGCCGCGAACTTCATCGACGACGGCTCCAGGATGTGGCTGATCGACTACGAGTACGCCGGCAACAACGACGCGTGCTTCGAGCTCGGCAACACCGTGCAGGAGTGCCACCTCGACCTGGACCGCACCGAGGCGCTGGTCGCCGGGTACTTCGGCGAGGTGACGCGCGCGCGGCTGGCCCGGGTGCGGCTCCAGGCGGTGGTCGCGCAGTACGGCTGGACCCTCTGGGGCTGCATCCAGCACGCCGCGAGCCCGCTCGAGTTCGACTTCTGGGCATGGGCGACGGAGCGGTACGACGGCGCGGTGGCCGCGATGCGCGCGCCCGACTTCGAGGACCTGCTCGACGACGCGGCCGGCACCCGGTGAGCGCGCCGTGAGTGTCCAGGTGCCCGACCGGGCCGAGATCGTGGTCGTCGGCGGCGGCGTGATCGGCGCCAGCGTCGCCTACCACCTGACCCGGATGGGCCGCACCGACGTGCTCCTGCTCGAGCAGGGCCGGCTCTCCGGCGGCACCACCTGGCACGCGGCCGGCCTGGTCGGACAGCTCCGCGCCTCGGAGAGCGGCACCCGGCTCGTGCAGTACTCAACCGAGCTCTACGCACGGCTCGAGGAGGAGACCGGGCTCTCGGCCGGCTACAAGCGGTGCGGCGGGGTCACCGTGGCCAGGACGCCGGAGCGGATGACCCAGCTGCGGCGGACGGCGGCGACCGCGGCGGCGTACGACCTCGAGTGCGATCTGCTCACACCGGAGCAGGCGCTCGAGCGCTACCCGGTGATGGCCGTCGACGACCTGGTCGGCGCGATCTGGCTGCCCGGCGACGGCAAGGCCAACCCGACCGACCTCACCCAGGCGCTGGCCAAGGGCGCGCGGATGCGGGGCGCCCGGGTCGTCGAGCAGGTCCGGGTGACCGGCGTCCGGGTCGAGCGCGGCCGTGCCACGGGCGTGTGGCACGACGGCGGGCTGGTCGAGGCCGAGGTGGTGGTCAACTGCGCCGGACAGTGGGCGCGGCAGGTCGGCGACCTCGCCGGCGTCGCCGTGCCGCTGCACTCGGCCGAGCACTTCTACGTCGTCACCGAGCCGTTCGCCGGAGTCCACCCCGAGCTGCCGGTGCTGCGCGATCCGGACGGCTACACCTACTTCAAGGAGGAGGTCGGCGGCCTCGTCGTCGGCGGCTTCGAGCCGGAGGCCAAGCCGTGGGTCTCGCCGCGGGATGTGCCCTACCCGTTCGAGTTCCGGCTGCTGGAGGAGGACTGGGAGCACTTCTCGGTATTGATGGACAGCGCCCTGCTCCGGATCCCGGCGCTGCACGAGACCGGCATCCGCAAGTTCTACAACGGTCCCGAGAGCTTCACCCCCGACAACCAGTTCCTGCTCGGAGAGGCGCCCGAGGTGCGTGGCTTCTTCGTCGGTGCGGGCTTCAACTCGGTGGGCATCGCCTCCGCCGGGGGCGCGGGGCGGGCGCTCGCAGAATGGATCGTCGAGGGTGAGCCGGGCACCGACCTCACGACGGTGGACATCCGCCGGTTCGCGCCGTTCCAGGGCAACGTGCCGTGGCTCAGGGCCCGGGTCGGCGAGGTGCTCGGGCTGCACTACGCGGTGCCGTGGCCCAACCGCGAGCTCACGACCGGACGCCCGTTCCGCCGCTCGCCCGTGCACCACCTGCACGAGGCCGACAACGCGGGCTTCGGCAGCCGGATGGGGTGGGAGCGTCCCAACTACTTCGCCCCCGCGGGGCAGGACCCCACGATCGAGTACGCCTGGGGCAAGCAGAACTGGCTGCCGTGGTCGGCTGCGGAGCAGGCCAGCACGCGCGCCGGGGTGACCGTGTTCGACCAGACGTCGTTCTCCAAGTACGTCGTCGCCGGGCCGGGCGCGCTCGCCGGACTCCAGTGGGTGTGCACCGCCGACGTCGACGTGCCGGTCGGTCGCGCCGTCTACACCGCGCTGCTCAACGCCCGCGGCACCTACGAGTCCGACCTCACCGTGACCCGGACCGGGGAGCAGGAGTTCCTGTTGGTCAGCAGCGCCGCGACCACGGTGCGCGACCAGGACCACCTGCGCCGGCACCTGCCCGAGGACGTGAGCGTGACCGACGTGACCACCACGCTGGCGGTGTTCGGGGTGATGGGGCCGCGCTCCCGCGACCTGCTCACGCGGCTCACCGACGCCGACCTGGGGCCGGAGGCGTTCGCCTTTGCCGACAGCCGGCTGCTCGACCTCGGGCCGGCGAGCGTGCGCGCCACGCGGATCACCTACGTCGGCGAGCTCGGCTGGGAGCTCTACGTGCCGGTCGAGCTCGCGGTCGGGGTGTACCAGGACCTGCTCGTCGGCGGCGCCGACCTCGACGTGCGTCGCGGCGGGTACTACGCGATCGAGTCGCTGCGGCTGGAGAAGGGCTACCGGGCGTTCGGCCGCGAGCTCACGCCCGACCACTCGCCGGTTGAGGCGGGGCTCTTGTTCGCCTGCAAGCTCGGCACCGACGTGCCGTTCCTGGGACGGGACGCGCTGGAGAAGGCCAGGGCGGAGGGGCCGCGACGCCGGCTGGTGTCGTTTGTCGTCGAGGACGCCGAGCCGATGCTGTGGGGCGGCGAGCTGCTGCTGCGCGACGGGGCCCCGTCGGGTCAGGTCACCTCGGCCGCGTGGGGGGAGACGCTCGGCGCCTGCGTGGGGCTGGCCTACGTCTGGGGCGCCGACGCCGGCGTGGTGACGCCGGACTGGGTCCGGTCCGGGGACTACGAGGTCGACGTGGGCGGGGACCGGTACCCGGTGCGGGTGACGCTGCGCCCGCCGTACGACCCCGGCAACGAGCGGGTGCGCTGATCCCGGCCGATGGGGGAGGTACGACGTCAGGCGGCGCTGGGTACCGTGACGCAATGGACGAATCCGTCGTGACGGCGGCCGCCGGCCGCGACGGGCGCGACCCGATCCCCGTGCTGCTGCTCCGCGCCGCCCACCCGGTGCCGGCGCTCGCGGTCACGGTGCTGTCCGGCCTGCTGGCCGTCGCGGTCGACCTCCCGCCGGAGCGGACCGTGCTGGTGGTCGCGGCCGTGCTGACTGGTCAGCTGTCGATCGGCTGGAGCAACGACCTCCTCGACCGCGAGCGCGACCGCGCCGTCGGGCGCACCGACAAGCCGCTCGCGACGGGCGCCCTCCCTGCGGGCGTTACCCGCATCGCGGTCGCCGTCGTGGTCGTGCTGACCGTCCCGCTCGGCTTGGCCTGCGGGCTTGCCGCCGGTGCCGTGCACCTGGTCTGCACGGCCGCCGGCTGGATCTACAACCTCGGGCTCAAGGCCACCGCCTGGTCCTGGCTGCCGTACGCAGTGTGCTTCGGTGGCATCCCGGTGTTCGTGGCCCTCGCCGACCGGCCGTCCGGCCTGCCGCCGCTGTGGATCCCGGTCACCGGTGCGCTGCTCGGGGTCGGCGCGCACTTCCTCAACGTGCTGCCCGACCTGGGCGACGACGCAGCCACGGGGGTCCGCGGACTGCCCCACCGGGTCGGCGCCCGGTGGTCTCCGGCGGTGGCCACCGCGGTGCTGGTGCTGGCCTCGGTCGTGACCGTGGTCGGCAGCGAGGTCGGCGTGCTGCCGGCGGCGCTGTCGCTGCTTCTGGTCGGCGCGCTCGCCGTCGGTGCGCTGGTCGGGCACGGTCGGGGGCCGTTCCTGGCCGCGATCGGGATCGCGCTCGTCGACGTGGTGCTGCTCGTGGGTGCGCGGTGAACGCCGCCGCGGGTCGCTGGGATTTGGTCGTGGCCGGTGCGGGTCCGGCCGGGGCCGCGGCCGCGCTCGGTGCGCTCGATGCCGACCCGGGGCTGCGGGTGCTGCTTCTCGACCGGTCCGACTTCCCGCGCGACAAGTGCTGCGGCGACGGCATCGCTCCGCACGTCTTCGACGCGCTCGCCGCCGTCGGCGTGCACGACGCCGGCGACGGCTGGACACCGCTGCGGAGGCTGGAGCTCGCTCGCGGCGAGACCCGCGTCGCGCGCACGATGGCGCGGTCGGTGCACGTCATCCCGCGCTCGGTGTTCGACGCCCGGCTGGTGGCGGCCGCCGTCGACCGGGGGGCTGTGCTGGCGCGCCACCGGGTCTCCTCCCTGCGCCGCCACGGCGACGAGGTCGTGATCGACGAC